>HHCFC02800__coassemble_2317_pt1 | contig 11084 bp, 10 predicted proteins | sample HHCFC02800__metabat2_high_PE_058 | metagenome-assembled genome bin HHCFC02800 | reverse complement strand
CTTAGAAATTCATTGGTATATGGCAGGCAAATATATTTTTACCGTTTAAAACTGGTGATAGAGTATTGACATTTACAGGGAAGAGTTGTAAAGTCTCTTATGTACCAGAATAAATCAATTTAATAATGAAAAACTTTCTCTTATTCAGAGCAGTGGAGATACAAAGGATCTGAGAAGCTGCGGCAACCCCTTTCATGGAAGGTGCCAACCTGAGCGAGCGATCGAACAATAAGAGGATTGTTACGATAAATTGACAGTCCGCTTTCGCGGGCTGTTTTCGTTTACCAGGATCGCCTGCGCCATAATACTTTGGCGGCTGCCGCGCTGGCGCGGGCAGACGGGAAAGTATTATGGCATAGGCGTGCCGCCGCGACCGAGATGGAGCGGCACAGGCGCGGAATCGAGGGTCAGCAGGCGATCCGGACGGTGGGAAAAGCCTGCGCCGGAACCTCTTGAAGGTATCGGCAAAACGAAAACAGCATCGCAGGGAGAAAGTGAAGAAAGGAGAACTTTATGGAAAAAATACTTTTTACTTCAGAGTCAGTCACAGAGGGACACCCGGACAAGATCTGTGACGCGATCTCGGATGCGATCCTGGATGCCCTCATGGAGCAGGATCCGATGAGCCGCGTAGCGTGTGAGACCTGCTGTACGACCGGTATGGTGATGGTCATGGGAGAGATCACGACACATGCCTATGTGGATATCCCGAAGATCGTGCGGGATACAGTGCGAGAGATCGGCTATACAAGGGGAAAATACGGGTTTGACGCAGATACCTGCAGCGTGCTGACGACCATTGACGAGCAGTCCGCAGATATCGCCCTGGGTGTTGATAAAGCGCTGGAGGCGAAGGAAAATAAGATGTCAGACGAGGATATCGAGGCGATCGGCGCCGGTGACCAGGGAATGATGTTTGGATATGCGTCCGATGAGACAGAGGAATATATGCCTTATCCCATCGCCATGGCACATAAGCTGTCACGCCAGCTTGCGAAAGTAAGAAAGGATGGTACGATCCCCTACCTTCGTCCGGATGGAAAGACTCAGGTCACGGTGGAGTATAACGAGGATGGAACTCCGAAGCGCCTTGAAGCGGTCGTACTTTCCACACAGCATGATCCGGACGTGACTCAGGAGCAGATCCACGAGGATATCAAAAAGTATGTCTTTGATGAGATCATCCCGGCGGATAAGATCGACGGGGAGACAAAGTTCTTCATTAATCCGACGGGACGTTTTGTGATCGGCGGACCTCACGGAGACAGCGGACTGACAGGACGGAAGATCATCGTGGACAGCTATGGCGGAGTGGCACGTCACGGAGGCGGAGCATTTTCCGGAAAGGACTGCACAAAGGTGGACCGTTCTGCTGCATATGCAGCGCGCTACGCGGCGAAGAACATCGTGGCGGCAGGCCTTGCAAAGAAATGTGAGATCCAGCTCTCTTATGCGATCGGCGTTGCCCAGCCTACATCCATTGCAGTAGAGACGTTCGGGACAGGAAAAGTATCGGATACAAAGCTGGTGGAGATCATCCGAGAGAACTTTGACCTTCGTCCGGCAGGGATCATCAAAATGCTCGATCTCAGACGCCCGATCTATAAACAGACTGCGGCTTACGGACATTTCGGAAGAAACGACCTTGATCTTCCATGGGAAAAACTCGATAAGGTTGACGAATTGAAAAAATATTTGTAAAATATTCAGAAAATGATGTTAAAAGGTGCCAGGTACTTTTTAAAAAGTACACGGCACCTTTTGAGGTAAGTTTTCTGATAATTCAGATATCTTTGGAAAGGAGCCGCAAATGAAGCTTAAAACGAAACTGGTGATCGTATTTCTTGCCGTTGTGATCCTGACGGTGTTTTTTACAACTGTGGCGATGCATACATTTGCATTTCAGGAGACGAGCGAGGTGCAGCAGCTTTATCTCCTGGTGCTGATCCTTATCACGGGGCTTCTTGTTTACTGGATCTACCGGACGATCTCGGTGCCGCTGGCAAAGCTCCAGAGGGCGGCGCGGAATATCAAGGAAGGTAATCTTGACTTTGAGATCAAGAGCGAGACAAATGATGAGATCGGGCAGCTCTGCCGGGACTTTGAGGAAATGCGCCTCAGGCTGAAGGCAAATGCAGAGGAAAAGGTCTCGTATGACCGGGAAAACAAGGAGCTGATCAGCAACATTTCCCATGACCTGAAGACCCCGATCACTACGATCAAGGGATACGTGGAAGGGATCATGGACGGTGTGGCGGACACTCCGGAAAAGATGGACAGATATATCAAGACCATTTATAATAAAGCTAATGAGATGGATCTTCTCATCAATGAGCTGACGCTGTATTCCAAGATCGATACGAACAGGATCCCCTATAACTTTGCGACCATTTCTGCAAAAGAGTATTTCGGGGACTGTGCAGAAGACCTGAAGATGGAGCTCGAGGCGAAGAGTGTTGGTTTTGCCTACCGCAATCTCATGGATGAGGACTGCAAGGTGATCGTAGATCCGGAGCAGATGAGGAGGGTCATCAACAATATCGTATCCAATTCCCTGAAATATATGGATAAGCCTGACGGCAGGATCACGATGGATCTGAAGGATGTGGGAGATTTTATCCAGATCGAACTGGGGGATAACGGAAAGGGCATCGCAGCGAAGGAACTTCCGTATATCTTTGACCGGTTCTACCGGACGGATGCCTCGAGAAATTCCTCAAAGGGAGGAAGCGGCATCGGTCTTTCGATCGTGAAAAAGATCGTGGAAGAACACGGAGGAAATATCTGGGCAACCAGCGAAGAGGGCGCTGGCACGACAATGTATTTTGTAATAAGAAAATATCAGGAGGTACCCATCGATGAGTAAACGCATTTTGATCGTGGAAGACGAAGAGAGCATTGCAGATCTTGAGAAAGACTATCTGGAACTGAGTGATTTTGAAGTAGAAGTGGCAAATGACGGACAGACCGGGCTGGAGAAAGGGCTGGAAGGAGATTTTGACTTGATCATCCTGGACCTGATGCTTCCGGGGGTGGACGGTTTTGAGATCTGCCGTCAGATCCGCAGCCAGAAGAACACGCCGATCATCATGGTCTCGGCAAAGAAAGATGATATCGACAAGATCAGGGGGCTGGGCCTGGGAGCGGACGATTATATGACAAAGCCCTTCAGCCCGAGTGAACTGGTAGCCCGGGTGAAAGCGCATCTGGCGAGATACGAGCGGCTGATCGGGAGCAACGTGGAGGAGAACAAGGTGATCGAGATCCGGGGGCTCAAGATAGATACCACGGCAAGGCGCGTGTGGGTCAACGGCGAGGAAAGATCCTTCACCACGAAGGAGTTCGACCTGCTGACTTTTCTCGCAGGACATCCGAACCACGTGTACACAAAGGAACAGCTTTTCCGTGAGATCTGGGATATGGAATCCATCGGGGATATCGCGACAGTGACGGTCCATATCAAGAAGATCAGGGAGAAGATAGAGTATGATACTTCACATCCTCAGTATATCGAGACGATCTGGGGTGTGGGGTACCGGTTTAAGGTGTAGGATAAAAGGAAAAGAGCAGAAAAGACCCTGTCCGGAATGATCCGGGCGGGGTTTTCCAAAGCGCGTCACCGTTCTGTTTTCGGCGCGCTGTTTATTCTGAAAGGAAATGATCATTATGATATTTGATACACATGCTCATTATGATGCCGAGCAGTTTGATACAGACAGAGAAGAGCTTCTGGGTGCTATGGAAGCAGGCGGAGTCGGCACCATCGTTGACGCAGGTTCCACGCTGGAGTCCTGGGACAAGATCCTGGAGCTGACGGAGAGATATCACTTTATCTACGGAGCCATCGGTGTTCATCCGGACGAAGTCGGGACGCTGGACGAAGCAGGGATGGAGAGGATGGCAGAGCTGCTGGACAGGGAGAAGATCGTGGCAGCCGGTGAGATCGGACTGGACTACTATTGGGATAAAGAGAACCACGATATCCAGAAACACTGGTTCATCCGGCAGCTGGAGCTGGCACGGGAAAAGCAGATGCCGGTGATCATCCACAGCCGGGAAGCGGCGGCGGATACCATGGACATCATGAAGCAGCATGCAGCCGGCATGAAGGCGGTGATCCACTGTTATTCCTATTCGGCGGAGATGGCGAAGGAGTACGTGAAAATGGGATATTACATTGGTGTAGGCGGTGTAGTCACATTTAAAAATGCAAAGAAACTGAAACAGGTCGTGGAGGAGATCCCTCTGGAGCGGATCCTTCTCGAGACGGACTGTCCTTATCTGGCGCCGGTGCCGTTTAGGGGAAAAAGGAATTCCTCTTTGAACCTTTCTTATGTAGCTGAAGCAATTGCAGAACTGAAAGGAACAACTGCGGAAGAAGTTATACAACAGACGGAAAAGAATGCGAGAGAACTGTACAATCTGATCACAGGAGGTAATGAATGAAAGAACCGACACTGGGCAATCCGCAGAACACGATCGCGGTACTCCAGAAATATAATTTTGTATTCCAGAAAAAATTCGGACAGAACTTTCTGATCGACACGCATGTGCTGGACAAGATCATCCGGGCAGCTGAGATCACGAAAGATGACTTTGTGCTGGAGATCGGACCGGGGATCGGGACTATGACCCAGTATCTTGCCTGCGCGGCAGGAAAGGTGGCTGCTGTGGAGATCGACCGTTCGCTGATCCCGATCCTTGAGGACACGCTGGACGGATATGACAATGTGACGATCATAAACAATGACATCCTGAAGGTGGATATAGCGAAGCTGGCGGAAGAAGAGAATGGAGGAAAGCCGATCAAGGTGGTGGCAAATCTTCCATATTATATCACAACGCCGATCATCATGGGACTGTTCGAGAAACATGTGCCGCTCAAAAGCATCACTGTCATGGTGCAGAAGGAAGTGGCGGACCGAATGCAGACCGGACCGGGATCAAAGGATTACGGCGCCCTTTCTCTGGCGGTGCAGTATTATGCGGAGCCTTACATTGTTGCAAACGTCCCGCCGAACTGCTTTATGCCCCGCCCGAAGGTAGGGTCTGCGGTCATACGGCTGGAGAGGTACGAGAATCCGCCGGTGGAAGTCCTGGATGAAAAGCTGATGTTCCGGATCATCCGCGCGTCCTTCAACCAGAGGAGAAAAACCCTGGCGAACGGACTCAAGAACTCGCCGGAACTGGACTTTACAAAGGAAGAGACAGAAGCTGCGATCCTGTCCCTCGGGAAAGGCGCGTCTGTGCGCGGGGAGGCATTGACCCTGGAGGAGTTTGCAAAACTGTCAGATAAATTAACGGAAATAAGAAACTAAAAGGCGAAAAATCAGAATATTCAGAGATGATAGACAGAGGGTTCATAAATTTTTAATACTCAGTTAATTGTATAAATTGCATAAATTTAGTATAATAAAAAGGTCATACGGATAAAAAATAGTAAAAGAGAGAAGGAGGAGACGTAAATGGCAAAAGATATTGACAGCATTTTTTTCGATATTACTCCGGAAATTGAAGAACTGGCTCTCAAATGTGTAACCAACAACTCGATCGACAAGGAACTTTATACAAAGTACGAAGTTAAGCGCGGGCTCCGTGATCTAAACGGTAAAGGTGTTCTCGCCGGTCTGACGAATGTATCGGACGTCTGTGCATCCAAGATAGTAGACGGTGTAAGTGTACCATGTGAAGGAAATCTTTATTACCGTGGGTATAATATCAAAGATCTGGTAAAAGGTTTTCTTGATGCCAAACGCCCCGGTTTTGAAGAGACATCATACCTGCTTCTTTTCGGGGAGCTTCCCACAGAAAAAGAACTAAAAGATTTTCGGGAGATGATCGCTGAACGGCGTACACTTCCGCCGAATTTTACGCGCGATGTTATCATGAAAGCGCCGAGCCGCGACATGATGAACAGCATCACGAGAAGTATCCTGCAGCTTTATTCTTATGATGAAAAAGCAGACGATACAAGTATCCCGAACGTGCTGCGGCAGTGCCTGAACCTGATCAGCCAGTTCCCGATGCTGATGGTCTACGGCTACCATGCATACAATTACCGCAGAGGTGAAGACCTCTATATTTACGCTCCTAAGCCGGAACTTTCTACCGCGGAGAATATCCTGATGATGCTCCGTGAGGACCGTCAGTATACAGCGCTCGAGGCAAAGATCCTGGATATGGCGCTCGTGCTCCACATGGATCACGGCGGTGGTAACAACTCGACATTTACAACCCACGTTGTCACTTCATCGGGGACGGATACATACTCCACGATCGCTGCGGCAATGGCTTCACTGAAAGGACCGAAACACGGCGGCGCCAATATCAAGGTGACGCAGATGTTTGAGGACATGAAAAAGAATCTGACTGACTGGAGTGACGATGACCAGATCCGTGCTTATCTTGAAGCGCTTCTTGACAAGAAGGCATTTGACAAGAAAGGACTTATCTATGGAATGGGACACGCAGTTTATTCTGTTTCTGACCCGCGTGCGGATATCTTCAAGAAATTCGTGAAACAGCTCGCGCATGAAAAAGGTCATGATGCAGAGTATGCGCTGTATGAGAAGGTAGAGCATATGGCGCCGGAGATCATCGGTGAGAAGCGCCGGATGTACAAGGGCGTTAACGCGAATGTGGACTTCTACAGCGGTCTTGTTTACAGCATGCTGGATATCCCGGCATCCTTGTACACACCGATCTTTGCGGCAGCGCGTATCGTCGGCTGGAGCGCGCACAGAATGGAAGAACTCCAGAATGTGGACAAGATCATCCGTCCGGCATACAAACCGCTTGCGCCATACCGCGAATATGTAAAAATGGAAGACAGGTAGTGAAGAAACATGAGAGACGAGTTTTATTTCCCATCAAAGGACGGAAATACTGAGATCCATACGATCGAGTGGAAACCGGTAGGAAAAGTATGCGCCGTTCTTCAGCTTTGTCACGGGATGATAGAGTATATCGCAAGATATGATGAATTTGCGGAGTTCCTGTGCGGCAGGGGCTGGTATGTTGTGGGAAATGACCATCTGGGACATGGGAAATCCGTGCAGAGCAAGGCAGAATACGGGTTTTTCAATGAAAAATACGGCAATGCATGTGTGCTTGGTGATATCCATACGCTCCGGCAGCGGACAATGAAAAAATATCCGGATGTGCCGTATTTCATGCTGGGACACAGTATGGGATCCAGTCTGCTGAGGCAGTATATCCAGATGTATGGAAACGGGCTGAGCGGCGCGATCCTGATGGGAGTCGTTGCAGACCACAATAAGCTTACACTCCAGCTTGGAAAACGCATCTGCAGTACGCTCGCATTACTGCGGGGATGGCACTTTCGCAGCAGGCTCATAGAAAATATGGCTCTTGGGGCATATAACAGGAAATTCAAATCGGCAAAGACGAGGGCGGACTGGGTGACCAGTGACCAGGAACGGCTTGCAGAATATGTGTCTGATCCTTTATGCTCTTTTATGTTTACTGTAAACGCATATTACAGCATGTTTTCAGGCATGCTCGCATCTCAGAAAAAGGAAAGCATTTACATGATCCCGAAAGGTCTTCCGATCCTTTTTACCGCCGGGGCGGACGATCCGGTGGGAGACTTCGGAAAAGGGGTCAGAAAGGTCTATGAGCAGTATAAGGCTGCGGGGATCCAGGATGTTTCCCTCAGGCTTTACTCAGGGGACCGGCATGAGATCCTCAACGAGACGGACCGGGAGCAGGTCTATCAGGACTTGTTTGAGTGGCTGGAAGAGAGAAGACATGTGGAAAAGGACAGTGACGGCCGGAAGGGATAAAAACTCGTTGGATCTTGAAAGAAAATGAAACAAAAACAGCAGTACACTATTGCAGTGGACTGCTGTTTTTTTGTGATGGCACAAAAAGTCTTGTGGATATATGGCTCAAATGATACAATTTTAAAGGTTTGATTTATCTTTGGAATATGAGAGAAGGAGGGAATTATGTTTAATCCAAACAGTATTTTTTTATTTATCATGGCGGGACTTGTGATCGTGTTCGTTATCGCGCAGTCTGTATTCTTTCTTGTACGGGCTTACCGCCGGGGGCAGTCTCTTGGCATGGATATGAAGCAGGTCAGAAAAATGATGCTGTCCACAGCGGTATTTACTTTTGCACCGGCGGTATCCATTCTGCTCGGCGTGATCACATTGTCCCAGTTCCTGGGGCTTCCCCTGCCGTGGCTGCGCCTGAGCGTGATCGGTGCGATCACCTATGAACTGCCGGCGGCGACAACAACGGCAAATGCATTAGGGATCACGGCGCTTTCCGAGACGATCACCGATCCTAAAGTCTACACGGCGATCGCATGGGTGATGACTCTGGGAATCTTTCCGGGGCTGATCTGGGTGCCGCTTTTCATCCGTAAGATCCAGGGAGGACTGATGAAAATAAAGCAGAAGGACAGCAAATGGGGAGATATCGTCATGACGGCGCTGTTTCTCGGCATGATCTCCGCATTCCTCGGAATGGTATTTTCCGATATCCGTGAAGGGCTGAAAGGATGGATCCCCATCTTCGTACTTCTTTTTTCAGCGTTTATCATGGGGATATGCGGTATTCTTGTAAAAAAATGTAATATGAAGTGGCTTGAAAATTATGCTCTTCCGGTGAGTATGCTGAGCGCGATGGTATTTGCGGCAGTGATCACGCCGGTGATCGGAGGGTGAGAGATGAAAAATACAAGAAGAAGTTATGAAGATATGACGCATTTATACGGAAGAGTATGGATTCTTCTGGCGCTTGGAATGATATTTTCCTTTCCGGCGGCCGCATGCATTTACTATGATGCATGGCCCGAACTTGAGGCTGTGGCAAAAGGTCTTCTCGGCGTGGCGCCGATCTTCTGGACAGTAGGATTTATAGAGGTGATCACTTTCGTTCCTATGCTGGGGACTGCGGGATCATATCTGGCATTTGTGACAGGAAATCTGACCAATCTGAAAGTCCCTGCCGCGCTGACGGCGATGGAGAATGCGCATGTAAAACCGGGGACAGAAGAAGGCGAGGTTATCTCGACGATCGCAGTGGCAACTTCATCCATTGTGACGACAGCGGTGATCGCGATCGGGGTGGCGCTTCTGGTCCCGCTGACACCGATATTGAATTCACCGATGCTGAAACCGGCTTTTGATAATATCCTGCCTTCCCTTTTTGGCGGTCTGGCGGTTGTTTATGTGAGCAAGAACTGGAAGATCTCTATCGCGCCGCTGGTGTTCATGGTGGTGCTCTTTCTGCTCGTACCGTCTCTGTCCGGATCGGTGGGCGTGCTGGTACCGGTGGGCGCGGTGATCGCGATCGGCGCGGCAAGAGTTCTGTATAAAAAAGGTCTTCTGTAAATTGAAAGAAAATTTGTGACGATCGGCGCCGCGTACCATTTAAAAAGTACCGGCGCTGATCAAGGAAGGAGTTGCATGATCTTGATCATAGCTTTTATCATATTGGCAGTTATACTGATCTTTCTGGCGATTCTTCTGATACGGGCGGCAATGTTTACTCCGAAGGAAGAACTGAGACCATCAGAGGAGAAGATCCGCTTGAATGAGGAGAGGATCGTCAAAGATATGGTGGAGATGATCCGCTGTAAGACCGTATCGTATAATGATGACAGTCTGATCGATGAAGAAGAGTTCAGAAAATTCCGGGAGCTGCTCCCGGAACTTTATCCGCTTGTACATGGAAAGTGTCCGAGAGAGTTTGTGGGAGTGAACGGGATGCTGTATCACTGGAAAGGGAAAACGTCTGAGGAACCGGTTGTACTGATGGCGCATTACGATGTTGTTCCGGCAGAGGAATCCCAGTGGGAAAAACCTGCATTTGAGGGGATCGTTGAGGACGGCGTGATCTGGGGGCGCGGAACCCTTGACACGAAGGGGACGTTCTGCGGGATCATGGAAGCTGCGGAGAAACTGATCGCGGAAGGCTTTGTCCCGGAACACGATATTTATTTCGCGTTTTCCGGGCAGGAGGAGATCAACGGACCGTCCTGCCCTGCCATTGTTGATCTCTTTCAAGAGAGAGGGCTCCATCCGGCGCTTGTTGTGGACGAGGGAGGCGCTGTCGTGGAAAATGTTTTCCCGGGAGTCGCCAGAGAATGTGCGTTGATAGGAATTGCAGAAAAAGGTTTGACGAACATTGAGTTTACGGCAAAGAGCAGCGGCGGACATGCATCCATGCCTCCGGTACATACGACAGTGGGAGAACTTGCGCAGGCTGTGGTAGATGTGGAAAACCATCCGTTTCCCAGACAGCTCACAAAACCGGTCAGAGAGATGCTTGATATCCTGGGGCGTCACTCCGGATTTGCCTATCGGATCCTGTTTGCCAACCTGTGGTGCCTGGAACCTCTTTTTGACAAAGTATGCCGGGCTTCCGGCGGAGAATTGAACGCGATGATGCGGACGACCTGTGCGATGACAAAGATGGAGGGAGGAAAGGCGTTTAATGTGATCCCTCCGAAGGCATCCGTGGGGATGAACCTGAGACTTCTCGGAAAAGATACTGTGGATTCGGCAAAGCAGTATCTGGAAAAAACGATCAATAATCCGAACATCGAGGTGTCTGTCTTTGAAGGGAGAAATCCATCTGCGGAATCGGACACGGACTGTAAAGAGTATAGAAGGCTCTGCCAGGCGGTGAAGGATACGTGGCCGGACGCGATCGTCTCGCCTTATCTGATGATGGCGTGCAGCGACTCCTGGCACTACTGCAGGATCACAGACAGAGTGTATAAATTCTCCGCGATGAAGCTGTCAAAGGAAGAGCGGGGAATGATCCACGGAAATAATGAGAGGGTCCCGGTCGAAACGCTGGTGCGGACAGTGGAATTTTTTGTAAGACTGATGAAGATGTGTTAGTCCCGGTCGTGCCGTGAGGATGAAGATAGGAGACACCGGACAAAAAACGATATATGTACAACAAGAACCCGCTGGCAAAGCCAACGGGTTCTTGTCGTTTTTATAGTTATCTAAAAGGAATGAGAGTAAAGTGCGACACCTGGCAAGGTGCCATTACTTTATGAGGGGGGAGATAGTTGTTTATCAACTATCTGTTTCATA
>HHCFC02800__coassemble_2279_pt1 | contig 11264 bp, 12 predicted proteins | sample HHCFC02800__metabat2_high_PE_058 | metagenome-assembled genome bin HHCFC02800 | reverse complement strand
GATCATTTTGTATCTGAGGGTGAGGATCCGATAGAAGAAACATTTTCAGTTACTGATGGCATCTACCTCCCAAAATAAACCTACATAAGTTTATGTGAAAACAACCTCACCCCGAGTCTTGAAAGCAGCCGCTGATATGCGGGAGAACCAAAAACCAAAAAAATAAAATAAAAAAATAATAAATTGAGACCTGTTCCGAGGAAACACCACATATTTCCTTTGCCGCGTTCAGCGGCTGCTTTCAGGACTCGGGGAAGGGTTAGTTTATAGGAAAACTGAAAAGTGTGATTTTTGAAAAAAGCAGCTGGCAATTATTTGCCGACTGCTTCTTTTAATGCCCGGGAAAGCTGATCCGGACAGGAGGTTGACTTGAAACCGCAGTGGATTCCCTCGATGCGGGAGATGGCTTCGTCAACATCCATTCCTTCGATGAGGCGGGAGATGCCCTGGAGATTTCCGTTGCAGCCGCCGACGAAGGATACATTTCTCACTTTATTGTCTACTATGTCAAAGTTGATCTTCTGCGAACAGACGCCCTTTGGTCTGTATTCCATATTGAATCCTCCCATCTTTTGAAATTTCTCTTAGCATTATAGCAAATCGTGAAGAGAAATACAAATTTTTGTGCGTCAGTTTTCGGGGGTATCTTTGTGAAAACGACATTTTTGAGGGAAAAGAAAATGCTTTGAGAAGCGGAAGGAAAAGCTGGTAAAGCTGAGGTTTTCTGAAGGAAGAGGGGGGATTTTAAGAAGCTGAGAAGAGGGACTTTTTTCGCACGGGGAGAGATGGAAATGTAAAATCGTGTAGAACGGTTTTAGAGGACATGCCGGAAAAGTTGGGCTATAATGTGCACAAACACAATTCATACCGTCATCCGGTGCGAACAGGCTGTCTATGGCAGGAAGGCACCGAAAGGGAATATTGTGGGAGAAAAGAATATCAGGAGGGAATGCTATGTTAAGAAATGTGGCGACGGACACCAATGTCATCTTTTATCTGATGGCAGCGATCGGTGTGCTGGGTGTGCTGGCGAAGCTGATAAATCATCTTACGCTGCGCAGGCTGGTAAAGGCGGCTGGAAACATGCCGAAGAGTACGCACAAACTGATAAAACTCGTGAGAGCCAAGTATGAACACGCATGTATGATCCACGATTCTGTGGAAAACATTGATGCGTTTGTGGAAAAATACATATATGAATATCGTGGATGTTTATTCCGGATCCATACATGGAGACAGATCGAACTGCTCTCTGTGTGGTTTGCGGGAATCCTGGCGGCGCTGGGGGCGTCGGCTCACTACCTTACTTACGGATTTAATGAATCCGTTTATCAATATATTGCGGCGGGGGTGGCGGAAATGGTCCTGCTGTCTGTTGTCAGCAGGCTTTCGGACGAGCCGTATAAGATCAATGCGGTGAAGATGTATATGGTTGATTATCTGGAAAATATCTGTGCTCTCCGTCTGAAGAAACAGCGTCAGACGGACAGAGAAGAGATCAATGTGATCGCTGCGGATACTTCCCAGAAGCCGGTGTTTCAAAATGCATCCCAGCCCGCCGCGGAGCAGAAGGCTCAGGAGAAGGAGGAAAAGAAGCTGTCCATCAATATTGAGGGAGAACCGCGGAATGCGGAAAAGGGTGAAGCAGCGAGGCAGGCTGTCCGCAGGACAGTGAAGGAAAAGCAGGAGGATGACGACCGTCCTGTGCTCAGGGAGGAGGCGATACGCCAGATACTGGAAGAGTTTCTTGCCTGAGATGCAAGCATTGTCTTGAATCTGAAATGTATATTTGGTAAAATATGCATAAGGTGTGGCGCAGAAAGAGGTCTATTTATTTCTGCGGATATTCCGAAAGATAACGATAGCGATGTATCAGAGAGGAAGGATAACGATGAGCAAAGTAACATTTGACTATTCAAAAGCATGCAGCTTTGTGCAGGAACATGAGATGGAATATATGAGCGAGCTTGCTGCACAGGCGAAGGAAAAGCTGCTTTCAAAGACAGGAGCGGGAAATGATTTCCTTGGATGGATTGACCTTCCGGTAGATTATGACAAAGAAGAGTTCGCGCGCATTAAAAAAGCGGCAGAGAAGATCAGAGAGGATTCCGATGTTCTCCTCGTGATCGGGATCGGCGGATCTTATCTGGGAGCAAGAGCTGCGATCGAATTCCTGGGACATTCTTTTGCAAACGTAGTTTCCAAAGAGATCAGAAAATCTCCGGAGATCTATTTTGTAGGAAACAGCATCAGCAGCACATATATCAAAGACCTGATGGATGTTGTTGGAGACAGGGATTTCTCCATCAATATGATCTCAAAATCAGGAACGACCACAGAGCCTGCGATCGCCTTCCGCGTATTTAAAGAGATACTGGAAAAGAAATACGGAAAAGAAGAGGCAGCGAAGAGGATCTATGCGACAACAGACCGTGCCAAGGGAGCGCTTAAGAACCTGGCTACAGAGGAAGGTTATGAGACTTTCGTTGTGCCGGATGATGTTGGGGGACGTTTCTCCGTACTGACCGCGGTAGGTCTGCTTCCGATCGCAGTGAGCGGCGCTGACATTGATAAGCTGATGGAAGGTGCGGCATCCGGAAGAAAAGCTGCACTTGAGAATGATTTTGCAGAGAACGATGCGATGCAGTATGCAGCGATCAGAAATATCCTTCTCCGCAAAGGAAAGAGTGTGGAAGTTCTGGCTAACTATGAGCCGAGCCTTCACTATGTATCTGAGTGGTGGAAACAGCTCTACGGTGAGAGTGAAGGAAAAGACCAGAAAGGTATTTTCCCGGCATCTGTAGACCTGACAACAGACCTGCACTCCATGGGTCAGTTCATCCAGGACGGAAACAGGATCCTGTTCGAGACTGTCCTCAATGTAGAAAAGTCCAGGGAAGAGATCGTTATCAATGAAGAGCCGGTGGATCTGGACGGACTGAACTATCTTGCAGGAAAGAATGTTGATTTCATCAATAAGAGTGCCATGAACGGAACGATCCTCGCACACACAGACGGCAATGTTCCGAACCTCATGGTCAAGATCCCGGAGCAGAACGAGTTCTATCTCGGTGAACTTTTCTATTTCTTTGAGTTCGCATGCGGCGTGAGCGGATATTTACTCGGCGTTAATCCGTTCAATCAGCCGGGTGTTGAGAGCTACAAGAAGAATATGTTTGCTCTGCTCGGAAAACCGGGATATGAGGAAGAAAGGGAAAAACTGCTGAAGAGGTTATAAAAGTTTAAAACAGATAATCTTGTTCATGGTTTATAAATGGGGTATAATAATAAGCAGTCGGATGAAGCCGGCTGCTTGTTGTTTGTCCTGAGCAAAGTTTGTATCGATATTCGGCAGAAAGCGGATCAGGGAAAATAGAAGCAGGACGGTCGAGAAAAAGGAGGAAGGTATTATGTTACGTATAGGAATGCTGACAAGCGGCGGCGACTGCCAGGCGCTGAACGCGGCGATGCGCGGAGTTGTAAAAGGGATCTGTTCCAAGAGAGACGATGTTGAGATCTATGGTTTCAAAGATGGATATAAAGGACTTATCTATGCAGATTTCAGCATGCTCACATCGAAGGATTTCTCCGGTATCCTGACACGGGGAGGCACGATCCTGGGGACATCGAGACAGCCGTTCAAACTGATGCGCGTTCCGGATAAGGATGGTCTTGACAAGGTTGAGGCAATGAAACATACATATCACAAGCTGAACCTGAACTGCCTTGTGATACTGGGAGGAAACGGGACACACAAGACTGCGAATATGCTCAGCGAAGAAGGGCTTAACGTGATCACTCTTCCGAAGACGATCGACAACGACCTGTGGGGAACGGACATGACCTTCGGTTTCCAGAGTGCTGTTGACATTGCTACGGACACCATCGACAGGATCCATACAACGGCGACTTCACACAGCCGAGTATTTATCATCGAGGTCATGGGACATAAGGTAGGGCATGTGACGCTCCACGCGGGAATCGCAGGCGGCGCGGATATCATCCTCCTTCCGGAGATACCGTATGATATCAAATCTATCGCAAAAGTGATCGATGGGCGTACAAAAGCAGGAAAACCGTTTACGATCCTTGCTGTAGCGGAGGGTGCGATCTCGAAGAAAGATGCGAAACTGAGCAAGAAAGAGTATAAAGAGAAACTTGCGAAGAGAAAATATCCTTCTATCGCATATGAACTTGCAGAGCAGATCGAGAAAGAGACGGAGAAGGAAGTAAGGATCACTGTTCCGGGACATACACAGAGAGGAGGCTCTCCGTGTCCGTATGACCGTGTATTTGCAACGAGAGTCGGCGCAAAGGCGGCAGAGCTCATCCTGAAGGAGAAATACGGATATATGGTTGCGATGAAAAACGGCGAGACAACGAAAGTTCCGTTGTCAGAGGTTGCAGGGAAGCTCAAGACAGTAGATCCGAACTGCAGCCTGATCAAAGAGGCGAGAATGGTCGGGATCAGCTTTGGAGATGAATGACCAGGGCTGACAGCCGGTTAGAAGTGTATAAAAACATTGGTGCAGGGGGCAAGACGCAGGCGACGGATTGCCCCCTGTGTATCGGAAGAGAACTGTGAGAAAGCAGGAAACAGAGAAAGAAAATATTCAGTTACGAGGTGTGATACATGTCATATACGGCACTTTACAGAAAGTTTCGCCCGACGGCATTTGAGGATGTAAAAGGGCAGGACCATATTATCACAACATTGCAGAACCAGATCAGGGCAGACCGTATCGGGCATGCATATCTGTTCTGCGGGACAAGAGGGACCGGGAAGACGACGGTGGCGAAGATATTTGCAAAGGCAGTGAACTGTGAACACCCGGTGGACGGAAGCCCCTGCGGGGAGTGCGAGATGTGTAAGTCCATCGCCGCGGGAACATCCATGAACGTGATCGAGATCGACGCGGCTTCCAACAACGGTGTGGACAATATCCGTGAGATCCGGGAGGAGGTCACTTACCGTCCGACAGAAGGAAGATATAAGGTCTATATCATCGACGAGGTTCATATGCTTTCTATCGGAGCATTTAACGCCCTGCTCAAGACGCTGGAGGAACCGCCGGAGTACGTCATCTTTATCCTGGCTACGACAGAGGTACACAAGATCCCAATCACCATCCTGTCCCGATGCCAGCATTATGATTTCAAGAGGATCAGCATCGAGACGATCACGGACCGGATGCAGGAACTGATGGACACGGAGCATGTGGATGTGGAAGATAAGGCACTGCGGTATATCGCGAAAGCGGCGGACGGTTCCATGAGGGATGCCCTGAGCCTTCTGGATCAGTGCATCGCATTTTACATGGGGCAGAAGCTGACCTATGACAATGTCCTGGAGGTTCTGGGCGCGGTGGATACGGATGTGTTCAGCAAGCTTTTGAGAAAGACCATTGAGAGGGACGTTGCGGGAGTGCTGGATATCGTTGAGGAACTGGTCATGCAGGGGAGGGAACTGACCCAGCTTGCGGCAGATTTTACCTGGTATCTAAGGAACTTGCTTCTGGTAAAAACTTCTGATAATATAGAGGATGTGCTGGATGTATCCACGGAAAATATGAGGCAGCTCCAGGAAGAGGCTGAAATGATCGAGACAGATGTGCTGCTTCGGTATATCCGTATCTTCTCTGAACTTTCGGGACAGCTGCGGTATGCGACACAGAAGAGGGTCATGCTGGAAGTTGCATTGATCAAGCTGTGTACTCCGGCGATGGAGACGGAACAGGATTCACTCCTTGACCGGATCCGTGCTGTGGAAGAGAAAGTGGAGAAAGGGCTTGAGGCAGCGGCTGCTGCAGGAGAGCGCGTTGTGTATGTAAATGGCGATGGTGGTCCGTCAGGCTATCCCGGGGAGGGAGCCGGCAGCCAGAGTGCTGTGAGGAAGAGGCCGGAACTTCCCAACGCGATCCCGGAGGATGTGCAGGAAGTCGTGAGAAATTTCCGTTCGATCGCTGACGAGGCGTCGGGGATGGTGAGGACTTATCTGAAGAAAGCACGCTTGAGCCTGGGAGGAGATAACCGGCTTCTCATCGTTCTTCCGGACAGCCTTGCGGCGAGTGTGGTAGGACGGGAGGACCACGTACAGGAAATAGAAGGACTGATCGAGAACAAGATCGGGAAAAAGGTAGATGTAGAAGTAAGGTACGTGGAGGAAGGCAGACATTTCGAGGATACATTTGTAGACATAGCCAAGAAAATCAATATGGAGATCACAGTGGAGGATTAGATATGGCAAAGAGAGGTGGATTTCCCGGAGGCGGAATGCCCGGGAATATGGCAAACCTTATGAAGCAGGCGCAGCGGATGCAGCGTCAGATGGAAGAGCAGCAGAAGGAACTGGAGACGAAAGAGTTTACGTCTACTGCAGGAGGCGGAGCGGTTGAAGTGACTGTATCCGGAAAGCGTGAGGTCCTTAAGGTGAAACTGGCGGAAGAAGTTGTAGATCCGGACGACATCGAGATGCTGGAAGACCTGATCGTTGCGGCGACCAACGAGGCGCTGCGCCAGGTAGAAGAGGAGACAGGAGCAGCGATGTCCAAGTTCACAGGAGGACTCGGCGGAGGATTGTTCTGATTTACGGGAATGCAGGATTTTTTGAAGCTTCAGAATTCGATGTTAACAGGGTCAGGTCTTTTTGCAGAAGGGTCTGACCCCTTTTGAGCGGATGGTGCATTACAGTTTATGCAGGAGCAGATAAAATTTACAGCAGAGGTGTGGTGAAAGATGGAATATTACAGCAGTCAGATCAGCCGGCTGATCGAGGAGTTTTCCCATCTGCCGGGAATCGGGAGCAAGTCTGCGCAGAGGCTTGCGTTTCATGTGATCAATATGCCGATGGATCAGGTTGAGAATCTGGCAAATGCGATCGTGGAGGCCAGAAAGAATGTCAGGTACTGCAAGGTGTGCTGTACCCTGACAGACCGTGAGATCTGTCCCATATGCAGCAATGAGGAGCGTGATAAGAAGACGATCATGGTGGTGGAGACACCCAGAGACCTTGCGGCATATGAGAAGACGGGAAAATATAACGGGGTATACCATGTTCTCCACGGCGCGATCTCGCCGATGCTGGGGATCGGTCCCGGGGATATCCGGCTGAAAGAACTGATGGAAAGGCTCCAGGGGGATGTGGATGAGGTGATCATCGCGACCAACTCCAGCCTGGAGGGAGAGACGACGGCAATGTATATCAGCAAGCTGATCAAGCCTGTCGGGATCAAGGTGAGCCGGATCGCAAGCGGCGTGCCGGTAGGCGGAGACCTGGAGTATATTGATGAGGTGACGCTTCTGCGCGCGCTGGAGGGCAGGACGGAACTATAGCAAAGAGGTGCTTTTATGGGCAGGAAGAAAGTGACATCGTCTGATGTGGCAAAGAAAGCCGGAGTTTCGCAGGCAACGGTGTCGATGGTCCTGAATAAGAAATATAATGTCTCATTTTCAAAAGAAGTGATCCGGAATGTGGAGGCTGCCGCTCAGGAACTTGGGTATGAACTTCCGAAACGCCGGACGAAAAAAGAGGAACGCAGGGAGAACCTCCTTGTCGTGATCAGCCCGAACCTGACTAATCCGTACTATGTGATGCTGCTCCAGGGAATCGAATCCCGGGCGGCGGAACAGGATTTCGGGATCTTCGTGTGCAACACACAGAGGGATCTGAAGATGGAGGAGCGTTATCTGAAGATGATGCCGTCTCTGAACCCGCAGGGGATCATCTATATCTGCAACCCCAGCCAGTGTTTTATGGGGGAAGTGGAGGAACTGGCAAAACAGATCCCTGTGGTGGTGATCAACAATCAGGATGAACGGCTTTCCGTGGATGCGGTGGAACTGGACAATTCCAAGCTGGGACGCCTTATGGCGCGTCACCTTCTGGAACTGGGGCACCGGCATGTGGCTTATATCGCAACGCCGCTCACTGCGAGGCAGAAGCAGAGATCGCGGAGAGTGGAGGGATTCCTCAAGGAATTCCAGAGCGCCGGACTGGGTGAGAATGTGGTGATCAAGGCAGCGGATGAACAGACGGACAAAGATATCCCGGGGATCGATTCAGAGTATCGGATCGGGTATGACCTGACGAAAGAACTGCTGAAGGATCATCAGGAGCTGACTGCGATCGTGGGACTCAACGATATGATCGCCTTCGGGATCATGGACGCCCTTCATGATGAAAAATATAAAGTGCCCGGAGATATGTCTGTGATGGGATGTGACAATACTTTGTTTTCTAAAGTAAAGAAAGTCTCACTTACGACCATAGAACATTTCGTCATTTATAAGGGGATGGACGCCTGCGATATCATTGTGAAAAAGATACGGTCAAGGTTGAAAAAATATACGGAGATCGAGCCTGTGAGCTTCTATCATGTGGAGTATGAACCGAAGATCGTGGTCCGCGGGACAACCTCTTATCCGCGGGATAAAAAAAGAAAAATTAATAAAAAATAGCGAAATTATTATTAATAATTTTGAACGGTTTGACAGAAGTTGGATTTACATGTCAGATGATTTGCTGAATTTGTTGGAACATATCATTGTAAAATATTAACTAATATAAATTAATGTGAGATAATATTTCGTTTTATTAACTTAAAATGTGCGTTAATAATTTTTAGGCTGGTTGACGTGGTTTTTTTTAACTACTATAATGAGGTCAGAAACAAACCGAACCACATTTTTAAGGAGGAACAGAGATGAAATTTTTTATCGACACAGCGAATGTAGAAGACATCAAAAAAGCAAATGACATGGGAGTGATCTGCGGCGTAACGACCAATCCGTCCCTGATCGCAAAGGAAGGACGCGTTTTCGAGGAAGTGATCGCAGAGATCGCATCGATCGTTGACGGACCGATCAGCGGAGAGGTCAAGGCTACGACAACCGACGCAGAAGGAATGATCAAAGAAGGACGCGAGATCGCGAAGATCCATCCGAACATGGTAGTTAAGATCCCGATGACAGTGGAAGGTCTTAAGGCAGTTAAAGTCCTTTCAGCAGAGGGGATCAAGACAAATGTCACGCTGATCTTCACAGCAAACCAGGCACTTCTTGCTGCAAGAGCAGGCGCAACTTATGTTTCTCCGTTCCTCGGACGACTTGACGACATTTCTGTGAGAGGTGTTGATCTTGTGGCAGAGATCGCAGAGATCTTTGCAGTCGCAGGGATTGAGACAGAGATCATCGCGGCAAGCGTTCGCAACCCGATGCATATCACAGACTGCGCTCTTGCAGGAGCAGATATCGCGACGGTACCGTATAAAGTGATCGAGCAGATGACACATCACCCGCTGACAGACGCCGGGATCAAGAAATTCCAGGAAGATTATATTGCAGTGTTTGGTGAATAAAAATTGAGGAGAAATTAATTTATGGATAAATTAATGTTAATGAAGACTGCAAACGAGGTCCGCAAGGGGATCGTGACAGCCGTACATAGTGCGAAGGCTGGACATCCGGGTGGATCTCTGTCCGCAGCAGATATTTTTACGTATCTTTATTTTGAAGAGATGAATATCGATCCGAAGGATCCGAAGAAGGCAGACAGGGACAGATTCGTTCTTTCAAAAGGACATACTGCGCCCGGACTTTATTCTGTACTGGCAGAAAGAGGATATTTTCCGAAAGAGGATCTGAAGACGCTCCGTCATACAGGATCTTATCTTCAGGGACATCCGGATATGAAGCATATCCCGGGAGTTGACATGTCCTCAGGTTCTCTCGGACAGGGAATCTCAGCGGCTGTCGGAATGGCGATCGCCGGAAAACTCTCCAACGCGGATTACAGAGTATATACTCTGCTGGGCGACGGTGAGATCCAGGAAGGACAGGTATGGGAGGCTGCAATGCTGGCGGCTCACAGAAAGCTGGACAACCTTGTTGTCATCGTGGACAATAACAATCTTCAGATCGACGGCGCGATCGATGAGGTAAACTCACCGTATCCGATCGACAAGAAATTTGAGGCGTTTAATTTCCATGTGATCAATATCGATGGAAATGATCTTGACCAGATCGACGCAGCGTTCAAAGAGGCGAAGACGGTGAAGGGACAGCCTACGGCTATCATCGCGAAGACATTGAAAGGAAAAGGCGTTTCCTTTATGGAAAACCAGGTGGGCTGGCACGGAAAAGCGCCGAATGACGAGGAATACAAGATCGCAATGGAAGACTTAGAGAAGGAAGGTGAAGCATTATGTCAGAAGTAAAGAAGATCGCAACAAGAGACAGTTATGGTAATGCATTAGCCGAACTCGGAACAGAACATGACGACATCGTCGTGCTGGACGCAGACCTTGCGGCAGCGACAAAGACAGGTGTATTCAAGAAAGCGCATCCGGACAGATTTATCGACTGCGGCATCGCAGAGTGTAATATGATGGGCGTGGCGGCAGGACTTGCTGCAGCAGGAAAAGTTCCGTTTGCAAGTTCTTTCGCAATGTTTGCGGCAGGACGTGCATTCGAGCAGGTGAGAAACTCGATCGGATATCCCCATCTGAACGTGAAGATCGGAGCGACACATGCTGGAATCTCCGTAGGAGAGGACGGAGCGACACATCAGTGTAACGAAGATATCGCGCTGATGCGCACGATCCCGGGGATGGTGGTTATCAATCCTTCCGATGATGTTGAGGCAAAGGCAGCGGTCCGCGCGGCTTATGAGCATGAAGGACCGGTTTATATGAGATTTGGACGCCTTGCAGTTCCGGTGATCAATGACAGACCGGATTACAAATTTGAACTCGGAAAAGGCGTTGTCTTAAGAGAAGGAAAAGACCTTACGATCATCGCGACAGGACTTCCTGTGAATAACTGCCTTGAGGCGGCCGAGAAGCTTGCAGCTGATGGAATTGACGCAAAAGTCATCAACATCCACACGATCAAACCTCTTGATGAGGAACTCGTAGTGGCAGCGGCGAAAGAGACAGGAAAAGTCGTTACAGTTGAGGAGCATTCCGTGATCGGAGGGCTCGGAAGCGCAGTGTGCGACGTACTTTCCGAGAAAGCACCGACAAAGGTTATGAAGATCGGGATCAATGATACATTCGGTGAGTCCGGACCGGCGGTTGAACTGCTGAAGAAATATGGGCTGGATACAGATAGTATTTATGAAAAGATAAAAGCGTTTGTTTAATTTTTAACGGGTACCGTGTACTTTTGTAAAAGTGCACGGTACCTGTTGCAATTATCAGAAAATATTATACAAATCAACTACCTAAAAAATCGGTAGTAATATTTTAATGGATATGTTATTTTAT
>HHCFC02800__coassemble_2263_pt1 | contig 11365 bp, 8 predicted proteins | sample HHCFC02800__metabat2_high_PE_058 | metagenome-assembled genome bin HHCFC02800 | reverse complement strand
AAGGTCAGGTTGATGAGTTTTTACAGGATAGTGGTAAACACATCAAATCAAATGCAAAAGAAATAGAAATGAGCGCGATTACTGCATTTGCAGAAATAGGTAATCCGGAAACACGTGTGTTTATAGATAAAATGGAAGATATGATTCAGATTTTCAATCACACAGAGAGAATCTGTTTTGACGAAAAAAAGATTTATCTGATAGCCGGGTAGATATCATAAAAACACCTTTCCAGCCACAAAAATGGCTTTGAGGTGTTTTTTCTTTTACAAAGAAGACAGTTAATATGACATCGCTACAGATATCTTCCGGTTATGCTCTCTTTATTATTCTTGACTTCCTCCGGCGTTCCCGCCGCTACGATCCTGCCGCCGGCTTCCCCGCCGCCGGGCCCCATATCGATGATGTGATCTGCGTTTCGGATGACGTCCAGGTCATGTTCGATCACGATTACAGTGGCACCGTTCTCGATGAGGGTCTGGAATACGCCGATGAGGGTGCGCACATCCAGAGGGTGCAGCCCGATGGTGGGTTCGTCGAAAACGAACACGGAGTCGGACTGCGCCTTTCCCATTTCGCTCGCCAGTTTCAGGCGCTGTGCTTCGCCTCCGGAGAGGCTTGGAGTCTCTTCTCCGAGGGTGAGGTATCCGAGACCCAGCTCCTGGAGTACCTGCAGTCTCTGGCGTACTGTCTTCATGCCGGCACAGGCTTTCAGCGCTGTGCTCACATCCATTGCCATCAGTTCTGGAAGAGAATAGGCCTGTCCATCTTTTTCTTTCTTATTCATGTATTTTATTCTCAAAGCGTCTTTTGAATAACGGGAACCCCGGCAGTCCGGGCAGGTGATCTTTACGTCCGGCAGAAACTGGACATCCAGGCTGATCACCCCGGTCCCGTCGCAGACGGGACAGCGAAGTCTTCCGGTATTGTAGGAGAAGTCTCCTGCTTTGAGTCCCAGTTCTTTTGCGTCTGCTGTCCTGGCAAAGATCTTCCTCAGTTCGTCGTGGACGTTGGCGTAGGTGGCAACGGTGGAGCGGACGTTGATCCCGATGGGGGTGGCGTCGATGAGTTTCACCTGTCCGATCCCTTCTGCATCCAGGGAAAGTACGTGATCTGGAAGTTTCTTTCCCCGGATCTTTGCTTCCAGTCCGGGGATCAGGCTCTCCAGGATCAGAGTGGTCTTGCCGGATCCGGATACACCGGTCACTGCGGTAAGCCTTCCCTTGGGTATCTCCACATCCAGTGACTTTACTGTATGGATCGGACCGGTGGAGAGATGGATCCTGCCCTGGGAGAACATCTCTTCCGGCGCAGCCTGTTTTCTTTCATGTACTTTTGCGGTACCGGCGAGAAACGGTCCGATCTTTGAACCGGGATCCTGCGAGATGGCGGGAACGGTCCCTTGGGCGATCACCTGTCCGCCGTCTGCCCCGGCGCCGGGGCCCATCTCGATGATCCAGTCTGACTCTGCAAGGATCTGGGTGTCGTGATCCACCAGGATCACGGAGTTGCCATCCGCGATCAGGTCGTGTATGACACCGTTTAATCCTACGATATTAGAAGGGTGGAGCCCGATGGACGGCTCGTCCAGGACATAGAGGACGCCTGTGGTGCGGTTCCGCACAGCGCGGGCGAGCTGCATCCGCTGGCGCTCGCCGGTGGACAGGGTGGAGGAGGCACGGTCCAGTGTCAGATAACCCAGTCCCAGATCCAGGAGCCTTTTTGCCACAGTATGGAAGGACTCACAGATGCTCTTCGCCATGGGGCGCATTTCTTCAGGGAGGGAGGAAGGGATCCCTTCTACCCATCGCACGAGATCAGTGAGGGTCATCCTGCAGGCTTCGTCCAGTGAGATGCCGCGCAGTTTCGGAGACCTTGCGGCTTCGGACAGACGGGAACCGCCGCAGTCCGGGCAGACCTCTTCTTTCAGGAATTTCTCTACCCGTTTCATGCCTTTCTCATCTTTGACTTTTGAAAGGGCATTTTCTACGGTATAAACGGCATTATAGTAAGTGAAATCGAGTTCGCCTGCCTGGTTAGACTTTTTGGCTTTATATAAAATGTGCTTTTTCTCAGCAGGACCGTTATATACGATATCTTTTTCCCGGTCCGTCAGATCACGGAAGGGCACATCAGTGCGTACTCCCATCTCACGGCAGACGTCTGTCATCAGTGACCACATCAGGGAGTTCCATGGGGCGACAGCACCTTCGTCGATGGTGAGAGATTCGTCCGGGACGAGAGTGGAGCGGTCTACTGTGCGCACAGTCCCTGTCCCGTCGCAGGTGCGGCAGGCACCCTGGCTGTTGAAGGCGAGTTCTTCCGCAGAGGGAGCATAGAAGCGCGTACCGCATTCAGGGCAGACAAGTTCCTGTCCGGCGGCAACGGCAAGAGTGGGCGGCAGATAGTGCCCGCTGGGGCATCGGTGGCTGGCAAGCCTTGAGAACATGAGACGGAGACTGTTCAGAAGTTCCGTCCCTGTCCCGAAGGTGCTGCGGATGCCGGGAATGCCCGGGCGCTGGTGCAGGGCGAGGGCAGCAGGTACATAGAGCACTTCATCCACATCAGCTTTTGCCGCCTGGGTCATTCTCCTCCGGGTATAGGTGGAGAGGGCATCCAGATACCGGCGGGACCCTTCGGCGTAAAGGAGGCCCAGGGAGAGGGAAGATTTGCCGGATCCGGATACGCCGGCAATGCCGACGATCTTTCCGAGAGGGATGTCCAGATCTATGTTTTTCAGGTTATGGACCCGCGCGCCGCGGATCAGCATTTTATCTATCATATGAGTCGCCTTTCCTCCAGATTTTACTGTTATCAGTACAGATATTATCAGTATAGAACGGATGAAGGACGATTACAAGAAGATGTATACAGACTGATATATACAGAGCGACGGGTTTTATAGTGTCATGAACTGTGACTTGTGGTATGATGTGTTGAGAGAGCATGTCAAAGAGGAGCGCTCACATAGAAGGAAAACAGGCTCGGAAAGAGCATAAAGTGCGAGGAGGAATATATTATGGCAAATGCAGTCGTTACATTAAAGAAAGGCGCGGGGCGAACCCTGAAACAGGGAGGCCCCTGGATCTATGACAACGAAGTGGAGAGTATCATGGGAAGCTTTGAAGACGGGGATATCGTGCTTGTCCATGATTTTGACGGTTATCCGCTGGGAAGAGGGTTTATCAACCGCAATTCAAAGCTGACCGTCCGCATGATGACAAGAGACCGTGATACAGAAGTGGACGACAGCTTTCTGCGGATGCGGGTGAAGAACGCCTGGGAGTACAGGAAAAAGGTCATGGATGATATCTCAAGCTGCCGCGTGATCTTCGGGGAGGCGGATTTCCTACCGGGGATCGTGGTGGACAAGTTCGCGGATGTGCTGGTGGTGGAATCTCTGGCGCTGGGGATCGACCGGTTCAAGGAAAGGATCGTCGGTATATTAAAAGAACTGATGGAGGCGGACGGCATCCATATCCGCGGAGTCTATGAGCGCAGCGATGCCAAAGTCCGGGAGCAGGAAGGGATGGAGCGGTATAAAGGTTTCATTGGAGAACCTTTTGACACGAAGGTGGAGATCGTTGAGAACGGCGTCCGCTATTATGTAGATGTCAAGGACGGGCAGAAGACCGGATTCTTCCTGGATCAAAAGTACAACCGTCGTGCCGTGGCAAAACTGTGCCGGGATGCCCGGGTGCTGGACTGTTTTACCCACACAGGATCCTTTGCTCTTAACGCGGGTATCGCAGGGGCTTTCCACGTGACCGGGGTGGACGCTTCCGAACTGGGCGTGGCGCAGGCAAGGGAAAATGCAGCGCTCAACGGGCTTCAGGACCGGGTGGAATTTATCTGCGAGGATGTGTTCGACCTTCTTCCGAGACTGGAAAAACAGGGGGAGAAGTACGATGTGGTGATCCTGGACCCACCGGCGTTCACAAAGTCAAGAAGCTCGATAAAAAAGGCAGTCAAAGGATACCGAGAGATCAATCTCCGGGGAATGAAGCTGGTGAAGGACGGAGGATATCTGGCGACCTGCTCCTGCTCTCATTTCATGGACCAGGAGCTCTTTACCCAGACCGTGGGACAGGCGGCCCGGAACGTTCACAAGCGGCTGCGGCAGGTGGAGTTCCGCACCCAGGCGCCGGATCACCCGATCCTGTGGGGCGCGGGGGATTCGTACTATCTGAAGTTCTATATCTTCCAGGTGTGTGACGAGAAATAAGTATTCGGAGGGATAAGAATGAGAAAATGTATTCGTTGCGGAAGTGAAATGAGAGAAAACTGTGCGGTGAAAATAGAGGGGCAGGGATATGGGATCGTATTATCTTCTGATGAAAATAAACTGTTTGGAGGCAGGGTAGGAAAGCCGAACGTTGCCATCTGTCCGAATTGTGGAGAGGTCTCTATTTATCTTGAAGATGTGGGAAAACTGAAAGACTGATTTCCTGCGCGGAAGGATCAAGAACGGAAAGATCAGAGGAAAATGCGCCGGAGAATAACCGGGGAGCAGCAGTGATATACTATGGGAAAAGCCGGGAGGTCTGATATGTGTACATGTATAACTTATCAAAATAAAGATTTTTATTTCGGAAGAAATCTTGACATTGATTGTTCTTTTGGGGAACAGGTTGTGGTCACGCCGAGAGATTTCCCCCTGGAATTCCGGAAGGCAGGAACGCAGACCCGGCATTACGCCATGATCGGCATGGCGTCTGCAAATGAAAGTTTTCCTCTGTATGCGGAGGCGGTCAATGAAAAAGGACTCTGCATGGCAGGGCTGAATTTCCCCGGAAATGCGTTTTACCAGAAGGCAGAAGGCGAAGGAATAGAACTTGCGTCTTTTGAGCTGATAGCGTGGATCCTGGGCAAGTGTTCTTCTGTGAAGGAGGCGGAAAGATATCTTACAGATATGACGGTTGTCGATCTCGCGTTTTCCCTGCAGATGCCGCCGGCTCCGCTCCACTGGATGCTGGCGGACAAAGAGAGGTGCCTGGTCCTTGAGGCGGTCCGGGAGGGACTTAAGGTTTATGAGAATCCGTTTGGCGTCCTGACCAATAATCCTCCGTTTGAATACCACAAAATGAATATGAACAACTATCTGAACCTGAGTTCCGGACACCCGGAGAACCGGTTTGCGAAGGGGCTGGAATTGAAAACATATGCTCAGGGGATGGGCGCGGTGGGACTTCCGGGAGACGCGTCTTCGGCATCCCGGTTTGTGAGGGCGTCATTCCTGAAGTGGAATTCGGTCTCGCCGGAAGATGAGGATTCAAGCGTGTCCCAGTTCTTCCACATCCTGGACGGTGTGGCGATGGTGCGCGGGTCCGTGGTCACGGAAGCTGGAACGTACGATATAACGACTTACTCCTGCTGTGTGAACACACGGACCGGGACGTACTATTACAAAACATATGACGACAGCCGGATCCGGAAAGTGGATCTGGGCGGGGAACATCTTGAGGGATCAGCTCTGTGCTTTTTCCATTGACTTCATTTTCTTCATTTCCAGCGAGACAAGGAGCACGGAGACAAGAAATGCGACCCCGTCTGCGATCGGTCCTGCATACAGAACGCCGTCGATCCCGAAGAACAGGGGCAGGATCAGTATCAGGGGGATCAGAAAGAAGACCTGCCTTGTCATGGAGAGGAGCAGTCCTTTCACAGGTTTTCCGACCGCCGCGAAGAAATTGGAGGAGATGAGCTGGACTCCGTTTACAATGACCATAAAGAGGAAGGTCCTCATGAAATGGATGGCGAATTCGAAGTAGAGTGCGTCCCCTTTTCCAAACAGCGATATGATCTGATACGGGAAAAACTGAAACAGGATAAACCCGATCGTGGAGATGACAAAACTGCACGTGATGGCAAGCTGATAGGTCTTCCGCACCCGGGGGTACTGTTTCGCGCCGTAGTTGAAGCCGATGATCGGCTGGGAACCCTGGGAGAGTCCGATGAAGAAAGAGAGCAGGATAGCGTTCGTCTTCATCACGATCCCACATGATGCAAGGGGGATGTCCTCTCCGTAGATAGTCATGGCACCGTAATAGGTCAGAGAATTATTCATCACGATCTGGACCAGGGTGATCGCCACCTGGTTCAGACTGTTGCTCATCCCGAGGGAGGCGGTCTGGAGACTTTCTTTTACGCTGAGCCGCAGATCCTTTTGTTCCAGCCGCACACTTTTGAACCTGCGTATGTAAGCGATGGCTGCCAGGAAGGAAAAGAACTGTCCGATGATCGTCGCCCATGCGGCTCCTGCAACGCCCAGGTCAAACAGAAAGATGAAGATCGGGTCGAGGATGGTGTTGAGGATGGCGCCGATGAGCATACAGGTCATGGAATATTTCGGGCTTCCGTCTGCACGGATCAGGCTGCTCATGCCGGTGGTGACGATCTGAAAGGGCATACCCAGGGCGATGATCCGTGAATAGGTGGCCGCATAGGATATGTTTTCTGCGGTCGCCCCGAAGGCGGTCAGCATAGGATACAGGAAGATCTCTATGAGGACTGCGTAGAGGATGCCGGATAACAGCATCATGCAGATGCTGTTCCCGACAACCTTCTCTGCTTCTTTCTGTTCTCCTGCGCCCAGGCAGAGGGAGAAGCGGGAGGCGCTCCCGATGCCGATGAGCAGGGAGAGGGCGAGGCAGATCGTCGTCAGCGGATAGGAGACGTTGGTCGCGGAGTTGCCGAGATAGCCGACGCCTTGTCCGATGAACACCTGGTCTACAATGTTATAAAGTGAACTTACCAGAGTAGCGATGATACTCGGGATCGCAAAGTTTCTCAGGAGAGAAGGGATGCTTTTATACCCCAGCGGGTTCTGGCTTGTCTGAGTCTGGTTCATCTGAAGTGATTCCTTTCTTTTAAATTGATTTTATTTCTTCTTCTCCGGCTGAGACAGCACGGAGCGCAATTTGTTTCAGCTTGTTCAGGTAGAACATCCGGTAAGATAATATAGCAGAAAATATTTGCATACGCAATGATCTTTGCTGAAGGTCATCAATAAAAAGATTGACATTGTTGATTCTCAGTGGTAAAGTGTTAGCATACCGATGAGGAAGAGCAAGTAACTTCAGCAGATGCTTCACAGAGAGCCGCAGGCGGTGGGATCGCGGTATGACGGAACTGAGGTGAATGGGCTTCTGAGGGCGAGTTGAAAGATAAAGTAGGCGAGCCGGAGAACAGACTCCGTTATCAAAGAAAGCATATGATGGTATGCATGAGAGGATGCGGATATCCGCGTCAAGCCGGGTGGCACCGCAGGAGTTTTTATCGAATGAACACTCTTGTCCCTGCAATATTATTGTAAGGGACAGGAGTTTTTTGTTCTATAGAAAAGTCCTCCAGACTCTCCTATAGAATAAAAGCCCTCTTTTGTGAGAGGGAAATGCCGGAAAGAGCGAAACACATGTCCCGAAGATGAAAGGAGACGTGAAATATGAAACTTGAAAATTATGAGGTACATCTTCCGAACTATTCAATTGGCGATAAGATCTATGACAAGATCGGACCGGTGTGTGAATCCTATGGAAAGAAAGTTCTCGTGATCGGCGGGAGAAAAGCCCTTGCAGCTGCATATGACAAGATCGCATCTTACGTGGGACAGACGAACCTTGAGATCATAGGGAAGGAGATCTACGGGGAAAACTGTACATACGCCGCGGTGGAAAAGCTCCGTGAGATGCCGCTGTATCAGGAAGCGGACATGGTGTTCGGCGTGGGCGGAGGGAAGGCACTGGATACGGTGAAATGTCTGTGCATCACGGACGATAAGCCGGTCTTCGCGTTCCCGACGATCGCGTCCAACTGTTCGGCATGTACTTCTGTATCCATCATGTACAACGAGGACGGGACATTTTTGAGACCGCATTTCTTTGTCAGGCCGGTGATGCACTCCTTTATCGACACGGAGATCATCGCCAGAGCCCCGCACCAGTATATGTGGGCGGGGATCGGCGATACCTATGCCAAATATTACGAGGCGACGATCTCCTCAAGGGATGAGAGACTGGAGCATTTTACGGCGCTGGGGGCGGCGGTCAGCAGGATGTGCTGCGAACCGCTCCTGGAGTATGGTCCGAAAGCCTATGAAGACCATAAGAAGGGGCTCTGTACTTACGAGGTGGAACAGGTGGTCCTTGCGATCGTTGTCACGACGGGGATCGCATCGATCTTTCTGACTAAGGATTTTACACCGGATTATAACAGCGGACTGGCGCACGCCGTTTTCTATGCCATGACGTCCTATCCTGTGATCGAGGAGAGGCACCTTCACGGCGAAGTGGTGGGATTCGGGGTTCTTCTTGCCCTGCTCGTAGACCGGCAGTATGACGAGTTTGAGAAGGTCTATGGGCTGAATAGGGCGATCGGTCTTCCTACATCGCTGGAAGAGATCGAGATCTCAGAGGAACAGTGGGAGGAGTGCATGGAGCGCATCCCTGAGATGTCAGATGTGGCTCACTATCCATATAAAGTGACGAGGGAAATGCTGGAAGAAGCAATGGAAAAACTGAAAGAGAGGATGGGGAAAGCCAATGAAGAATAAGAACAGCACAGGAAAGACAGGAGCAATCATACTTGGGGTGTCCTTTGTATGGTTTACGACACATTTCGGAGGCGGCTTTGCCTCCGGAGCACAGATCTACAGCTATTTTGTGAGATACGGCGTATGGTGTCTTTTCATGCCGGTGCTGGCGATGCTGTATAATACAGTGTTTTTCGCTTACAGTCTGAGGTTTGCCAGAAAGCATCAGGTTTACGATTATCGTTCTTACAACAATGCATTTTATGGAAAGTTTGCCCCGATCTTTTCCAATCTGTTTGAGGTGCTGTATATCTGCGTGATGTGCGTGGCGCCGGCGGTGGCTTTTGCGACAGGCGGGGCGACCTTGAGCGAACTGACGGGACTGCCCTATCTGCTGTGTACGTTCCTGATCGGAGTGTTCATCTTTGTTGTGGCGATCTTTGGCACCGACCTGGTGAGGAGGGTGGCATCCATCCTGTCCATATGCATCATTGCCGGGCTTCTGGTCGTCTATATCCCGAATATCATCTCGAACTTTTCCGGAATCACGGACGCGGCTGTGAGTATGGCATCGGCGGAACTCCGTTTGGAAGACGCTCTTTATTCTGCCTTCCTGTACGGAACTTTCCAGCTGTCCAACATCGCGGTGTTTGTCCAGCATGCCAGGTCTTTTGAGAAGCCGCAGGATGCGGTGAAGAGCATGGGAGTGGGATTTGTGGTCAACTCTCTTATGATGGTGATGGTAGTCCTGGGACTTATGACGGTCTATACGAACCCGGATGCGGCGCAGCAGAGCGTGCCGACTCTCTTTATGGTACAGAATGGCGTGGGAGCAGCTTTCATGACTCCGCTGATCTCGATCCTGATCATCCTGGGAGCTGTCTCAACGGCAGTCAACATGGTAGCGGCAATGGTGAAGCGTGTCTGCAAAGAGACGGGAGAACGTCAGGAGCAGACCTGTGATAGTGGTAATGAAAGTAATGGGAATGAGAAAGAAAATAATGGACAAAGAAAAAGATTGCGTATCTCAAAGAAGGAAATCATTGCGGCGCTTGTATGCTGCATCGTTGACTTCGGTATCGCCCAGTTCGGGCTTTTGACCCTGATACAGAAGGCGTACAGTGCCATCGCGTATCTGGCGATCCCGGTGATCCTCATCCCGTACATCATACATATGATCGTGACAAGATTTGACACAAAGCCAGTGTCGATATCCGATGGAAACCGAACACGGAATATGGAAGCGGATTTTTGAGATCTCTTAGTATGTTGACATTACTGCACAAAATTTGAACTTGAATTTTGTGCAGTTTTTTAATGGGCTTTTTGTTGACGATTTCCCGGAAAAAAGATAAAGTAAAAGGCACAGAAAATGGTGCTGCCGTGATGGGGAGACGTTTTCAGACGGGATGTTTGATCCCGCGATCTGCATATCTGTATTTATTTCTTGACAGGGATATGCTTCTTTTATTTCTACATCTTGAATCTGTCCCGTTTCGGGAAAGCTTTCGGATTGGTAAACAAATTTATAAAAAGAAAATATGATTTGCCGGGTCCCGTTTTCTGATAGTGCCAGATACTCCTCTTTCGCAGATGCCCGGCAGGAAAGGACGAGGCTATGGGAAATGAATTAGGCTACAGGGAGTTCTGTTCTCAGTTTGATGCATTTTTTCGCAGAAATGAGAAAAATTTCGGAAATGGGAAAGGGGAGATCAGGTATCGTTTCTATCCGAAAGGTTTTACAGCCGTAAAGGAGGAGGACGCACGCTTTATCCGGGATACCAACGTCCGCTATTATCACCAGGACTCTGAACGTCTCCAGGGGGACTTTGCGGTTCTTGAAAAAGACGGGGAAGGAGGAGTGAAGAAGATGTTCTGCCGCTTTTCGGCGGAGAAGCTGTATGAGGACTATCGGCGGTTCGGATGGGATATCGTCAAAGAGGCGGTATATGAGAATCTGGGATACTGCAATTCGGAGGAGATAGGGATACTGGACAAGCTGGACGATCATGAGGCGGTGAAGGGAAGGCTGTTCCTGCGTCCCCTCTCTTATAATAATTTTGCGTGGGAAGCCGGAGGGTATATTTACAGGAGATTTGAAGATATGGCGCTGGTGCTTTACGTCCTGATCAGGGATGATGAAAAGGGGATCGACAGTGCGAAGATACCAAAAGAAATGCTGAAAAAATGGGGGATGGATGCCGAAGAGATCCTGGACGCCGCCCTGCTCAATACGTACTGCATGGCGCAGCCTCGCATGTATCTGTCGCCATTTGAATGTATCAACCCGCCTTTTGAGCGGGGAGCTTTCATGTCGTTTAACAGCCCGATCACGTCTCTGGACAAATGGTCGATCCCGACAGTGACCACCACAAAACTGACAAACGGAGCGATCGCCATGTTCTACACCGGAGTAAAAGAGAAGATCGCAGAACTGTACGGTGACAGCTACTATGTGGTATTTACGAGTATCCATGAGGCGAGGACGCACTGCAGGGGAGTGTATCCGCCGAGGGACATACTGAGAAGCTTAAAAGAGACAAACCGGGTATTCCCGAAAGAGGAGATGCTCTCGAATAAAGTGTATTATTATGACCGGGAGAAAGGGACATTTGAGGCGCTGATGCTGTGACAGGACTTTGCCGGATAAACGCTTTAAAGTAATAAATTGTTTTACATCCTTTCGTTTTTGTTATATACTGGACAGGCGGCAGTTCTTACGGTAAAGTCCTGAGAACGGATCAGTGCCGGGAGAATGCTGCTCTTAAGATCAAAAGAAAAGGTAGTGTCAAATGAGTTATGAAAAAATGAAGCCTAAGAAATAGGCTCAGATTG
>HHCFC02800__coassemble_2252_pt1 | contig 11408 bp, 9 predicted proteins | sample HHCFC02800__metabat2_high_PE_058 | metagenome-assembled genome bin HHCFC02800 | reverse complement strand
GGTGTACGTGCAATGAGAAAATGATACGCTACCATGATGAGGAATGGGGCATGCCGCTCCATGACGATCAGAAGCAGTTTGAGTTTCTGATGATGGAAGTCATGCAGTGCGGGCTGAATTGGAATATGATGATACAGAAACGTGAGATATTCCGGGAATGTTTTGATGAATTTGATTTTAATAAGGTGGCGGAGTACGGCGAGGAGGACATAGAGAGGATCCTGAATACGGAAGGGATGATCCGCTCCAGAAGAAAGATCGAAGCGGTGATACATAACGCGGAGTGCTTCCGGAAGATCAGGGAGGAGTTTGGTTCTTTCAGCGGATATATCTGGGGATTTACGGATGGAAAGACTTACCTCTATACCGGTCATCAAAAAGGGCAGATCCCTGCGCGGAACGGTCTGTCCGACAGAGTGAGCAGGGACCTGAAGAAACGCGGCATGAAGTACATGGGTTCGGTCACGGTGTATTCTCATCTTCAGGCGTGCGGGATCATCAACGACCATATGGAATCCTGCTTCCGCTATCCTCAGCTTTTGGAGATCACAGACGCAGTCCGGAAAAGACGGGACAAGGAGTAGAACGAAGTGCATACAGGAGGATAAGAGTGAAAATAGAGATCGGAAAAGAACTTCCCCAATATTTTAAAGCATTATATCCGGAAGAGTTTGAACTCTTCTCTCACTTTGAGACAACGACAGGTATCCCGACGGTGCTTTTTGCCATTACTACATGGAAGGAAAACGGGCAGCCCAATGTCTGTTTTCATGCCTGGAGCTGTTTTCACGGGGATAAGACAGCATTCTTTGCGGTGATGGGGAATCTGTATCAGCACACACATACCTATGCGAATATTCTGAGGGAGCAATGTTTCTGCATTAACTTTCTCCCTGTCCGGTATTATGACAGACTGGTGGAGACGATACACAATAATGAGTATGAAAGCGATGAATTTCAGGCGGGAAGTTTTACTCTTGCGTCGGCAAAGACGATCCATGCCCCGGTGATCGAAGAGGCGTTTATGAATATGGAATGTACTTTGCGATCCGCAGAGGATCTGAGCGGTGCCGGAGTCACATCGATGATCACCGGGCAGGTACAGCATGTCTCGGTAGATAAGGAATACGCGAGCGGTTATGAAAAGCGTTATGGGAAAGACGGCTTTATGATGCTCGTACCCGCGCCCCAGGATCTTGTGACAGGGGAACCGGCGCAGTCAGCGATCGCAACAGTGGATATTGAGATGCTGGATTGAAGGAGGATCTTATGATCAGGGAATTAAGAATAGCAGATGTGGACCGGGTCGCAGAGATCTGGCTGGATACCAATCTGCGGGCTCATGATTTTATCCCGGCAGAATACTGGGAGGGGAATTTTGCGGCAGTAAAAGAGATGTTCCCCCAGGCGGAAGTGTATGTCTACGAAGAAAAACGCGGTGGAACGGGAGCATCGGAGCAGCCTGATCCCGGCAGAGATGAGATTCTGGGATTCATCGGACTGAATGGAGATTATATCGAAGGGATCTTTGTCTGTGATGAGGCTCAGTCACGCGGGATCGGCAAGGCGCTTCTGGACCATGTGAAGGAGAGAAAAAAGAAGCTCTCACTGAATGTGTACAAAAAGAACCGGCGCGCCGTGAACTTTTACCAGCGCGAGTGTTTCCACATCGGTGAGGAGGAAACAGACGAGAACACCGGTGAGAGCGAGTACCTTATGACCTGGGAAAGCTGATCAGAACTGATCCGTGACAGAAAAAAGAGCATAAAAAATCCACTGTATCGATTTCCCTTTTCGTACAGTGGATTTTCAGCTTATTCCATCCATTGGTCTTAACCTCCTTTATTTAATTGATATCTATCTGAAACTATTCTCTCTGAATAGTGTTTTTTGATTTTAGTTTACCTTCCCATTGGACTATACCTCTTTTCTTTAGAATTTTGGAGTTTCGATTAAGTTTTCGGTGGTCCGTCCTCCTTTTCTTTTGATGTAATTATAATAACTCACAAAATGGAAAATGTCAATATAAAATCTGATAAAAAATATAAATAAAATAAATATTCGAAATTTTCTGAAAATTAAATGCGATTTATCAGAAGGAAGGCTCTGGCTGAACCCGGGAAGCTGCGGAAAGAGGAGATTTGGCCAGGACATTACGCTGGCGGTACTGCGGATAGAAGCGGGGACGTGCAGCGTGGAGCGGATCGACATCGAGCATGAAGCGGCCGGGAAAAAGGCGGTGCCAGAGTGACAGCACGCGGGATCATGGACAAGGTAGAAGTGAACCGGACCGGACGCTGAAGTGGAGATATTAGCATGGATACTTTGATAATGGAACGCTTTACTACGGTAAAATCAAACAAATCTGTTCTTGAACAGATGAGGAATTTATAAAATTTTAACAAAAAACAGAGCGCGTTCCATTTTCTTATTGACTTCGGAGACAGCTGGGTTATAATGAAAAAGGATTGAAAAAAGCCAATGCGAAGAACAGGACAGGACTTCCGAAGTTCAGATGCTTTCAGAGAGTTCCCGGCTGGTGTGAGGGAACAGCACAGCGAGGAAGTTATCCCCTGCGAGCAGTCGGGGCGAACGTGATATGACGAACAGATAAGTAGCCCGGACCGGAATTCCACCGTTATCAGGAAACCTGTTAATCCACCGGGAGTTGAGAGCATTTTTCCGGGATGAACCCAAGAGACGGGGATAAGCCCAGGCGAAGTGCCGGGAGCGAAGCCAGAGTGGACGACGGGAATGAGTGACCGGTATGACCGGTAATGAGAAGTGGTAACGCGGAGAAAATATACTTCGTCTTCTGACAGAGTGATCTGTCAGGAGGCGTTTTTCTTTTTCATGGGACAGATGGAGGCTGGCTTTGATCCGGGGTGCCTTGAAAAAGGCGTTTGACAACTTCAGTTTTACATTAAAAAGGAGAGTAGAGAATTATGAACACACTGGTAATCGTATTGATCGCAGCAGTCTGCCTCATCGCGGCATACGCGCTGTACGGACGCTGGCTGGCAAAGAAGTGGGGCATCGACCCGAATGCGAAGACTCCTGCGGTCGTTCACAATGACGGACAGGATTACGTACCGACAGACGGATGGACTGTATTTGCACATCAGTTCTCATCCATAGCAGGCGCAGGACCTGTCACCGGAGCGATCCAGGCGGCAGCGTTCGGATGGCTTCCGGTCCTTCTGTGGATCATCCTGGGAGGTATCTTTTTCGGAGCTGTTACAGATTTCGGTGCGCTGTATGCGAGCGTTAAGAACGATGGAAAATCAATGGGGCTCCTGATCGAGAAATACATCGGAAAGGCAGGGCGGAAACTGTTCCTCGGATTCTGCTGGCTGTTCTGCCTGATCGTCATTGCGGCATTTGCCGATATGGTGGCAGATACATTTAACGCATATGTAGTGACAGACGGAGTGCAGACTCTTTCTGAGAATGCACAGGTAAACGGAGCTGCGGGAAGTATCTCCCTGTTCTTCATCCTGTTCGCTGTCGTATTCGGAGTGGCTCAGCACAAATTAAAACTGACCGGATGGAAAGAGATCGTATTCGGTCTGGTATGCACGGTGCTTGCATTCGTATTCGGTATGAATTTCCCGGTGATCCTGGGGAAAGAGATGTGGGTATACATCGCGTTTATCTATATCTTCCTTGCTGCAGTGCTTCCTATGTGGTTCGTGATGCAGCCGAGAGACTTTATGTCCACATTTATGTTTATCGGCATGATCGCCGGTGCGGTGCTGGGACTTCTGTTTGCGCATCCGACGATGAACCTTCCGGCATTTACAGGGTTCCAGAATGAGAGCCTGGGAACGCTTTTCCCGATCCTGTTTGTAACGGTCGCCTGCGGCGCAGTATCCGGATTCCACAGCCTGGTATCCTCCGGTACTTCGTCAAAGACCATCTCCAACGAGAAGGATATGCTCAAAGTCGGCTATGGTGCGATGGTGCTTGAAAGCCTTCTGGCAGTGATCGCGCTCTGCGTTGCCGGTGCAGCTGCCGGCGCAGACGGAACGGCAGCAGTGGGAACTCCGTTCCAGATCTTCTCATCAGGAGTGGCGGGATTCCTCGAAATGTTCGGCATCCCGGTCTATGTGGCGCAGAGCTTTATGACAATGTGCGTGTCCGCCCTGGCGTTTACAACACTGGATTCGGTTGCGCGTATTGGGCGTATGTCATTCCAGGAGCTGTTCAGCACGGACGACATGGACCATGCGGAAGGTTGGAGAAAGGTTCTCTGCAATAAATATTTCGCAACCATCATCACACTGGTGTTCGGTTATATCCTGACACAGGTCGGATACTCCAATATCTGGCCGCTGTTTGGAAGCGCGAACCAGCTCCTGAGCGCCCTCGTACTGATCACACTGTGCGTATTCCTGAAAGTTACGGGAAGGACACTGAAAACACTGGTGCCTCCGTTTGTGATCATGCTGATCGTGACATTCTCAGCGCTGGTACAAAGATTTATCTCACTAGTCAACGCGTTTACGGCGGGAACAGGCGTATTCATGGTAGAAGGACTTCAGCTCATCGTAGCTGTCCTGCTGATGATCCTTGGAGTGACGATCGTGGTTACTTCCGGAAAAGAACTTGTAAGGAAGAAAGCGGAGAAATAAGATAAGAAAAACAAAGAGAGAAAAATAAGGAAAGAAAAACACCGGAGAAAGCGGGGAAACCTGCCTTCCCCGGTGTTTTTTGCGGTCACAATCCTGTGATAATCTGCCGCTCCTGTTTTTTTCGATGTATGTTCCATGATATAATGCAAAAGCAGATATCCTGCGGGAAAGAGAGGAAAAAGGGAAAGATGCAGAAGATTTTGGTGGTTGAGGACGACTGGGAGATGAACCAGGGGATCTGTTATGTCCTGAGAGAAAATGGATATGAAACAGCATGTGCGCATTCTGTTTCAGAGGGAAAGAAAGCGTTCGATGCAGGAGGCGCAGATCTTGTCCTGCTGGATGTGAACCTTCCGGACGGGGAGGGATTCGGATTCTGCGAGTGGCTTCGGGAGCGCTCCCGGGTGCCGGTGCTGTTCCTGACAGCGAGGGATCTGGAGGAGGATGCCCTGCGAGGGTATGAACTGGGTGCGGAGGACTATGTGATAAAACCTTTTTCAATGAAGATCCTTCTAAAGAAGATCGATGTTGTGCTGAAGCGGAGCAGCGGGGAGCAGGGGAAGATATTTGACGACGGTTTCCTGCGGATCGACCTGGTGCGGGCGAAGGCGGAAGTGAATGGGGCATCCTGTGCGGTGACGCCGACGGAGTTTCGGATCCTGCAGGAATTTCTGTCTCATAAAGGACAGCTTCTGACTTATGAAGTACTGATGGACAGGCTTTGGGACGGCGGAAGCCAGTTTGTGGACCGGCACGCGCTTGCCGTAAACATCAACCGCCTCCGGGGCAAGATCGAGGACAGGGAACACCGGTATATTTCGAATGTATATGGGATGGGATATCAATGGATTGGTCAGTGATCATTACAGTCTGCGCTGCAGCGGCCGCAGCGGTGGCGGTGCAGAGGATGTGGAAGCTAAAAAAAGATGTCTATGATTTTGCGGACGCTCTGGAGCGGAACCTGGATGCGGTCATAGAGGGGCGGGAGCCGGACGAGACCGGAGGGATGGAGGACTCTCTTCTCGGGAGAGTCAATGAAAAACTGCATAGAGTAAACCATATCCTGGAGCAGAAAGAACAGGAGACGGCGCGAAACAGAGAACAGATGAAGGAACTGATCTCCGACATCTCACATCAGACAAAGACGCCCATCGCAAACCAGAAGATCTATCTGGAGATCTTAAAGAGCCGTTCTCTCCCGGAGGATGTGGGAGAATTTGTCGGGAAGCTGGAGCATCAGACGGATAAGCTGGATTTTCTCTTTCAGAGTATGGTGAAGATGTCCAGACTGGAGACGGGTGTGATACAGATCAAAAAAGAAGAAGCGGATCTGATGGATACGATAGGGAGAGCAGTCTCGGCGATCGTTCCGGCAGCGGAGAGAAAAAACATACGCCTCTCTCTGGAGACGAGAGGAGATGCTGCGTCAGGACGAAGGTTGTCCCATGACAGGAAATGGACCGAGGAGGCGGTCTATAACCTTCTCGACAACGGAGTAAAATATACGTCTGAGGGTGGAAGTGTGACGATCTGCGTGGCATGGGGCGAGATCTTTACAGAGATCCATGTGCGGGATACGGGAAAAGGGATCGCGCTGGAGCGGCAGGCCCAGATCTTCACCAGGTTTTACCGGGAGCCGGAAGTACATGACCAGGACGGAGTGGGCATCGGGCTGTATCTGACAAGAAAGATCGCGGAACTCCAGGGCGGATACGTGGAGGTCCGCTCAGAGGCGGGAAAAGGGGCTGACTTTTGCATCTGCCTGCCGAATGCGTGAGAGGGGAGAAGAATCTCACAGTTCTGTGATTCTTTCCGATCGAGACAGGTTTGTGATTTTTATCGGTTATTCTGGATTTACAGAGGAGGTAACAGAATATGAAAGAACAGATCGTAAGGACAGAGGGACTGAAGAAATATTACCGTCTCGGGGAAAATACGGTGAAGGCGCTGGACGGAGTGGATTTTTCTGTAAAGGAGCGCGAATTTGTCGCGATCATAGGGAAGTCGGGCAGCGGGAAGAGCACGCTGCTCCACATGATCGGCGGGCTGGACGTGCCTACCGCGGGCGAAGTGTACGTGGACGGAAAGCGCCTTTCGGGCATGAACAGAGAACAGCTTGCCATTTTCCGCAGACGGAAGGTGGGATTCGTGTTCCAGAACTATAACCTGGTGCCGGATCTGAATGTGTATGATAATGTGGTGCTGCCTGTTGAACTGGACGGGAAGCGGATCGACAGGAGATTTGTGCGGGAGATCCTGGAACTTCTCCAGCTCGAGGAGAAGGCGGATGCATTTCCGGGAATGCTCTCAGGCGGTCAGCAGCAGCGGGCTGCCATTGCGAGGGCAGTTGCGGCAAAACCGAGCATCATCCTGGCGGATGAACCTACAGGGAATCTCGACACTGCGTCCGGACACGATGTGATGGGGCTTTTGAAGGTGGCGGCAAAGCAGTTCCAGCAGACGGTCATACTGATCACGCATGACAATGACATCGCCCAGATGGCGGACCGGATCGTACACATCGAGGATGGGAAGATCGTAAAGGCAGGTGATCTGTATGCTGGCGAATAATAACCGGAAGATCATCAGCCGTATGGCGAAAAGTTCCATAAAAAAGAACAGCGGCAAAAACTGGATCCTTTTCCTGTCGATCCTGCTTGCATCCTTTATGCTGTTCAGCATTTTTACAGTGGGGATCACATATTTTAAGATGTACCGGGTGCAGAATATCCGGCTCAATGGAGGGGACTATGATGCTGTCCTCTACGGGATCACAGAAGAACAGAGGGAGAAATGCGAAACCGACCCCGGGATCATCCGGGCGGGGATCGTCGCGCTGTCAGGATATATTGAGTCCACGGAGGGAGACGATACGGTAGAGGCCTCCTGCATCTGGGCGGACAGAGTGTACTGGGACGAGATTATGGAGCCGGCGCGGGAGTGGGTAAAGGGAAGCTACCCTGAAAAGGAAAATGAAGTGATGGTGACGGAGGAAGGGCTGGAGAAAGCAGGGCTGTCCGGGCTGGGGATCGGCGATACGTTTACCGCGGGATACCTGGACGGAGACGGTGAACTCCTGACCAGAGAGTTTACCATATCCGGGATGTGGGACGGATATGGGGTGAAGAGCGCGTTCTACGTATCGGAAGCATTTTATCAGGCATCGGGATGTGATATTTCTGAGGTGATGTGCGGGAGGTATCATCTGAAGTTTGACAAACAGATCATGACCCGGGAGGAACAGAACGATCTTATCGAGAGTATGAACCTGGGAAAACAGCAGGCATTGTACTTTACAAGTGACATGGGATATTCCCTGCCGATCTTTTTCGGGCTGTGCGGACTGATCCTGGTAACCTGCCTGTGTGCATATCTGCTGATCTATAATATCATGTATCTGTCCGTAGCGGGAAATGTCCGGTATTATGGACTGCTCCAGACGGTGGGGATGACAGGAAGGCAGATCCGTTCCCTGATCCGCAGACAGATGGGGTTCCTGGGCGGAGCCGGGATCGCAGGAGGGATTCTCTTAGGAGGCACGGTGTCCTTTTTACTTCTACCTTCCGTCATCCGGTCTCTGGGGATCCGTACCGGTACGGCGGGAGAGGCAGAGATCTCCCTGAATCCCTGGGTGCTCATCCTGACGGCAGCACTGTCAGCATTTACGATATATACGGGCAGCAGGAAACCTGCAAAGCTGGCGGCTGAGATATCTCCGATGGAAGCGGCAGGATACCGTGCGGGATACGCGGCCGGCGCAGGTCACCGGGACAGCAGGAACCGGAAGAAAAACAGGAAGCGAAGCGGAAAACGAAGCAGAAAACGGGGAGGGGTCCTGGGGAGGATGGCGATGGACCAGATCCGGAAGGATAAGAAAAGGTCTGCTGTGATCATGGTGTCGCTGGCTGCGGGAATGTCGGTGTTCCTGTGCGTGACAACTTTACTGGAAAGCCAGGGGGCAAGGACTATTGTGACCAACCATATGGATAATGATATGACGATCATCAATGATACGCTGAAAAAAGAGGATGCGCAGGAGCATAAAGATCTGCTGACAGAGGCGTTTCTGGATGATCTGCGGAGCATCAGCGGCGTTGAGGATGTGTATCCGCTGTCCTACGGGCAGATCACGGTACCCTGGGAGCCGGAGTTTGCGGAGATGTGGATGGAAGAATTCTACGCAAAATGGATGAATATCCCTTACGAGGAAGACCGGGAAGAATATAAGGCACATCCGGAAAATTTCGGCGCCGTCATGATCGGTATCAGCGAAGCGGAATTCCCATACCTGCAGCAGACGGCAGAGACGGAAATCGACAGGGAAGACTTTCTGGCAGGAGAGACCTGTGTGATCTACCGAAACAGCCTGGATCTGACCGCGGAAGCGGTCGTCGGGAAAAATGTGACATGCGGGGAATACGGAAACGGAGAAAATCAGCGGACATTTCGCATTGCCGGGATGACAGATGAGGGATATTACATGGGACCGATGTCAGGGATCCCTCCTACTGTTATAGTGAGCGACAGGATCCTTGAGGGATTCCTGGATAATACTTCCATATCAAAGGCGGGAATAAAATATGCGGAAGAGTATGACGAAGAAACGGAAAATGAGATACTCAGACTGATCCAAGATGATCCGGAGGCAGATGGGTTTTCCTGGGAATCAAAGCTGGAGAGTTTAAGGGAGGTGGAATCGGCGCAGGGAAATATGAAAGAAGTAGGAACAGGGATCTCTCTGATCCTTGCACTGATCGGCATTCTTAATTATGTCAACACAGTGACAGGAAACATCCAGAGCCGGAGGACAGAACTGGCGATCCTAGAGAGCATCGGTATGACAGACCGGCAGAGAAACCGTCTGCTTGTGACGGAAGGTCTCTTCTTCGCGGCAGGTTCTCTCCTGATCACTGCAACCGTGGGTCTGGCAGCGACGTATGTAGTGTATCAGTCTATGAACTATATGCAGGTGCCGTTTGTGGTGCCGGTGTGGCCCGTAGTGGGGATGGCTGTGTTCATCACGGCAGTCTGCGCCGGGATCCCGGTGATCGCGGGAGCGGGCATGGTACGGAAAGGGAGCGTGGTGGAGAGAGTGAGACAGGTGTGACAGGAATGGTTGCCGGATCATTTCAGGTGTTTTATAATGGCAATATCAAAGAACGGCTTTGAAATATGATTCCCGAAAAAGCGGAAGGAACAGGAGGGGAGACAAATGGCGGGACGCAAAGAGAGAACAAGCTGTGAGACCTGTGCATTTTATATATTTGATGATGACTATGGAGCTTATCTGTGCGATATGAACATGGATGAGGATGACTATGTCCGGATCATGTCAGACAAATATTATCAGTGCCCATATTATCGGAATGGGGACGAATATGCGGTGGTCAGGAAGCAGATATAAGCCTGATCCGAAGAGAAGATATTGCGGAGGAAGAACTTGAAATGTCAGAAGCGAGCAGAAAAACAGCGGTTTTATTTGATGTGGACGATACTTTGTACGATCAGACGGTGCCGTTTAAAGAAGCCTATGCAGAATACTTTGGAGAGAAACCGGCAGTCCCGGCGGAAGTGATCTATCCCGTTACGAGAAAATACAGCGACGAGGTGTACTCCAGGGCGATGGCAGGGGAGATCACCATGGAAGAGATGTATATCTACCGGGTTCAGAAAGCGTTCGGGGAATTTCATATAACAATCCCGGATAAAGAGGCACTGGAGTTTCAGAACATCTATGCGGACCGGCAGCGGCATATCCATATGTCGGAGACAATGGAGAAGATACTGGAATATTGTTCGGGAAAAGCGGACCTTGGGATCATCACGAACGGTCCTTCTGAACATCAGTGGAATAAGGTGAAGAGCCTGCAGGCAGAGAAGTGGATCCCTCATGAAAATATATTTGTCTCAGCGGATGTAGGGGCGGAGAAACCGGACAGGAGGATCTTTGAACATGCAAAGGCAGTGATGCGTCTGGAGGATGCAAAGATCTGGTTTGTCGGAGATGCGTATGCGCTGGATGTGAAGGGTGCGGTGAATGCCGGATGGAACGCGGTGTGGATGAACCGGAGAGGGAGGAAACGGCCGGAAGATGGGGCTGTGCTGGGGTGTGAAGTGAGGGATGAGGAGGAGTTGATGAGGTTTTTCAGAGAGCTTTTCGGCGGAGATGCGGGGTGAGAAAGTGGTCTGCTTGTTATTTGGGGGAGCCAATGGTAGAATAGTATAAGCATATATCCGCTGGGTTTTCAAAAGAAACAATCAGATCGGGGAGGAATGTGTGATGAGCAGAACATTTAATATCACGGCAGACTGTAAGCCGGCGCTTCACTATATGGTGGATATAACAGACCGTCTTGAAAAGATAAAAAAGATGATAGATGCGGGACAGTACTTTGCAATAAACCGTGCCAGGCAGTATGGAAAAACTACGACCTTACGCGCACTGGCAAAATATCTGGTACAGGACTATGTTGTTGTAAGTCTTGATTTTCAACTGATGAGCCATAAAGATTTTGCAGAGGAAAGTGCGTTTGTAAAGGCTTTTTCAGAAGCAGTCCTTCGTAAAGTCAGTGGAGAAGAAGCTATGCCTGCTGAAATCAGAAGAAATCTTCAGGGGGTAATTGGGGACGACAGGGAAGCGGCACTGAGCCGTCTGTTTGAAATTTTGAGTACATGGTGCCGAATATCCAAAAAACCGATCGTCCTGATTATCGATGAAGTGGACAGTGCTTCAAATAATCAGGTTTTTCTTGATTTCCTTTCTCAACTCAGAGG
>HHCFC02800__coassemble_2246_pt1 | contig 11441 bp, 9 predicted proteins | sample HHCFC02800__metabat2_high_PE_058 | metagenome-assembled genome bin HHCFC02800 | reverse complement strand
ACAGTAAATTCCATACTCAGAGAGAAAAGGGTGGAATTTAGTTTTGCAATCGACGCCGTACAGAAGGAATGACAGAAAAAACTGTTGACATTTGTAGATTCTTATAGTAGAATCTATCTTACGGTCAGTTGTTCAAAACATCAATAAAGACCGGAAAATGCAGGAATGCGGAAGTGTCGGAACTGGCAGACGAGCAAGACTAAGGATCTTGTGACATTCGTGTCGTGTGGGTTCAAGTCCCATCTTCCGCATCAGAAAAATCCCTTGGTCTCAAGGGATTTTTTTGGTACGAACATCTATACAAAGATCAGGGAGATAGAACAGCATGAAGAAACTTTTAGTGGCAGCTCTTCTTGCGGTGACAGTCGGAATGACCGGGTGCAGCGGAGAAGAAAAGGAAAATACTTCAACGGCAGGAGAGTCAACAACGACGGAGGTGGACCAGGCGGCGAACGACGCAAAAGAGTCTCTCGGCGATTCTGTATCCCTTCCAAGTGAATCTGTAGTCAAAGTGATGTCGGATACATGGAAGGTTGACGGGAGCAGTGACGTTTATGTGATGGAGGAAGACGGGACAGGAAATAAAAACGGCGATCCATTTACCTTCGAATGCGGCTTTGATGATGAGAACCATATCACACTTCATATCACCATGGATGAGACGGGAGAGGAAGAACTTTATGCTCTCTCTACAGATAAGACAGGGTATGGAGTCGATCTTACGGCTCTGGACGGAGGGGATGACCTTCTGTTCCTGCCTGCGGATATTACCTTTCTGGATCTCTCGGATGAGCGTGCTTCGGGGATCCCGGGAAAATGGTCTGACGGAAACGGAAACACATATACTTTTAAAGACGACAACACGATGGTGATCGACGATTCGGAGACCGAGACGGAAGGGACATACAGCGTGGTAGAAAATTCGGAGGGGACAAGGCTTCTCAAGCTTGTGGTAGAAGGCGGTGCGCTGGAGTTCGAATTTACGCTGAATGATGACGGCACAGAGATGGACCTTCAGAGTCCCGGAACAGAGACAGTCCATCACTGGACAAAAGAGTAAGGCTGAAAAACCGACCAATGATACAATTAGATAATGAAAACTGCGAAAAGGGAGGATCTTATATAGATTTTCCCTTTTTTACTTTAATTTGTGTGATATAATTACAATAATTTAGAGAAACCCGTCAATAATATCTGAATAATGGAGCGGAGGGAAAGAAATGTTAGAAAAAGTGGATCTGACTAAAAAAATGTCAAAAGAGGAGTACAAACGAAAGATGGATCATCTTGAAGTCCGCCTCGGACAGCTTCAGCGTCAGTGCAAGGAACTAAAGATCCCTGTACTGATCGTGTTTGAGGGATTTGGCGCTTCGGGAAAAGGACTTCAGATCGGATATCTCATCCAGAGCATGGATCCGAGGGGATTCCAGGTCTTCCCGATCAAAAACGATACAGAGGAAGAGAGGATGCATCCGTTTATGTGGCGCTTTTGGACAAAGACGCCGGAGAGAGGCAGGATCGCGATCTTTGACGGGAGCTGGTACCGCCGGGTCCTCATAGACCGTTTTGAGAAACGTACAAAAGAAAAGGATATCTCCAGAGCGTTTCAGTCTATCAATTCTTTTGAAGAACAGCTCTCAGACGACGGGAATGTGATCGTCAAACTGTTCCTTGACATTGACCAGAAGGAGCAGAAAAAGAGATTTGATAAACTGGCAAAGAATAAGGAGACTGCGTGGCGCGTGACGCAGGGGGATATCGAGCGGAACGCCCGTTACGGTGAATACGCGGATATGATGGAAGACATGCTCTTTAAGACGGACAAGGACTATGCGCCCTGGACGATCATTGAGGCGACAGACCGGAGGTTTGCAACAGTAAAGATCTACACCACGGTGATCAAGGCAATGGCGGATCAGATCGAGAAAGTGCAGAGGAAGAAAGAGGAGGAAAGCACAGCGAAAGACGCCGGCGAGACTTCTGTCAGTCTGGAAGCGTCCCAGATGGCACGTGAGGCGGAGGAGGAACTGAAAGAACTCCAGGTATCTATCCTGTCAAAAGCTGACCTGTCCCTGAGATACACCCAGGAAGAATACAAAGAGAAACTGAAAAAGCTGCAGAAGAAGATGGAAAAGCTTCACGGTGAACTTTACAGGAGAAGGATCCCGGTGGTCCTTGGATTTGAGGGCTGGGACGCAGGCGGCAAAGGCGGCGCGATCAAGCGGCTGACCCAGAAGATGGATCCCCGCGGATATGTGGTGAACCCGACTGCATCCCCGAATGATATAGAGAAGGCGCACCACTATCTGTGGAGGTTCTGGAAGGCTATGCCAAAAGACGGGCATGTGGCGATCTTTGACAGGACATGGTACGGGCGCGTTATGGTGGAACGGATCGAGGGGTTCTGCACGAAAGAGGAGTGGCAGAGGGCATACAAGGAGATCAACGACATGGAGAAAGACCTGCACGATGCCGGTGCCATCGTGATCAAATTCTGGATGCACATCGATAAGGATGAACAGGAGAGAAGGTTCAGGGAGCGCCAGGAAAATCCGGAAAAACAGTGGAAGATCACGGATGAAGACTGGAGAAACCGGGAGAAATGGGACCAGTATGAGGATTCAGTCAATGAGATGCTGCTCCGGACATCTACTGATTATGCACCCTGGGTCGTGGTAGAAGGCAACGATAAGTACTATGCGCGGATAAAAGTGCTCAGCGCGGTCGTGAATGCGATCGAAGAGAGATTGAAGGAGTGAGCCTCTATGACGATCAGAGAACAGCTTGAAGCAAGAGAAGAAGAGTATCTGAGCCCTTATGCCACGCTGAGCAGAAGGTCGCGTGGGCGTGAGCGGGAGGAGGCACAGTGCGACATCCGCCCGGTCTTTCAGAGAGACCGGGACCGGATCCTGCACTGCAAGTCGTTCCGCAGGCTGAAACAGAAGACGCAGGTGTTTCTACTGCCAAAAGGCGACCATTACAGGACGCGGCTGACACATACCCTGGAGGTGTCCCAGAATGCGAGGACGATCGCGAAAGCTCTCCGTCTGAATGAAGATCTGGTCGAGGCGATCGCCCTGGGTCATGATCTGGGGCATACGCCTTTCGGTCATGCGGGAGAAAAGGCGCTGAACAGGGTGTATCACTTTTCGCATAATGTGCAGAGTCTCCGGGTAGTGGAACGTGTTGAAAAGCAGGGGAGAGGGCTCAACCTGACGTGGGAGGTGCGGGACGGCATCCTGAACCATAAGACCGCCGGGAATCCGCATACGCTGGAGGGAAAGGTCCTGCGCCTCTCTGATAAGATCGCCTATATCAACCATGACATGGACGACGCGATCCGTGGAGGGATCCTGACAGAGGAAGACATTCCGGCAGAGATTCGGGGTGTACTTGGAAATTCGTGCAAGGAGCGGCTGAACACTATGGTCCACGATGTGATCATAAACAGCATGGACCAGCCGGAGATCCGGATGTCTGAGCGGGTGGAGAAGGCAATGCAGGAACTTCGCAGGTTCATGTTTGACAATGTTTATCTCAACCCCAAGGCAAAAGGTGAGGAGGACAAGGCAGTACATATGATCGAACAGCTTTTTGAATACTATGTAAAACACCTGGAACTTCTGCCGCAGCAGTATCTGGATGCCATGTCCGATCCTGACAACAGCAGGGAACAGATCGTCTGTGATTATATCGCGGGAATGACGGATTCCTATGCTGTAAAAAAGTTTGAAGAATTTTTTGTCCCGGAATCGTGGAAAATTTAAAGGATAAAAAGAAGTTTTGTCGAATATATAAAATAGGGTATTCTTTTTGGGGAGGCTGGCATGTACTATTCGGAAGAACTGATAGAAGAGATAAGAACGAGAAATGATATAGTAGATGTGATCTCCGGATATGTGAGACTGCAGAAGAAGGGCAGTTCTTACTTCGGGCTCTGTCCCTTCCACAATGAAAAATCTCCGTCTTTCTCTGTGAGCAGGCAGAAGCAGATGTACTACTGTTTCGGGTGCGGCGCGGGAGGAAACGTATATACTTTCCTGATGGAATATGAGAATTTTTCTTTTGTGGAGGCGGTAAAGTATCTCGCGGACAGAGCGGGGATTGAGCTGCCGGAGGCAGAATACTCGAAAGAGGCAAAAGAAAAGGCAGACCTGAAGGCGTCGATCCTGGAGGTCAATAAGCTTGCTGCAAAGTATTATTACGTGCAGCTCAAGTCAGAAAGGGGAAAAGGCGCCTATACATATTTGAAAGACAGAAAGCTTTCGGATGAGACGATCACAGCTTTCGGGCTGGGATACTCCAATAAGTTCAGTGATGACCTGTATAAGTACTTAAGAAAAAAAGGCTACAGTGAAGAACTGATCCGTCAGGCGGGACTGATCAATACGGATGAGCGTCAGGGTGTTTATGATAAATTCTGGAACCGTGTCATGTTCCCGATCATGGATGTGAACAGCCGTGTTATCGGGTTCGGCGGCAGGGTGATGGGAGATGCAAAGCCCAAATATCTGAACTCGCCGGAGACAGCGGTGTTTGACAAGAGCCGGAACCTGTATGGACTGAACCGTGCAAGGACATCGAGAAAGCCGTATTTTTTGCTCTGTGAAGGGTATATGGATGTGATCGCCCTTCACCAGGCTGGGTTTACCAATGCGGTGGCATCCCTCGGGACTGCGCTCACGCCGGGACACGCATCTCTGATCAAGCGGTATGTCCGGGAAGTCTACCTTACATACGACAGTGATGACGCGGGGACAAGGGCTGCGCTCCGGGCTGTGCCCATTCTGCGGGAAGCGGGGATCACGGCGAAGGTGATACGGATGGATCCGTACAAAGACCCGGATGAGTTTATTAAAAATCTGGGCGCGGAGGAATACCAAAGGCGGATCGACGAGGCGAGAAACGGTTTCCTGTTCAGTATTGACATGCTCTCCCGCGACTATGACATGAGATCCCCGGAGGGGAAGACCGCGTTTTTCCGCGAGACGGCGCGCCGGCTGATGGAGTTCGAGGACGAACTGGAGAGAAATAATTACATCGATGCCGTTGCCGCCGAGTACGGAGTCCGGAAGGAGAGCCTGGAAAAGCTGGTGGCAAAGACCGCAGTCAGCGCAGGGCTGGCCAGACCGGTGACGAGACCGCGCCGGGCAGAGGGGAAGGAAAAGCAGAAGGAGGACGGGATCCTCACTTCTCAGAAAGTGCTCCTGACCTGGCTGATCGACGACGCGTCGCTGTTTGATAAGATAAGTCCGCTGATCACACCGGATGATTTTACGGAAGAACTGTATCGGACGGTGGCCCGGCTCCTATACGAGCAGCGGCGGAACGGAGAACTCAACCCGGCGAAGATCCTGGACCATTTTACGGAAGAAGAGGAGCACAGGCAGGCTGCGGCGCTCTTTAACACGAGGATCAGGGAACTGAAGACGAAGGAAGAAAGGGAGCAGGCTCTCAAAGAGACCATACTCCGGGTGAAGAGCAACAGTATCGATCACCGGACCCTTCATCTGGAGCCCACAGATATGGCAGGACTACAGCACCTGATGGAAGAGAAACGGAAGCTTGAGGACCTGAGGAAACTGCATATTTCTATTGATTAAGGATAAAATAAAACAAGATAGCCTGCGCTCGCGCGCCGGCGAAGGAAGGATGGACACATGGAAGAGAACGCACAGAAATTTCTGGAAAGAATGAAAGAACTGGTAGCGCTTGGAAAGAAGAAAAAAAGCGTACTGGAAATTCAGGAGATCAATGATTTTTTCGCTGATATGGAACTCAATACCGATCAGATGGAAAAAGTGTTCGAGTATCTGGAAGCAAATAATATCGATGTGCTGCGGATCAGCAGCGACGCGGACGATGATGCCGATATAGACCTTGACGTTATAATCTCTGAGGAAGATGACGTCGATATGGAAAATATCGATCTGTCTGTCCCGGAGGGTGTCAGCATCGAGGATCCGGTCCGTATGTATCTGAAAGAGATCGGTAAAGTGCCTCTTCTGAGTGCGGAGCGCGAGATCGAGCTTGCAAAGCGGATGGAAGAAGGGGATGAGGACGCGAAGAAAGAACTCGCTGAGGCGAACCTGCGTCTCGTTGTCAGCATCGCGAAACGCTATGTGGGAAGAGGGATGCTCTTCCTTGACCTGATCCAGGAAGGAAATCTGGGACTGATCAAAGCGGTTGAAAAATTTGATTATCATAAAGGTTATAAGTTCAGTACGTACGCTACCTGGTGGATCCGCCAGGCGATCACAAGGGCGATCGCGGACCAGGCAAGGACGATCCGTATCCCTGTCCATATGGTGGAGACGATCAACAAACTGATCCGGGTATCCAGACAGCTCCTCCAGGAACTTGGAAGAGAGCCTCTTCCGGAGGAGATCGCCAAAGAATTGGACATGCCGGTAGAGAGAGTGCGTGAGATTCTGAAGATCTCGCAGGAACCGGTTTCCCTGGAAACTCCGATCGGAGAGGAGGAGGACAGCCATCTCGGTGACTTTATCCAGGATGACAATGTACCTGTACCGGCAGAAGCAGCAGCGCAGACGCTCCTGAAAGAGCAGCTTGATGAAGTGCTGGATACGCTGACAGAGCGTGAGCAGAAAGTGCTGCGCCTCCGCTTCGGAATGAACGACGGGCGTGCCCGCACACTGGAAGAAGTGGGAAGAGAGTTCGACGTGACGAGAGAGCGTATCCGCCAGATCGAGGCGAAAGCGCTCCGCAAACTGCGTCATCCCAGCCGGAGCAGAAAACTCCGCGATTACCTCGATTAAAGCGGGCAGGACAGGAAATATGGAATTATCAAAAAGATTACAGGCGGTCGCAGATCTTGTGACCGCCGGATATATCACAGCCGATGTGGGAACAGATCACGCCTATGTACCCATCTGTCTCGTCAGAGAGGGCAGGATCCCGTGCGCGATCGCTTCCGATGTAAACATTGGTCCCTTGGAGAGGGCTAGGGAACATGTCTGTGAAAATGGTCTGGAGGATAAGATCGACCTCCGGATCTCCAACGGATTTTCCGCGATCTCTCCCGGCGAGGTGCAGTCAGCCGTGATCGCAGGGATGGGCGGAGGACTGATGATGCGTATCCTGACGGAAGGCGCGGAAACAGTGAGAGAACTGGCGGAATGTATCCTTCAGCCCCAGTCCGAGATCGAAAAAGTGAGAACCTTTCTGCTGCAGGAAGGTTTTTTGTTTCTGGATGAGGTTATGGTGGAGGAAGACGGAAAGTTTTACACTGCGATGAAACTGTCTCCGGAGATTGGGAGAGATAAGGCAGCTGAAAAGCCTCAGATCAAAAGAGCCTGCTGGAATGAGGCTGAACTCCGGTACGGAAAACTGCTGCTGGAGAAGAAAGATCCGGTGCTGAAACGCTTTTTGGAGCGGGAACTTCAGATAAAAGAAGAGATCCTCACGTCTCTGGAAGGAAGAGGATCTGAACGGATCGAACAGAGAAGGGCAGAACTTAAAGAAGAGATCGAATATGCCAGGAAAGGGATGGAATATTATGCTTTGTAAAGAAATCATGAAGGTGATCGAGGCTTCCTATCCGACAGAGGCGGCCCTTGATTTTGACAATGTCGGGCTTCTTGCCGGACGCGCGGAAAAAGAAGTGGAGCGGGTTTATCTGGCTCTTGACGCGACGGATGCCGTGATCGGGCGGGCAGCGGAAGCAGGGGCGGATATGCTCATCACTCATCATCCGCTTATCTTTACTCCGCTCAAAAAGGTGAACGACCAGGACTTTGTGAGCAAAAGAGTGCTCCGGCTGATCCAAAATGATATCTCATATTATGCCATGCATACCAATTATGATGTGCTCGGGATGGCAGAACTCTCGGAAAAGATCCTGAAGATCACAGATGCAGAGGTGCTGGATGAGACGTTGGAGAACGCGGATGGAAAGAAAGAAGGGATCGGCAGGGTCGGCATGCTGGAGAAACCAGTGACTCTGGAGGAATGCTGTGTCTATGTCAAGCATAAACTGAATCTGGGCAGTATCAAGGTGTTCGGTGATATGGGGCGGATGGTCCGCCGGATGGCAGTATCACCGGGATCCGGAAAGTCAGCCATATCTGCCGCGCTCCGAAAAGGCGCGGATGTCCTGGTGACGGGGGATATTGGTCACCACGATGGTATTGATGCAGTGGAGCAGGGGCTTTGCATCATTGATGCGGGGCACTATGGGACGGAGTATATCTTCCTTGAAGATATGCAGCGCTTTTTGAACGAAAAGCTGCCAGGGCTGGAAGTGACATCAGAGCCGGTCATCCATCCGTTCCAGGTAGTCTGAGCATCTGAGCGGACGATAAATGCCGGAATGCAGGACAGTGTCCGGAAAAAATCTCAGGAGGCGGGAAATGGAAAACAAGACTTGCTGCGTAACGATAGGAGAAGAAACCAGGTTTTACGAAGCCGGCACAACATATCAGAAGATCGCCGAGGATGTGCAGAAGGACTATCCACACCAGATCGTGCTCGCATTTGTGGACGGACACCGGCTTCAGGAACTGAGGAAAAGGGTAAAGGAGGACTGCAGTATCCGCTTTGTCACCACGGCAGACAAGATCGGGCATGAAACATACCGGAGGAGCATGTGTTTCCTTCTGGTGAAGGCTGTCCATGACGTGGGAGGACATGGCAATGTGGACCGGGTGCGGATCCACTTTTCGGTCGACAAAGGCTACTACTGCACTGTGGACGGAAACGTCCGGATGGATCAGGAGTTCCTGGATAAAGTTGAAAGAAGGATGAGGCATCTGTCAGAACAGCGCGTGCCGGTCAACAAGCGCTCGGTGCATACAGACGAGGCGGTCGAACTGTTCCACCGGCATGGGATGTATGACAAAGAGAAACTCTTTATGTACCGCCGTGTCTCGAAAGTGAATATCTACAGCATAAATGAATTTGAGGATTACTATTACGGTTATATGGTGCCGGATGCGGGCTGCCTGAACTATTTCTCCCTCCATCTGTATGAGGATGGATTTGTTATCCAGATGCCGACCCAGGAGGAACCGGAGAAGGTCCCTGATTTCGAACCGAGCCCGAAACTGTTCCATGTCCTCAAGGAATCTGTAGCGTGGGGAGACCTTCAGGAGATCGACACAGTCGGAGCGCTCAATGACATGATCACTCATTCTGACATGAGAGAGGTCGTCCTGGTCCAGGAGGCGTATCAGGAGAGGAAGATAGGAGAGATCGCGTCCCGGATCGCAGGCGGCCAGAAGAACAAGTTTGTGCTGATCGCAGGACCGTCCTCATCAGGAAAGACGACTTTTTCTCACCGGCTCTCTATCCAGCTTCGGGCGAACGGGCTGAAGCCCCATCCCATCGCAGTGGATAATTATTTTGTAGACAGGGAACATACTCCGAGAGATAAAGACGGGAATTATAATTTTGAGTGCCTGGAAGCGATCGATATCGACAAATTTAATGAGGATATGAGAAATCTCATTGCAGGAGAGGAAGTCTATCTTCCGGTATTCAATTTCAAGACCGGGAAGCGGGATTATGAGAGGACTCCGAAGAAACTGGGAGAAAACGATATCCTGGTGATCGAGGGGATCCACTGTCTGAATCCCAAGCTGACAGAGATGCTGGATGATGAGAACAAATTCAGGATCTATATCAGCGCCCTGACCCAGATCAATATTGATGAACACAACCGGATCCCGTCTACAGACGGAAGGCTGATCCGGCGTCTGGTCCGGGATGCAAGGACGAGGGGATCCTCGGCAATGCGCACGATCGGGATGTGGGCTTCGGTGAGACGTGGAGAAGAAGAGAATATCTTCCCCTATCAGGAGGAAGCGGATGTGATGTTCAATTCCTCCCTCTTATATGAGCTTGCCGTTCTCAAGCAGTATGTGGAACCGCTGCTTTTTGCGGTGGAACGGGATTCGGAAGAATATCTCGAAGCGAAGAGGCTATTGAAATTCTTTGATTACTTCATTGGGATAGGAAGTGAATATGTCCCCACCAACTCTCTGCTGCGGGAGTTCATTGGCGGAGGATGCTTCAACGTGTGATAAATATGTGAGATGGTCGTCTGAAAGATAATATACAGCAGAAAGTTATATGGCAGAGAAGAAAAAATCCCGCCCGGCAGTCCGAAAGGATCACCGGGTGGGAATTTTTTTATGAGTATAATTCTTTGATGTTATCCAGTTTTGATACAGCATTCTGCAGAAGCAGATCTGCAATAGTGACCGCTGCCATGGATTCGACAACGACAACTGCGCGCGGGACGATGACCGGATCGTGCCTTCCGTGGATGGAGATCTCGATCTCCTCCCCGGATTCATTCACTGTATGCTGCGTCTTTGCGATAGAAGAGGTGGGCTTTACTGCAGCACGGAGGATCAGCCTTGCACCGTCGCTCATCCCGCCCAGCGTCCCGCCGGAATGGTTCGTCTCCTTGCACACCTTTCCGTCTCTCATGCGGAAAGGATCGTTGTTTCTGCTCCCAACGGAAGAAGCGGCAGAGAATCCGTCCCCGATCTCTACGCCTTTTACCGCACCGATGGACATGACTGCCTGCGCGAGCAGAGCATCCAGCTTATCGAATACAGGTTCCCCGATCCCGACAGGAAGACCATCTGCCACACACTCAACGATACCGCCGCAGGAATCCGTCTCTGCCATCAGAGAGGAAACATATTCCCCGGCTTTTTCCGCAGCTGTACTGCTGGGCATATAGAAGCTGTTTTCCGTGATCTGGGACATGTCATAGTCAGCCTCGTCCACGGTGTAAGGACCGATGGCTTTTGTGTAGGCGCAGAGAGTGATACCGAGTTCGTTCAGCAGACGGGACGCGACCGCTCCGGCAGCGACCCTCCCGATGGTCTCGCGCCCGGAAGAGCGGCCGCCGCCCCGGTAATCCCGGAAACCATATTTCTCTTTGAAGGGATAATCCGCATGTCCCGGCCGGTATGAGACTGCGATATTGCCATAGTCTTTTGAACGCTGATCCTGATTCCTTACAAGGAGCGAGATCGGTGTACCGGTTGTCTTACCCTCGAACACACCCGAGAGGATCTCTACGGAGTCTGCCTCATTCCTCCTTGTAGTATATTTACTCTGACCGGGTCTGCGCCGGTCAAGAAAGCGCTGTATATCCTCCTCACAGAGAGGGATCCCTGCAGGACAGCCGTCTATCACTACGCCCACTCCGGGACCGTGAGACTCTCCCCATGTTGTGATTCGGAATATTTTGCCAAATGATGAGCCGCTCATAGAATTCTCCTTTCAGTCACTATTTCTTCACAAACATATTCTATCATTATATAGGAAGAAGCCAGGATGCGCAAGACAGGAGCCCTCGGATGATAAAAATGTTACAAAACAGGAGGATATTCTTAAGAAATAATTAACAGCTTTGACAGGTAAAAATAATTCGCACTAAATCTATTGAAAATACACAGCTT
>HHCFC02800__coassemble_2241_pt1 | contig 11472 bp, 10 predicted proteins | sample HHCFC02800__metabat2_high_PE_058 | metagenome-assembled genome bin HHCFC02800 | reverse complement strand
ATCGCTCCGACACTGATCGAGATGATGGGTATGGAGCAGCCGAAAGAGATGACAGGGACATCATTGATCGTGAAATAAAAATGGATGACAGAAAGATTCAGAAACGTTTAAAGAGAATGCTTATATTTGTTGCTGCCACAGGACTGATCCTGCTGGCAGCAGCTGGAGTTTTCGGGGCTTTTTTGCAGGATTCCGTTGACCGCGCTGTAGAAGAACAGATGTATGCGGAGACAGCGGAATATATAAAGAGACTGGAAAAACAGATGGATACGAATTTTCAGCTTTTGGATACTCTGGCAGTTTTTATCGGAGATGGAGAGGTTCTTGATGATGATGAGTTTGCCGAAATATTTGACAAGGCGAACCATCAGAATGATTTCCTGACTATGGGGTATTTTGACAAAAACGGAAACGGGATAACTTCGACTTTGGGAGAGGGGGCAGAACGGATGCTCCTGGAAGAGGGGCAGGAAGAATTCCGGGAGGTCGCTTATGCGGCTCTGGAAGGAAAAAGCAGAGTATCCAGGCTGTTTACCGGGAATCTTTCGCATGAAAAGGTATTTGTATATGCAGTTCCGGTTAAAACAGACGGAGAGATAAAAGGCGTTCTGTGTGCCAGCGACCACATTGAGATTTTTTCGGATATCCTGACGGGAAATCAGGTTATGGGAGGGAGCGCATATATTCATATGGTCAATCAGGACGGGGATTTTCTCATCCGGTCCGAGCGTGCGATCGTAAAGGAAAACGCGGAAACTCTGATGGGAAAGCCCTTCCTTGAGCCGGAGGAATACGATTCGGTCAGGGAAAAGATGCATAATAGTGAAGAGGTACGTTTTTCTTTTGATTATGCCGGAGAGACATACCGGGTACTTCTTGAACCTGTCGGAATAAACGGCTGGTATCTGTTGTGCATTAATTCTGTGCAGGAAAGCAGCCGGATCCTCTATCTGGTTACACGGGTCACAGCGGCAGTACTTGCTTCGATCATTGCACTGTTGATCTTCTGGCTGATCTATTCATACCGCCTGACCCGGAAGAATACTCATGAACTGAACAGGCTGGCATTTTTCGACCAGCTTACGGGAACATATAATTTCCCGAGGTTTCGACAGGAGGTCGGGGAAGAGATCGAGAAAGATGCGAACGGAGCGCTCGTTTCCCTGAATATCCATCAGTTCAAATTTATCAATGAGATCTTTGGAAAAGAGCGGGCGGACAGGCTCCTTCAGCATGTGGCAGACACCATTTCAGCCTATCTGCGCGAGGGAGAGATCTTCTGCCGCGAGAGTGCGGACTTCTTCTATCTCTTTCTGAGAGATACTGATAAAGAGGAGATAAGGGAACGCCTGGAAACTATCATGTCTGAAGCATGCGGGCAGATAGACCGGGAGGAAAACGGATATCATATGCTGATGTACTGCGGCGCTGTGATCTCCGATGAGCGAGTAGTGCTCTACGACCTGGAGCAGATGATGACACATGTCATGTTCGCATTGGAAAAAGCAAGAGAGACCCATCAGAATAACGTCTGGTTTTTTGATACCAGGCTGCATGAAAAAGAACGTATGGATAACTATGTGGAAGGACATATGTATCAGGCGCTCGATGATGAAGAGTTCCGGCTGCATCTCCAGCTGAAGAAAGACCTTAAAAACGGACACACAGCCGGCGCGGAGGCGCTGGTGCGGTGGATCCGCGGAGACGGGACGACGATATATCCGGATCAGTTTATCCCGGTTTTTGAGGAGAACGGTTTCTGTACAAAACTTGATATGTATATGGTGGAAAAAGTCTGTCTGTGTATCCGCGACTGGATCGACCGGGGGCTGGAACCGATCCCGGTATCTGTGAACCAGTCAAAGGCGGTGCTGTATCAGACAGATTATGTACAAAAACTGTGCGGAGTCATTGAAAAGTACAGGATCCCGGAGAAGTATATCACACTGGAGATCCTGGAAGGGGCTGCGCTGGAAAATGCAGAGGATTTCAACCGGACTCTGTGTATCCTCCGGAAAAAAGGATTCCGTATCTCCCTGGATGACTTTGGGAGCGGATATTCGTCTCTCAATACGCTGGGAAGCCTGCAGATAGATGAGTTAAAGCTGGACCGCGGATTCTTAAATGATATCGCGGACGGAAAAGACAGCAAGTCAAAGATCATCATGGAACAGGTTGTGGAACTGTCCAAGAAGCTGAACATCCAGACGGTCGTTGAAGGAGTAGAGACCGAAGAAAATGACCGGATGATCCGGGAATGGGGCTGCGACCTCGGGCAGGGATACTATTACGCAAGGCCGATCAGTGCGGAAGAATTTACAGAGAGATATATAAAAGTAAAAGAAGGATAAAATATCATATCCCCGGAGTGCATCCGGATAAGACTTGAATAGTCTTTTGGATGCGCTCCGGGGATATTTTTATAGCTTTCTCTTGAGCATTTCCGGGTTGGAAGCGTGTGCAAGCGCTTCCTCTGCGCTGATCAGACCTGAGCGGAAGAGGGTGAGGAGGCTGGTATCATTGGAGAACATCTCAGCCTGGGAAGAAGAATAGATCAATCCGTCGATCTGGTGGATCTTATTCTCGCGGATCATATTCCGGACAGCTGGAGTCACGCTCATGTATTCAAACGCAGGGATCAGGTCGGTCCCGTCAGCGGTCGGTATGAGCTGCTGCGATACGACGGCCTGCAGGACAGAGGCGAGCTGTACCGCGATCTGATGCTGCTGGGAAGGCGGGAATACATCGATGATCCGGTCGATCGTATTCGCCGCTCCGGATGTATGGAGCGTGGAAAAAACAAGATGCCCGGTCTCTGCTGCGGTCATGGCGGTTGAGATCGTCTCCAGGTCGCGCATTTCCCCGAGAAGGATCACATCAGGGCTCTGGCGGAGAGAAGAGCGCAGAGCAACCTGGTAGCTTGCCGTATCTGAACTGATCTCACGCTGGCTTACAATACTCTTTTTATGTCTGTGGAGAAATTCAAGGGGATCCTCCAGCGTGATAATGTGCTTCTCCTGCGTCTCATTGATATGATCGATCAGGCAGGCAAGCGTGGTGGACTTTCCGCTTCCGGCAGGTCCGGTTACGAGGACAAGGCCTTTCGGCAGATCACTGAGTTCCAGGACCTTATCCGGGATATGGAGGGCAGCCGGATCGGGAAGGTGGAAGGTGATGACCCGGATGACGGCTGCCATGGATCCGCGCTGCATATAGGTGCTGACACGGAAACGGGAAAGACCGGGGAGGGCGAAAGAAAAGTCATCGTCCCCCGTCTCCTGGAAGTGACGGATATCACGGTCGTCCGCGAGGTGGTAGATCCCGCGGATCAGTTCCTCTGTCTCCGGAGGCATGACACGGTCATCGGAGAACGAAAGGATCCGTCCTCCTTTTTTATAAGAGAGCGGACGGCCGGATACAATGAACAGGTCTGAAGCTCCCAGGTTTGTCGCTTCTGTTAAAAACTCTAGTATCGTCATAATATCATTCCTCCCAGAATTTTTCTTTGTTGTATATCGTATCGATCGTATCTTACAGGACCGGAAGCGGCTCGTCGGCTTCCCAGTCGTGTGTGGAGATGATCTGCCATGCAAGGATCTCGTAATGTCCGGGTCTGCCGGCACCGTCGTAGGAGAGGCGGAGAGATACGTGCAGGAGCTGCTCCTCTCCGGACTCGACAGAGTAGTTCAGATGCGAGTCGTCCGTAAAAGTGATGCCGCTGTTTCCCTCCAGTGAAGAGCGCATGAAGGAATACCATGAGGATTCGTCCGGCTGTCCTTTGCTCTCTACCATACGATCTGAGATGAAAAAAAGAATATCTGATGCCCGGTTCTCGGCGTCATAGTATGCTTCTGAGCGGTCGGCATTTTTCTGGCTCAGGCGGAGGTCAGCCTGCGCGCTTGCGAGGGAAAGAACCGCGAACGTCACCATGCAGAGCATAACAAAGATCAAAACGATCGTGACGGTCCCTGTACTTATGATAGATCTGGATCTTTTCCGGCTCATTGCGGTGCCTCCTCTTCTGAAAAACTGCTGTCTTCGTCTGCTGTGCTGCCGTCGAAAGCAGGATAGCGCGTCTCAAGTTCATAGATCAGCTCATCATCCGCCTTATATACAGAGATAGAAGAATAACGCCTGTTCCCGTCTTCTTTGGTAGAGACGGTCATGGTATAAGCGGCAGATCCCTCGCTGCAGGGCTGCTGGTCTGAGTCGTAAAATACAGAAAAATCAAGCCCTGACCCGCTGGCAGATGTGAGATATGCAGAGGCTTCCTCACAGGTACCGTCTGTATAGCGGAGGACAGCAGCAGCACTGGAAGCCTGCGCCGATGCAAAACTCAGATCGGATGCAGCCTGGCTGGTCTGGTGAGCTTTTACAAAAGCCTGGACGCATACCGCGCTTCCCAGAGAGAAGAACAGGATGGCGATGATCAGTTCGATCAGAAACAGGCTTGAACGAGTATTTCGCTGAAATCTCATGTCTGATCCCTTTCTGTGTTATAAAATAGTAGATGCGTTTATGGCGCCTGTGGCTGAGAGATATCGCCCGAGCTTCTCGGATGAAGAAGGACAGTCTGCGTATTTCCCTGAGTGTCCTTTACGGAGAGTTCCAGGAATCCGCCGGTTTTCTCAGTGAAAGTGAAATCGCTGACGTCCAGGATCGGCTGTCCCAGGCTGACAGAAGGTTTGGTCCCCTGGCTTACAGTCAGTTCCAGGATATGGCTGCCATCTGAATAAATGTAAGTTTCGTATACGGTTCCGTCTGCGGTATCTAAAAGGAGCAGGGCCGTTTCCCCGTCCAGGGTAGTCAGGCTTATGCTGCCGTAAGAATCGTGCTGCCGGATCTTCTCCACAACGTAGGCGAGAGAGGTGCGCGTGGAATACGTATCCTCCAGGTGCGCGCATGTGGACTGATACACGTCCGCGCCTATCACGACTACGAGAAAAGCGGCCGCTGTAAAGACGCAGAACAGTGAAAGCGCAAAGAAAAAATCCACGACGTGGGATGAAAATATCTTTCTGTGTTTCATTCACGGTCTCCTTCCCTTTTATCCAGTGGGATCACCATGATATCAGGCATCATATTCGATCCGATCACTTCGTAAGACACGACATACTTTTCTTTGTTATATGACAGTCCGTAATGTTCTTCAAGATAAGAAAGGCTTTCCGGGTAGAATCCCTCCAGCGCATAGCACTGAACTGCTCCGCGGCGGACGGAATCCTCAAGACTTTCCGCTTCCTCCCGGGCGGCACTCTGGGATACCCCGGAGAGCGCGCCAAGGAAAAGGAAAAGAACCGCACAGAAGATCAGGAGCGGGAGAAAAAAGCGCAGATGGAGCAGTTTTTTCGGTTTCTTTTGAAAACGGTTCATAATATATCCTCCGAAATGCAGGTTTATGTCATCCTATATTGGACATGATCCCGAGAAGGGGGAGCATAACAGACAGAAGGATCAGCCCTGCAAGAATGGAAAGGACAGCTACAAGGGTCGGTTCCAGCCTGGACACGACGGTGGTGAGACGGTCCTCGATCTCTTCGTCATACCGGTCTGCGATCTGCTTCATCACGCTGTCCATAGAGCCTGTCTTAAACCCAAGGGAGAGCATCCGGGTATAGAGCCCGGAAAAGATCCGGGAATCGGATACCGCCTCTGTAAAACTCTGCCCCTCCGCGGTCAGTTCACGGATCCTGCGGATCTTTTCGCGGACGCCGGGATGTTCGACGAGACGTTCGCTCAATTCGAGCCCCTGGTCCACCTCCAGCCCGCTGCTGAGGGCAAGGTACATGGCGCCTGCAAAGCGGGAGCAGGCGACTTTCTCGGCAAAGCGTCTGGAAAGAAAGAAGTTCCGGAACAAAGCCGCCGCTCTTTTTCTTCCCGCGGAGGTGAAATATGCCCAGCAGAAAATTAGGGCGAGCAGTACGATGATAACAGCAAATACTGTGCCGTAATCAGAAATCCGTTCTCCGAAGCGGAGCAGTGAAGCGGAGATCCCGGTCATGCCGGCGCCAAGCTGTTCAAACACTTCCTGAAATACCGGAAGGACACGGACCACCAGCACGATCAGTACCACAGCCATCATACCAAGCATGATAAGCGGATAGGAGACAGCGCTGCGGATGTTTCCGGCAAGGGCTTCCTCCCGCCTGTAATGATTCGCAAGCCCTTCCATTACGTCATCCAGCCTGCCGGACTGTTCTCCGACTTCTGCCATACTGCAGAGATAGGAAGGGAACGCGCCGGATGAAAGGAGCGCGTCGTGCAGAGGAGTCCCGTCCTCCATCTGGTGGAGAATATCTGTGAGAAGGTCGCGGGTCTCTCCTTTTGGAAGATCCTCGAGCATCAGGGAGATCCCCTCAAAAGAGGAGATGCCTGACTGAAGGATCAGTGACAGCTGTCCGCAGAAAGCAGAGAGTTCCGAATTGGTAAAAGCTTTCATAATATATTCCTTTCTGAAATGATATATAAAATATCGAAATAATATAATAATACAGCTATTGCATACAAGTATACAAACGCACTATCGTATATACTGAGTCGTGTAATTAGAACCATCCCCTATATATTCCAGGATTTTCTCGCTGTTTTCGTTACTGGCGGCAAAAGTAGGATCCATCCGTGTCCACCCGTCTCCCCGGAATTCGATGATATTGTCGATCCAGCCCGTCTCCTCGAGATAGACGCTGATCCAGGCGTGATAGATCGATCCCGAGTATCCGATCTCCAGGCGGGTGGGAATGTCCTGGGAACGGAGCATCGCCGCAGTGAGAGCTGCGAAGTCAAAGCAGATCCCCTTCCCGGAAGAAAGAGTTTCGTCCACATCCGGAAGGTATCCTGAGGTTACGTTTTCTGCTTTCTCCTCATCATAGACTACGCTGCCGATCACAAAATGATAGATATCCTCCACGGCTTCCAGGTCGTCAGACGCTGACCGGACTGTCTCGGAAGCGGCAAGCACTGCCTGTGAATCGGTATTGAAATTAACATACTGGCTGGGGTAGAGGAAGGGGAGGAGCTCGTTTTCGAGCTGGACGTCCATTGTCTGACGGAAAAGAACGGCGTATTCGTTTCCGGAGATGTTTTCGTATCCGTCGATCTGGTAAGACCCATCCCCGGCTGTCAGCGGAAGAGGGGTATAACTGTCGGATGGCGTGAGAAAATATTTATAACTTACCCCATCGCTTCCGGTGATCTGGATATTCGCCTTCTCGGCAATGCCCGAGTACTTTGCCATCACATACCCGCTGGAACAGTTTGAGACGTCGATGATGAGAGGATCGGCGCCTATCAGGGAGGTCCCCGGAGCTTCAGGTATGTAGACGACGGGATCGCTGGGGCGGGCGCCCTCTCCGGAGGAACCTGATCCACCGGATGCCCCGCTGCCTGAGCCGGACTGGCTGTCTCCGGATGCGGCAGAGCAGCCGGACAACAGGAGCACGAGCAGGCAGATCCATATGCTGATCAGATGTTTCATATAGAATTTCCGGCGCATAAATACTCCTTGTAAGGCTCAGCGCTGATATTCCTTCATCCTTTTCTGAAGATGCATCCGAGCCGTCTTGATATAACGCTTTACTGAACTTAAACTGCAGTCCATGAAATCTGCGATCTCTTCCAGTTTGAGACCATTGATATGGCGAAGCGTGAATGCAGTCCTGACATGGTAAGGAAGTTCCGAAAGCCATGCCGACATGTGTTCGTACAGATCGTTGTCAAATACTTCGCGCAAACTGTCCTCCGCTGAGAAAAGACTGTTCCCGGCATCCTGCCATTCGGAAAGATCAACGCCTTCATGGCGGGATATATTGGAGGATCTGCGGAGAAGGTCACAGCATACATGATAAGTGATCTGCCGCATCCACGGATAGAGGAGACGGTCTTCTTTCAAAGAGGCGATGTTTTTATAAATAGAAATATAAATCTCCTGCAGTGCATCCTGCGCGAGATGATGATCTTTAAGAATATAACAGGCATACCGGAAGAAGTCGGGATAGGTAGCGTTGTACAATTCGGTAAATGCCGCGGTGTCCTTCTGGCGTATACGTCTTGCCAGGAGCTCATAATACTTTATATTTAATCGTTTGTTCTTCATGCCAGTGTTCCTTTGAAGAAGGGAATATACCAAACGATATCCCAACATATTAGAAATCAGTATAACATCAAACCTACGGTGGGACAAGCAACGGTCAGCTGTATTTGCATGGGAAAACTTCCAGGAATTACCATATATCCACTAAATGCATACGAGTATACAATGCAAAAAATATCAAAAAGTGAAGAAAATCACTCAAATCTGAACCGTTTGCTCTTCCTTTTTCGTCTTATATTCTGTAGAATGGAAATTGCGATTGAAAAGAGAACAAAGCAGTTATGAATAATTTTTCTCATTATAAAATTCTCCGGGTGGCTAAGATCATCTTCCTCATATTTGCAGCGGCGGCGGCAGTGCTTTCGCGGTCCTATGGCATCAAAGGGCTGTGCGCCTGCTTCTTCCTCCTCACTCTGTTTGACCTTTTTGAACTTGACGGGGTGAAAAAAGAGTATCAGAACCTGTACCAGTCGGCGTATTTTGACTCTCTGACCGGCATACCGAACAGGTTCAGCGCTGATGTCTATGTGAGAAAATATTTTTCTGATAAAAATGTATGCGTCGCTATTGCGGATATTGACGGGCTGAAAGAGATCAATGACGGATGGGGGCATCAGGAAGGCGACGTCCTGATCAGGGGATTTGCCACACTCTTTTTTGAATGCGCGTCTCCGTACGGCTTTGCCGCCCGCAATGGCGGCGATGAATTCCTTGCCATATTTACGGGAAAAGATTCGGTTGGGAATATGGAGAAGTTCCGGCAGGAACTTGCGGCTGCGGTTGAAGATTATAATTCAGAAGCGTCCCATCCTGTCGCTTACAGCATCGGATGCGCTTCGGCGCGGGAGTGCGGCTGCGAGGGGATCCATCAGGTCATATCCACAGCTGACCGGAAAATGTATACAAATAAACAATCCAAAAAGAAGGCGTATACGAAAGGAGGTTCGTAGCATGGCGGGCCGGTTTTTTAAGAAGAAAAGGGAAGCAGATCCTTCCACAAATATATCACGAGAAGAAGCAGACCGTATTCTCGGTGATATTTTTGAAGAGTTGGAGATCGAAGAGAAACCGAATACCAGAAGGCGTCCTTACTATGCCAGGGTACTGCGGAGTTATATCCTGAAAAATATGGTGATCGCCTGCGGGGTTATCCTCGCGTGCTTCATGGTCCCGGGAACGGTAGCCCCGGCTCCGATCACCTCGGTATCAGCCGCTCCTGCTGCGGATTCGGCTTCTGTAAAAGTGGAGTTTAATGTCAGTTCTCTGATCCCGGTTCAGGAGATCAGGGCGAGCCTTGACGATAACAAGATAAATGTAGAAGAAAACGGGTTCCAGAGATATGTTGTGGAAGTGAATAAAAACGGATATCTTCTTTTGGAGGTGTACTCCGTTACCGGGCTTCACTCATCCCACGGGATGCAGATCGATTCTATCGATGATCAGGCACCGAGCATCACAAGCTATTTTGAAAGCGGCGGGAATATTTACGTTTACCTTACAGATGGTGAGGGGTCCGGCGTGGACTATCCTTCGGTCTGTGTATCCGATCCTGCTGCGGGAAGCTGCTGTGCGCCGCTGTATTACGATGAACAGTATGGATACGTTGTATTACCGTATCCGGAAACGGAGGTCTACATAACGGTGCCGGATAAAGAAGGAAATGAGATGACGGCGCTTCTTGCACCTTCAGAGTCTCCGGAATAAAAAAGAACACTGGATACGAGACAGGACAGCAGGAGCCGTTCCGCGATAATATCGCGGAACGGCTCCTGTTTTTTAGCTAAAAAGAATGTTCTTTCCGCTATATTTGAAGGAGAAATCCCAAATTCTCAGAAGAAACGGTTAGAAAATCAAAAAAGTTTCAAAATTGTGACTAAAATGTGACCTGTTTGTGACCAACAGAACGTCCTTGTATTATGTAAGGTAAATTATGCCCTTACAAACACAGCACAGCTGAACAGCGTGCGAGTATTAAAAGGAAAGGAGGGGAAAAAGAGATGAAACGAGCGAAAAAGATGCTGGCGTTTGTATTAGCCGCGGCTATGTTGATGTCCAATATAGCTTATGCCGCTCCGGAAGGCGGAACTGATACAGGAGTGGCAGTAGATACGTTATCTCTTGATCCCACAGAAGAAGCAGGAGGCGAGACGCCGACAGAAGAAGTTCCTGAAGAAACTGTTCCGGATGAAACACCCGAGGAACAGGTATCCGAAGAAACGGAAACAACCGGCGGAGAAACGGAAACAACCGGCGGAGAAACTGAAACGCCGGATCCTGCGGATGGAACGGAGGTGACAGCGCCGACTGAAGAAGGCGGAGAGGAAGAAACAACGTCCGAAGAGTCTAAGAACGTGGAGGAAACAACTCCGGCGGAAGAGACAGCAGAAGACACAACACCGGCAGAGGAGCCAAGCCAGACACCGGCTGAGGAAGTTCAGGAAACTCCGGAGGAGAGCACTGATAACACAGCGGTAGCTTACGATATCACATTCCAGTCTAAAGAACAGCATGGTAAAGTGCTCACTATGGACGACCAGGAAGTGAAAGAGGGCGAGACCCTGCAGACTGATGAAAACGGCATGGCACGCTTTAAAGTGAAAGCCAATGACGGATACGAGGTCGCAAAGGTTGTGAACAAAGCGGACAATACCCCGCTGACCCTTGTAGAGAACAGCTACTACGAGATCCAGGTTGCCGACAATACCGTGATCGAAATCTACTATAATAAAGTGCCTGCGGCAGACGACTCAGAAGAGGCGGATGACAATGGGGACGATGTGAAGGCAGAGGACGAGAGCGGGAAGGCGGAAGCTGAGGAAAGCGACGAGGATGTAAAGGCGGAGGAGAATGGCGAAGCTGATGCTGAAAGCAATGAATCCGCTGATAAGGCAAATGATATTCCTAAAATGTCTATTGCTCGAATGGTGGAAGAGTATGCTAATGAGACAATCGAAGTGACAATCGATGGCGTTGCTGAGGAGACCACATACAATCTGTCCGTAGGAACAATCGCAAATAATGCGCCAAAGTATGATAATTATACATACGAATATGCTACTATTGGTCAGGATGGACCAGAAATCGTAGCAATTGGTGTATACGTGATTGGAGAGGAAAGATACGAGTATTATAGCACAGACGGTAATTCGGCTCAGCTGATTGGTAATAATGAAGTTGTGCTTCATTACAGTCCAAAAGAGTTAGCCATTAAATATGTGGTTGCTCCGGAAGATACAGGAACAATCAATGGACCGGATACTGCACATGCAGGTGAGCAGGTGACAATTACAGCTGAACCGGCTTTGGGATATAAGTTAGCAAATATTGAAGTTTTAGGTGACGATTCTATAAAATATGTAGAAGGTCAGAATACATATACTTTT
>HHCFC02800__coassemble_2186_pt1 | contig 11757 bp, 8 predicted proteins | sample HHCFC02800__metabat2_high_PE_058 | metagenome-assembled genome bin HHCFC02800 | reverse complement strand
CAGAGACCACCGAGTACCACACCCCAGACAACAACTATATTTCTCAGGTTTTCACTGGTGATATTAAGTTCGTCTTTCTCCACTGCATTTACCATGCTCCAGCCTGTCAGCCGATTTTCTGTTGAAGAAAAGATATAATTTCCGTTTTCCGCTTTCCCTGTATAGGCGTTCAACACTCTTTTGAGTTCATCTTCATCGCTGTCACTGAACACCAGAGTATCTCTGTCATCTCTCCACGATCATATACATGCTGGTCTTATAACCTTCGTCTCCTTTGACGATCATCGTGCGGAACATCTCTCTGCTTAAGTTCACCACCATACATCCGATCGGCTCACCGGTGGATGTGTCGTTGAGAAGCTTTGAGAAACAGACAATACCGTCCTGGTCCCAGCCGCCAAGAATCCCCCTGCCCCAGAACACTTCCTTTCCCATCGCTTCCTCTGTTTTGGTATACCATTCCTCTTCACGGAAATCATGCTCTCTGTAATAGTTATAAAAGCTGTATGTCCCGCTGCTCGTATTACTCATGAGATAATAATGTCCGTAAAAATCCATCAGGGCAATACTGTTGATAGATTTTTCCTGTCTGGTGACCGTCTCCAGCACATTATCCAGCCTTCTCTGATCTGCAAGTGTAAATTCAATCCCGCTATACTCAAGCCCGCCTCCCAGCAGTTCTTCCAATTCCTTGTTCTGCAGGATCGATCGGCTGTTATCCACAATGGGTTCCATGACCAGATCCATAACGCGGCTGGAATTCTGCAGCGTTGTCTCATGGGACACCTGGTAATTCTGCTCCATGGAAAATTTATTTGTGTAGTAGGCGATCATTCCCAAAACCGCAAGGGAAAATATCGTAAAGAAGAGCATGGACAGGAAGATCTGTTCCCGGATCGTGTATCTTTTCCACCAGTTTTTCAACCTTGCAAATCTCTCTTTTCTCATCCATGCACTCCTCTCTTTTTTCACTCGCGTCAGAAACCCGCAGTTTCCCGCGCTTTTTGCTTCCCGCGGCACCGGCATGCCACTATCTGACAAATCTTATGGTATAGCAGCCGGATCCTGCCTCTGCCTCCATGTACCCCTCCGCGTTCTTAAAGCTGAGACCGTCTGCTTCGATCACCTCTTTTGCGCCGTCCAGCCGGACCGTTGCGGTCGTGTTCGGCGGAACGCATACCGCCATTGTAACACAGTCATCATCTGTCCGCCACTCAATCTGATGCTCTCCATAGACAGAATGGTATCTTCCTTTCACAAAGCCTAATCCTCCGCCGATCCTGGGGTAATAGACCGCGTGCCGGAATCCCGGCTCTTTCTCGTCCGCCTCGAGTCCGGCCATGACACGGTACATCCATTCTCCGATGGCTCCGTAAGCATAATGGTTGAAAGAATTCATATCCGCACTCCACATGCTTCCGTCGGGTTTCAGACCGTCCCAGTGTTCCCATACAGTCGTGGCTCCCATCTTCACCTGATACAGCCAGGATGGAAAATCCTCCTTGAGGAGCAGTTCATACGCCTCTTTCACACATCCGCTGCCGCTGAGCGCAAGGCAGAAATACGGCGTGCCCACGAACCCGGTCACCAGATGTCCCCCCTCCTTATCCAGCAGTTCTTTCAGCCTCTGTGCAGTCTGACGGATATATCTCTTTGGAGTCAATCCGAAATACAGTGCGACGATATGAGCTGTCTGGGTCTGCGCTGTCATGAAACCGTCTTTGTCAAAATAAGTCTCCTGGAACTTCTCCACGATGTGGTCTCTCAGCTCCCCGTACCTGCCGGCGTCCTCCTTTCCGAGGATCTCCGCCGTCTTCACGAAAAGATCCGTGGAGTAAGCATAGTACGCATTGCAGATCAGGTCCGTCGGAGTGGCGCCAAAGTAGCTGCCCTCCTCCGCATCCAGAGCCACCCAGTCGCCCAGCTGCATCATGAACGTCCACATATAGTCCTTTGAGTGGGCCGTCATGAAATCGATCCAGCCTTTCATACTGTCATACTGCTGCCGCAGGACATCTTTGTCCCCGTACATCAGATACATGTTCCAGGGGATGATGACAGCGGCATCCGCCCATGCAGCCGCAGAGTGCGGGCTCTGGCTTAAGAGCCAGTTTCCTTCCTCCCTGCCCTCCTCGATATTCGGGATGACGTGCGGCACGCCGCCGTCTTTTCGCTGATCTTTCGCCAGATCCCGGAGCCATTTGGTAAAGAACGTATCCGTATCCATCAGATAGGAAGCGGTCCTGCTGAAGATCTGGGCGTCCGCTGTCCATCCCAGTCTCTCATCTCTCTGCGGGCAGTCCGTGGGGACGTCCAGGAAGTTGCCTTTCATTCCCCAGAGGATGTTGTGATGGAGCTGGTTCAGGAGCGGATCCGACGTCTGGATATCACCGGTACGTTCCATCTCCGAATGCAGTGTGTATGCTGTAAAATCCTCTTTCTCAGGTTTCCCCGGGAAGGAGATGATCTTTGCATAACGGAATCCCATATAGGTAAATCTGGGATACCAGGTCACTTCCTTCTCCTCTGCAAAGATATACTTCATCGTCGTCTTTGCATGGCGCAGGTTATCGAAATAGACATTTCCGTCATGGTCCAGAACTTCAAAACACCTGAGTTCGATCACATCGCCCGGTTTTCCCTTTGCGGTCACATGGATGCGCCCGGTCATGTTCTGTCCGAAATCAATGACCGTCTCTCCCTTCGGTGTAGTGAAGATCCGCTCCGCCGGCATCCGGTCTGTCATCCTCACCCGCGCTCCTGCCTGGGCGTGAAGGACTGCCTTGTCAAACGGTACTTCTTTCACGGAGTGCCAGTTTCCTTCCGGTGTTTCCGCTTCCGCCCATCCGGGAATCTCAAGCCGGGCATCGTATGTCTCTCCGTCATAGATCTCTGAGAATACTACCGGGGAATCACACCCGCTCCAGTCTCCGCCTGTGCATACCGTTTCCTCGCTGCCATCCTCATACCGGATCACAAGCTGCATGGCGAATGCGGTCTGATCCCCATAATTATTTCTCGCCTTTGTCAGCCCCATAACGCCTTTGTACCATCCGGCGGCAAGCATTGCGCCCGCTGCGTTTTCCCCCTCATGGAGAAGCCCGGTCACATCATAGGTCTGATACAGCAGGTTCTTCCTGTAGGAGGTCCAGCCCGGCGTCATCTCGTCCTCTCCCACTTTCTCTCCGTTCAGGAAGAAATTGTAAAGTCCCAGCGCCGTCGTATAAGCATAGGCTTCCCTCACCATGCCCTTTACCCGGAATGTTCCGCGCACATAAGTCCCTTTCGAGCATTCTTTATAAGTATCATCGTTCTCCGCTGATACAAAGGGCGCCTTCCACTCTCCCTCTTCCAGAGCCGTGATAAAGCAGGACGGTCCGCTCCATGCACTGGTCTCTGTCCCGTCGCTGATCTGGACCCGGGCATAATACTTTTTGGTGCCCCGCAGAAAATCTCCTTCCGGGCGTACAGAAACCGACTCCCTGCTCTCGACAGTCCCGCTGTCGTACAGCACATTTTCAAAAGCTCTGTCTCCCGCGATCTGCAGACGGTATGACTTCTGCACCACGTTTCTCCTGTCACTTGCGATCTCCCATCCGAACTGAGGCATCCCCGATACCCCTGCCGGTTCTGTCTGATGGTCGATCTTCATTCTCCTTACTTCAAGCATGTTTCTCCTCCTCTCTCTCTGCAGCACTGCCTGCTTCCGTCAGGCGCACAGCCATATACTCTCTGCCGGGCAGTTCCACCCGGAATCTTCCTTTCGCTGTTCCTCTGTCCTCGATGGTCATATTCCATGTGTCGATCACCTCCACGCGGAATTCCGTCGTATCGTCAAAATAGAACTCTTTAAACGCCGGGCAGGTAAATCCGTAATAGATCAGATACCAGCTCTTCACCGCCCTGCCCCAGTCTTTCTCAGGCACGCCGCACACGCAGTCCCACTTCAGGTCATAAGGCGCGATCCCGTGTCCCGGCACTTCAGAGACGATATCATACAGCAAGCCGAACCGCTTCCAGCTCTCCCCCCGGAGTTTTCCCCCGTGGGACCACCACAGTTCGTCCTCCGGATTGAGCAGTGTCTCGCCGTGACCTGCGTATCCGCCTCTTACGAACGCCTCCCAGAATCTCCTCAACAGCTCCCTGCCGCTGATATTGCCCCAGCCAAACTGGAGGTTTCCCTCATAGCAGATCTCATCCAGGACCACAGGTTTTTTGTAGATCTCCCTCCACTGGGTGACATTTTCCGCACTCAGGTACGGGTCCTGTCTCTGGATGCTGCAGTGGGTGATCCATGGTCTCTTATAATCGTAAAATCCATGACAGTTGTGGATGGAGCGGAGATGCTCGTACGGATCTTCCTCACAGATGATCTTCGCATACCTCTCCCAGTCCTCCAGTGTCTTGTGTTCCATCAGATCGTATTCATTTGCCAGAGACCACCACACATTTCGGTATGCCGAAAATCTCGCCAGGACATATCTCCAGTACAGGTCGTCCTCTTCCTTTGTCATGCAGGAGAATCCCCAGCGGTCATAGGGATGCATCACGATGATGTCCGCCTCGATCCCCAGATCCATCAGTCTCTGTATACAGGTCTCGATATGCCGGAAATGCTCCGGGTTAAATCTCGTGAGATCCCAGTTGTTCCCCTCGGAATTTTCATCATATTCATTGAAGTTGTCCACGTTCAGGACACTGCAGTCCATGGGCGTTCCCTCATATGGGAAACTCCTCGGATCTGTCAGATTGTATGCGTAGTGTTTCGGGAACACGCAGAATCGGATCTTGTTGAACCGGGCAGCCTGAAGGTTCTTCAGTGTCTCCCGGATCCTCTCGTCTGACTGGAGTTCCCACACATAGCAGGTGGTCCCCACAGAATAGTAGGGGGTCCCGTCCTCATAGGCAAAATGGTATGTCCCCGCCACTCTCACAGGACCGTGGTTCCCTTCTCCGGGCGGAAGTACTTCAAACGTCCCGCTCTCCTCTGCCCCGAAGCTCGTCTCGACCCGGAACCTGTATGTCCCTTCAAAAGAAGGCATGAACCGGAGCCGGTAACACCCTTCCCCGTCATAGAATCCGCTGACTGACTTTTCCTCACTCTTCCCGTAAAATCTTCCTTTTATCCACTGTTCTGTAAAGGGATTTCCACATTCCGGTCCCTGGATGCATATCTCCCAGATCCCCCATCGCTCTGTCGAAGGGCTGTATGTTATCTTGTCTCGTCCCATCACTCTTCTCCTTTCGCCGACTTTTGCACCGCTGTCCACTGCCCGGCAAATGGTGCTGCGTGCCGGGTTTACTGTGCAGATAAAGCGGATCTTACCGACCCGCTTTTGCTGTCTGTCCTGATACAGGTCCTGTCATCCCCTGTCTTCAAGCACTCTGAAATATTTAAAATCTGCGTGATCACTCTGATCCGCCATATCGTGGCAGTATACTCCGAAGTGGGCTCCCGTAAATCCTACGCAGTGTTCATCCGTCAGGATCTCTGTATCCGCCTCTGCCACTTTGATATAAGTCTGTCCGTCCCGTGACCAGGAGAACACCGCCTGCTCCCCGCTCTTGTCTGTCTCGATCCGCAGGTGGAGCATCCTGCCCTGTCCGTATCTCTCAGATCCGTCAGGAGTCTCTTCCCAGGATGCATCGGGAACCTCTTTCCATGTCCCGTCCGCCTCTCCGTCTCCGGAGAGCGGCTGTTCCGCGAGAACTTCCACCGCCCCGGACCTGCACCGCAGGAACCGGAGCACATCACTTCCGCTCCCGTCTTTTGTCAGGATCAGGAGGTAAAAGTTGTGCGTATCATAAAAGTATGCCGCGCCTGCCCCCTGCTGCTCTGACCGGGGCGAAAACTCCATGCCGCACTCCATACGGCTCTTCCTGCAGGACTGCTTCCTCGCCAGAAGACTGGTCCGGAAGCAGGATGTGAGGAATTCATGCCCGTACAGCCTAAGCCACCCTTTCCGCGCCGTCAGTGAGAGCACTTTCTCCGGCGGGACCCGCAAGGTGGAAAAGGACGGATCCAGGACCGGCCTGTCAAATTCTTCCTCAAAGCTGCCTGTTCTGTCAGCATATTTCTCCGCTGAAGGTTCTTCTCCAGTTCCTTTGTCTGCTCCCTCAGTTCCATCTTTCCATGATCCGGCAGGCCCCCCTGTAGTCAGCCCGTCGCAGTCTCCGTATCCGACAGGTGCCTCTGTGGTCATCCTCCCGTACCTTCCTCCGGCGCTCAGTCTCAGCCAGCCGTCTTCGTTCCAGAATACTTTCTGAACGGCTGTCTCTCTCCCGAGCACGCACACGCCTCTCTCGTCCGGTCTTGCGCACAGATGGAAGAGATACCACTCTCCGCTCTGCGTCTGCACCAGATCCGCATGACCGCATTTCTGGAGGGCGTTCCGGTCCTCACGGTTGGAAGTCAGGATCGGATTGCCCGGATCCTCCTCATAGCCGCCCCACAGATCCCGTGACCGGCACAGGACCTCGCAGTGTTCATAAGAAGTCCCGCCCTCCGCCATCATCAGATAATACCACTCTCCGATGTGGTAGATATGGGGACCTTCCGTAAAGCCCCGCCCGGTCCCGGCGCATACATTTTTTGCCGGACCGGTCAGCTTCTTCGTCTCTTTGTCAAACTCCTGCACCCGGATCCCTTTGAACCCGTTGATCATGTTGACAAGGTAGGAGCGCCCGTCCGTGTCATGAAACAGGGACGGGTCAAAACCGGCACTGTTCAAGTATACCGGTTCTGACCATTCTCCCATTATATCATATGTCCACACGATGTAATTGTGCGTATTAAAGTAATCTGCAGTCCCCCTGGTCTTCACATCTGTGAACACCAGCCAGAACCGCTCACCGTCCCAGGAAAGGTCCGGCGCCCACACTCCGCAGGAATCCGGGTTCCCTTCCATATGGAGCTGGCTCTCCCGCACAAGCGGCGAGGGGAGCTGCTCATAATGCTCCAGATCTTTTGTCCGGTAGATCCTCACTCCGGGGAACCACTCGAAGGTGGATGTGGCCACATAATATGTGTCTCCCACCCGGACCACGCTGGGATCCGGGCTGAATCCCCGGAGAACCGGATTCTGGATCATTCTCATCCTATGGTCCCTCTCCACTGTGCCATCGGCTCCTTCCCGTCCAGTTCGTCCCTCATGTTGAGCGCGAGGATATTCCAGTTGATAAAGCCGCCGTTCATGATCGGTTCTCCTGTGAACGGATCGTAATATTCATGCAGGCTTCCCGTCTTTTCCAGGTCTGTCCCGAGAAGCTTCACTGTCCTCTCATACATCACTTCCGCTTCTTTCCGATAACCGTAGTTCATCAGTCCCCGGAAGACAACGTAGTTGGCGATCAGCCAGATCGGTCCCAGCCAGTTGGACGGATTGTTCGTCACAGAAAGGTCGAACATCTTCTCGTCCTTTGCCAGCGTGGTGAGCCCGTAGTCGGAATTGAACGTAGCGTCGTCAAAAATGTGTCTTACCATCTCTGCCGCCTGTTCTTCTGTAGCGATCTTTGCATACATGGGGATGAATCCGGACCACACTCTCACCTTGATCGGCAGGGAATTCCAGAACACTCCCAGCCCCTGGTGGAACCAGTCAAATTTCCGCGTCTTTATATCAATGTCCGCCGAGTAGAAGAACTTATCTCTGGGATCCCAGCACTCTTTCTGGATCGCCGCCACGAGTTTCTCCCTTTTCTCTCTGTAATACTGTGCACGGTCTTCTTTTCCGAACACGGTACATATCTTCTCCATGGCTTCCAGCTCCACACACATGAAGCTGTTCAGATATATGTTTGCTGTGGAGAACTTCGGTCGTCCAAATGTCGCCGGGTCGTTGTCCATCCCGATCATGATGTCGTCACACCAGACATAAAGTCCGCAGTGTTCAAAATAGTAGTTCCGGTCATAGCATTCAAAATATCTCTCCAGATTGTCAAGATATTTCTCACACCATGAGTAATCGTCGATGTAGCTGCTGATCAGCACGATCTGGCTGCACAGGAAGGGCTTGTGCATGTTCATGAGCACGCCTTCCTTATGCTTCATGTTCAGATAAGGTTCCGGCCAGTCCGCGACTTCGATCATCATGGGGATGTATCCGTCCTCCAGCTGATGATCCATAAAGTTGTGGATATTCCCCTTTGCGTGTTCCACGAGGCGCTCCTTTACAGAAGCGTCCCCGTAGCGGTCCGCAAGGTTCAGGAAACCGTACACCGACCAGTAAGTATCCCAGTCCCACACATTTCCGTCATACACAGAACCCGGGTCGATAAAAGGATAGCGGATAAAGCTCCTCGGCTGTTTCAGCACATCCTCGGTGTGGTCCATCACAAATTTCTGCAGATGATCTGCGTAGCTGGTACATTTCTCTCTGTCCATATCTTATCCTTTCACTGCGCCGGCAGTCATACCTTCCATTACTTTCTTGTTCAGTCCCATGTATACCAGGAGCATCGGGAAGACACTCATAGATACGGAAGCGAAGATCGCGCCCCAGTTCTTGTTCCCGAACTCGTCTGAGAAGTAAAGGAGTCCGGTCTGTACGGTCTTCAGCGAGGAATCGCTGATAAATGTCATGGAGAAGAGCAGGTCGTTCCACTTGAAGAAGAACTGGAGTACGAGTACTGTCACAATCGCGTTCTTCATCAGCGGCACAACGATATGCCACATCATCTTATAGATACCGCAGCCGTCGATCACTGCTGCTTCCATGATATCGTCCGGGAAGGACCTTAAGTATCCCTGTACCAGATAGATCGACAGCGAGAGACCGAATGCGATATATGTAATGATCAGACTGGTCCTTGTGTTGAGCAGCCCTCCTCTGTTGTACATCTGGAACAGCGGGATCAGGCAGGTCGCTACCGGGATCATGATCCCAAGTGAGAAGATCTTCGCCACAGTGTCCCTCATCTTCCACTGCATCTTTGTCACTGCAAATCCTACCGTCGTGGCAAAGATCACGATAAACAGAAGCGCGACCACTGTACAGATCAAACTGTTCATGAAATAGGTGGACATGTTTCCTCTTGTCCATGCATCCACATAGTTCTGAAAATAGAACCCTTCATTCAGTGCGTAAGCAGGGTTGTCACTCCACTCATGCTGCTGTTTCAGAGAAGCCGTGAGCATCCAGAAGAGCGGGTAAACTTCTACGACACAGATAAGAAATATGATCAGGCCTTTTATTCCGGATTTTACTTTTTTCATTCTGATCGCCCTCCTAATACTTTTCTTTTACGTCGAATCTGTTGATCAGCATAGATCCTGCGATACAGATCAGGAAGATCACGATAGCGATGACACTTCCGTATCCGACGTTATTGTAGGTAAATGATACATCATACATGTACATGGACAGTGACTTGGTCGCCGATCCCGGACCTCCTCCTGTCAGAGCCAGGGATGACTCGAACATCTTCACAGTTCCGGAGAAGCTGAATACAAGGCAGGTAATGACCATCGGCCTTAAAAGCGGAAGCAGGATATGACGGAACAGGCTGAAGCTTCCCGAGCCGTCGATGCGCGCCGCCTCCAGGATATCGTCCGGGATGTCCAGGAGCGCTCCGTAGAAGATGACCGAATAGAATCCCATCGCCACCCAGACGTCCATCACGCACAGAGCCCAGAGCGCCGTGCTCTCCTGTCCGATCCATGCCTGGACCAGGTTGTCCAGTCCGACTGCGCTCAGCAGAGAGTTCAGCAGACCGTAGTTCGGCTGGATCTCATAGATCTTTGCAAACAGCTGTCCGACTGCAACTGTCGGGAGTACCACCGGGAAAAATACCAGTGTACGCACGATCGTCTTGCAGCGGTTCAGCCAGAACTTGAACATCAGAGCCAGGAGCAGTCCCAGGCCCACCTGTCCAACTGTAACGGCAAGCACGTATTTTACGTTTACGAGCAGCGAATTCAGAAAGTTCTTGTCGCTGAAGAGTTTCACATAGTTGTCAAATCCCGTAAATTCCCACTGGAGTCCCGGGCTGCCGCTGTAGAGCGAATAGTACAGCGACCAGACCACCGGAACGAGGACCAGGATGGCATAAAGGATGAGCGCCGGAAGTACGAACAGCGTGATCGCTTTTTTATTTCCTAATACTTTATTCATATCATTTTGTCCTTTCTTCTGTTTCATGTGGACCTGACCCTTCTGCAAAGGGGACAGACTCTTTTGCAAAGGGGTCCGGTCCGATAAAAAGGAGAAGTGCCCGGGATCCGAATGGCTTCTCCGAACACTTCTCCTGCATAAAGTCAGATGTTTTAGTTGCTCATGTCATAAGCATCCTGGATCGACTGCATGTATTCCTGTCCTGTCATATCACCGTTGAGCAGCGGCTGAACGTTCTCCTGTGCGATGCTGGAGACTTCTGCGTTCATCTTAGCTTCCCACCATGCAAATCCTTCTGTAGATTTCGCGATCTCGTCAAGGACAAGCTGTGTGTACGGATCCATATCCTCTGTAGAAGTTGTATAAGTATATCCTTTTACAGTTCCCAGTTCTTCCATTGCAACATTACCCATATTCTGGATGAAATATTTCATGAACCATGCGGTTCCCTCGTTCATCTTGTCTTTGCTCATAGCAAGGATGTTTCCACAGTTCATGGAGTATGATGTGGAGGAACTGATGGACTCATCCTCTACCGGGATGTTAAAGAATCCGATTCCGTCCTCGCCTGCTGTGTTCTGTGTCGGGTCTGTCAGATTCTGTGTGAACCAGGATCCTGTATAGAAGATCGCTGCCTGTCCGTTCATCAGCATGGACTGAGCTGTACTTGCATCAACTGTCGTCACACCTTCGCCAAAATATCCTTTTTCAGCCCATGAAGCAAGTTTGTCAGCTGCCGCTACCAGACCTTCGTCTGTATACTGGATCTCTCCGTTAGCAGCTTTTGTCATAACATCATTGCCCATTGTCCTTACAGCGTAAGCATTGATCAGACGAGTTGCGAGCCATTTGTCAGATCCGCCTGTAGACATCGGCTGGATCCCTGCTGCATCCAGTTTTTCAAGTACTGCATCGAACTCATCCCATGTTGTCGGCACTTCAACACCAGCCTGCTCGAACAGATCTTTGTTGTACCAGAAGCCTTCCACGTTCAGACCCAGCGGAAGATCGTAGAGATCTTCTGTGCCGGAGAGGTCTTTCATGATGGAAACAGCACTTTCGCTTAAGTAATCCCATGTATCTGTCGCGTCAAGAAGTTCTGAAACGTTCAGGACTTTGTCCGCATCGATCAGAGTCGTCAGCGGAGCTCCCGCCTCATATGCGAAGAGGTCCGGCAGGTCGTTTGAGGAAGAAAGCGTTGCGATCTTCTGTGTCAGGTCGTCTGCTGAAACATATTCATATTCCCACTCAAAGTTCGGGTTCACATTGTCTTTGTAATCCTGGCAGATCTTGTTGATCAGGATACCGTTGTCATTGTCCTCTGCCCAGATGGAAAGGATCTTGATGCTCGTATCAAGCTGCGGGTCCTCTCCGCTGTAGTCTGCATCCTGCCAGGCAGTAGCGTTTTCATCTGTCGTCTCTCCTGATGAAGAAGATCCGCTCCCGCACCCTGCAAGGAGTGATGCTGTCATCATTACACATAACATCGATGCGATTATTCTTTTTTTCATCGGTTTTCCTCCCTAATGCTTTTCTTTCATTTCTTTCATTTGCTCTTGTGTGATTTTCCCGGGAATCACTTCTTGCTTACATCTTAAACATCCTACGTTTAATTTTCCAGTGTGGAATTTTTTATATTTTGTTC
>HHCFC02800__coassemble_2174_pt1 | contig 11812 bp, 10 predicted proteins | sample HHCFC02800__metabat2_high_PE_058 | metagenome-assembled genome bin HHCFC02800 | reverse complement strand
TTGACGAAACATGAACCAAGTCAGCTAACTGCTGCTGCGTCATTTTTGCTGCTGTCCTTAATTCCTTTGCCCTAGTTTTCATACACACTCTCCCGATTATATGAAGTGCACTTCATGTGAAGGTAACTTCATGTTATCATATTGATATCTCTCTGTGAATATTACGGTGCGGCAGGGTTCTTCCGCATATTTTGGTATAAAGTATGGATTTTGAGCCTCATACCTGATAAAATTAATATAATTAAAATGAAAGAAGGAATCTTGAAATGCCTACAAATTCTTCACTTGATTTACAACGATTTTATCCAGATGAGCTTGAAATAGTTTCAATTGAAGAAGATTCTGATGAAATAAGACTACATATGCTCTCCAGATCAAAATCTTTTTGCTGTCCAAAATGTGGTGAAGAACTGTGTAAGCTGCATGCTACCCATCACCGGACAGTTCAGGACCTGCCGATTCTCGGGAAGCGTGTTTTTTTGGATATAAGAGTACATGATTTTCAGTGCCAAAATCCCATCTGTGAAATCGGTGCATTTTCCGAAACATTTCATGGTTTCTTAAACCATTATAGCCGAATGACAGAGCGGCTTATAGATTTCGTTACAATACTTGCTCTCGAAACCAGTTGTGAAGCAAGTGCTCGTATTATGCAGGCTATGCATGTTAAGATTAGTGGTGACACAGTGATCCGTATGCTTTTAAAAAGATACCAGACGCAATCCCATATACCTTGTGGAAGCCATATTGGTGTAGATGATTTTGCTTTTAAAAAACGACATACTTATGGGACGATTATTGTTGATGAAAATTCCCATATTCCTGTTGCTGTTCTGGAAGGACGGGATGGATCTGCCCTAAAAGCATGGCTGACTCAGAATAAGCAGGTAACAACAGTGACTCGTGACCGCGCATCCGCATATGCAAAGGCAGTGGAAGAAATCCTGCCGGACTGTATGCAGATTGCAGACCGGTTCCACTTGCATCAAAATCTCCTGGAGGCAGTAAAGAGTGTAATAAATTCAACAGTGCCAGTGGACATAAAAATTCCTAAAGATGCTGCTTCACCTTATGCAGAAACAGCGGTTTCGGACCCTCTCGTGGAGAGCAGTAAAAAAAATGTCTGAGGCTGTGGATAATTCAATAGAATATAATCCTAAAAGTGTACAACTATATAATAACATTCGAGAATACGCCGCTGCCGGATACAGCAAAAGAGAAATCGCTAAAATTTTGCATTGTGGACGTAATACAGTCACCAAGTATCTTAATGGCGACTATGAATCCCTATGCAAAAGAGATTATCGGAGCGGCATGGATCAATTTTATGATGATATTATAAAAGAGCTAAATGCAGGTGTGAGCAGAAAAGATGTCTATTGTCATCTGCTCAAAAAAGGTTATATGGGTAAGCATTCGGCTGCCTATGATTATATGAATAAAATCATAAAGCGAGAGCATATTGATATAGCTGTTTATAAAAGTTCTTCTGCAGAGGTTATTCAAAAGCGAAAGAAACTGCAACAATATGACCATATTTCACGAGCAGGCATTTTTCGTTTCCTGTGGATGAACTCTGACTTGAGCAAGGCACATTGTACTTATATTATGGAGCATTATCCTAAAATCCGTCAGTTAGATATATGTATCCGTGAATTCCGGAATATATACGATCAAAAAAATATGGTGCTGCTTTATTTATTCATTGAAAAGTATAAACTATCAGAAATACAGGAATTATCCCGCTTTGCAGAGGGGCTTGAAAAAGATATTGAAGCAGTCGAAAATTCGGTTGCAAGCCCGCTATCTAATGGATTTGTTGAAGGGACAAATAATAAGTTAAAAATGGTAAAGCGTACAATGTATGGCCGATGCAGCCGTCAGTTATTAGAAGCAAAACTTATGTATCGCCCTAATGTATAAATACCAAAATATGCGGAAGAGCCTGTGGCGAGAGCCACCTGTCCGGACTAACGGAGCCACCTATTGATAGTTACTCAGCCTGAGCAGGATCCAGACCATATACCTCTCTCATGGAAAGGTCTTTTGATGGATCGATGCTCTCGATGTTGATTTTATATGAATCGTATGAAATGCGATCCATGATGGCATCTGCAAGAGTGCTCTCACCGCTGCAGATCTGCTGGTACCACTCGCTTTCCCGGAACTGGGAGCAGAAGATGGTCGATGACTTCTTCCTGCGTTTGTGGATCAGTTCAAAAAGATTTCTGGCTTCGGACTCGGTCAGCTTGAGCAGGAGCCATTCATCAATAATTAGCAGAACCGGTTTCGTGTACTTCTTGAGCACGTTGGTAAATGTACCGGCATCCATGGCTGCCTGCAGATCCAGTAACAAATCCGGAAGGCGGACATATTTCACAGTGTAATAGTGTTTACATGCCTCCATACCGAAAGCACATGCCATATAGGTCTTACCGCTTCCGGTGGCACCGGTAATAAAAATGTTGCGGTACTCTGAGATGTATTCACAGGTTGCCAGACGGCTGATCAAGGCTTTGTTCAGTTTCCTGTCGACAATCAATAATTGGCATATTCATCATAAAGGCGGTCAGATCCTGCTTGTAACAGGCGGACGTGGCTGGTATCAGGAGTGGGGAAAACCTGCACAGGAGCTGCATGCAGGCGATGTTGTGAATATTCCGCCGGAAGTAAAACATTGGCATGGCGCAGCAAAGGATAGCTGGTTCCAGCATCTGGCAGTAGAAGTGCCTGCAGAGGGAGCATCCAATGAGTGGTTAGAGCCCGTAGATCCGGAAGAATATGCTAAATTAAAATAGAAAATCGAAAAAATACACAAAACACAGTTTTGTATACCGTTGAGAGCCGTATTCTTCGGGAAAAGCGGAGATGGGGTCCAGATTATTGCCGTAACAACTGGCATGTCCATCACAAAGGTGGTCAGATCCTCCTCGTGACAGGCGGTCGCGGCTATTATCAGGAGTGGGGAAAAGAGGCTCGGGAACTGAAAGCCGGAGATGTTGTGAACATCCCGCCGGAAGTAAAGCACTGGCACGGCGCAGCGCCGGATTCCTGGTTCCAGCATCTTGCAGTAGAGGTGCCTGCAGAGGGAGCGTCTAATGAATGGCTTGAGGATGTATCTGACGAAGAATACGGGAAATTAAAATAGCGTGCTATATATACTGATAAAATGAAAAGGAAAGGAAGCAGCATTTATGACAGAAGCAGCAGAAAAGTACTTCAATAAATTCTATCCGGACGGGGCGTTTAAACTTGCGTCTACAGATCCGGAGTTCGCAGAGTTCTTTGCAAACTTTTCCTGTGATGAGGTCGTGAACCAGGATGATCTGGATGACCACACCAGGATGATGGCGATCCTTGCCACTCTCCTTGGGTGCCAGGGGATCGATGAGTTCAGGGAGGTCCTGCCGGGAGCACTGAATCTGGGACTGACTCCGGTTGAGGTAAAGGAGATCGTCTATCAGGCATGTGCATATCTGGGGATCGGGAGAGTGCGCCCGTTTTTTGATGCGGTCAATGAAGTGCTGACGGAGAAAGGCATTGCTCTGCCGCTGGAAGGTCAGGGGACCACTACGATCGAGGACAGAGTGGAAAAGGGTGAGCAGGCTCAGGTGGATATCTTTGGAGACGGTATGAAAGGGTTTGCTTCTTCCGGACCGGAGGAGAGCCGCCATATCAACCGCTGGCTCTCTGGAAACTGTTTTGGAGATTATTACACCAGGACAGGTCTGGACTACCGGCAGAGGGAGATGATCACTTTCTGTTTCCTTGCTGCGCAGGGCGGATGCGAACCACAGCTTACGTCCCATGCGGCGGGTAACATGAAAGTGGGGAATGACAAGGCATTCCTCATTAAAGTGATCTCTCAGTGCCTTCCCTATATCGGTTACCCGAGAAGCCTGAACGCTCTCCAGTGTGTCAATGAGGCGGCAGGGCAGCAGTGAGCGGCCGGATAAGGATAATGAGTTGAGCCCTTGAGATTTTGGGATCGCAGGAATACAGGAGGATACAAGAATAAGAGCAGAATACAAGCCCACGCGTTTGCAGAATGCACATCCAGCAGGTGCCGGGCTTTTTGCTTTGTTATATGTATGTAAAGAAAAGGCATATATTAACATTTCTCTCTGGATATTGACCTGTCAATAATGGTATAATGAAGACCAAAGAAATTGAAAGGATTTATCCGGAAAGGAAATGACTATGAGAAAGACAAAGATCATCTGCACACTTGGCCCTGCGACAGACAGAGAAGGAATCCTGGAAGCGCTTATCCGGGAAGGCATGGATGTCGCAAGATTTAATTTTTCACACGGTTCCCATGAGGAGCAGAAGGCACGGCTGGACAGTCTGAAAACGCTTCGGAAACAGTACGACAGGCCTATCGCGGCGCTCCTGGACACAAAGGGACCGGAGATACGGATCGGATGTTTTAAAGAGCATAAGATCACGCTTCAGGAAGGACAGGAGTTTACCCTGGTAAATGACGAGGTCGAGGGGACACAGGAATGTGTGACGGTCTCATACAAAGAACTTTATCAGGATGTAAAAGCAGGTGATTCTATTCTGATCGATGACGGTCTGGTAGGGATGAAGGTTGAGCGGATCGAAGGGAAAGATATTGTCTGTGTAGTCAATAACGGAGGAGATATCTCAGACCGAAAGGGCGTCAACGTACCGGGAGTGGAACTGAATATGTCGTTTATCAGCCCGAAAGACAGGGACGACCTCCTTTTCGGGATCCAGGAGGATTTTGATTTTGTGGCTGCATCATTTACCCGTACGGCAGACGACATAAAAGAGATGAGGAAACTTCTGGATGATAATGGCGGGAGTTCCATCAATATCATCGCAAAGATCGAGAATCAGCAGGGTGTGGACAATATAGATGCCATCATTGAGGAAGCAGACGGCATCATGGTGGCGCGGGGCGACATGGGAGTCGAGATCCCGCTGGAGCGTGTGCCGATCATACAGCAGCGCATCATCCAGAAAGTCTATCAGGCGGGCAAGGTGGTCATTACTGCAACCCAGATGCTGGATTCCATGATGGTACATCCCAGACCTACCCGGGCAGAGGCGACCGATGTGGCGAACGCGATCTACCAGGGCACCAGTGCGATCATGCTCTCCGGTGAGACGGCAGCAGGAAAATATCCGGTGGAAGCACTGAAGATGATGAACAGGATCGCGGTCAGCATGGAAAACAATATTGACTATAATGATATCTTCCGAAAATCCGAGCGTTCTGAAGATCCCGATGTGACAAATGCGATCTCCCATGCAACCTGCATGACAGCGATCGACCTGAAGGCGGAAGCCATCCTTGCGGCGAGCAAGACAGGATGTACGGCACGGATGATCTCAAAATACCGTCCGGGATGCATGATCGGAGGATGCTCCAGTTCGGAGAAGGTGTGCAGGCAGCTCAATATGTCCTGGGGGATCTATCCTATGTCGATCAAGGAGGAGTACAGTTCCGAGATCCTCTGTCTCCGCGCGATCGAGGCGGCGCAGGCGCACGGGCTTGTGAAGGACGGGGACGAGATCGTATTTGCCGGCGGTATCCCGCTGGGGATCCCGGGGCGGACGAACCTGATCCGCGTATGTATCGTGGGAGAATGATCAGAATAAGACAGAAATAGGCTTCTGTTGAAAAAGACGGAGATTGATATGAAAGATGTGAATACTATACAGAAGCAGGACGGATTTAAATCCCAGTGGGGATTTATCATGGCTGCGGTTGGATCCTGTGTCGGCATGGCGAATGTATGGCGTTTCCCAATGCTGGTCTCACGCTACGGCGGTCTGACCTTTTTGATCCCTTATTTTATTTTTGTTTTTATCATCAGCCAGTCCGGTATGATGGAAGAGATCTCTATGGGACGCTGGGCAGGCACCGGTCCCTCCGGAGCATTTGGAAAAGCAATGGAAAACGGAGGCAGGAGAAGAAAAGCCGGAGAGCGTCTGGGCATCATCCCGGTGATCGGCTCCCTGTGCCTTGCCATCGGATACTCGGTCATCATGGGATGGGTATTCTATTATGTCAAGATGGCGCTCACCGGTGAACTGACGGCGATGGGTCAGGATATGGATGCCATCGGCGGGACATTCGGTTCCGTCGCGCCGGAAGCGGATAATCTGCTCCAGGCTGTTCAGATGACGCTTGAGACCGGAGGTGCCAATAACCTGTGGATCACGGTCGGTATTGTTGTTTCGTTCCTGATCATGATCATGGGTGTTGCGGGAGGCATCGAAAAATCGTGCAAGATCATGATTCCCATATTGTATGTGCTGTTCATTACCCTGGCAGTCTTTATGTTTTTTATGCCGGGCACCCGCAGCGGCTATCAGTACATTTTCTCCCTGGATCCCGCGGGACTGCTGGATCCTCAGGTATGGGTCTATGCATTCGGGCAGTGTTTCTTTTCCCTGTCGGTCGCAGGATCAGGCTCCATTGTGTACGGTTCCTACCTGGATGACAAAGTAAATATCCGCCGCTCTGCAGTGATCTGTGCGGTCATGGATACCTCGGCGGCGCTGCTGGCAATGCTGATCATCATTCCGGCAATGGCCTCAGCGGGCGCGGATCTGGGCAACGGCGGCCCGGGGCTGATGTTTATTTATGTGCTCCCTGTATTCAACAGCATGGGCGTACTGGCGAGAGTTATCGTCATCTTCTTTTATGTGGCGATCTTGTTTGCCGGTCTTTCTTCGGTGATCAACCTGTTTGAAACGCCCATCAACTTTCTTCAGGAGCAGCTGCACATGAAACGCTGGACAGCTACTGCATTGATCCATGGATTCGGTCTGATCACTGCACTGTTGATCCAGCCCTGGACATCTCAGTGGATGGATACGGTTTCGATCTATATCCTGCCTTTGGGGGCGCTGACAGCCGGCGTTATGTTTTTCTGGGTCATGAAGAGAGATACCGCCGTGGCTGCTGTACAGCTCGGAGCGGAAAAACCGATGATGAAATGGTTTTATCCGTTTGGTCGTTATATTTTCGTTCCTCTGTGCGTTCTCTGTTTTATACTGGGGATCGCCTGGGGCGGGATTGGATGAAAAGATAAGAAGATAAAATGACAGAATGTAAAAGAGAGGCTGTGAGCAAAGCGTTCACAGTCTCTCTTTAACTTTGCCGTATTTAACTAAGAAGTAGAAATATCAGGATAAATTTTTATTTGATGAGTCCGTCCATGAAGGAGATAATACCCTGTTCCACATTGTCACGGATCTCAGTGTAATTATGTATCTCATGGCGGTATCCGGGATAGACTTTTGTCTTAACACTGTGACCGGTATCATACAGCCAGTTGGACACTTCATAGATTCCCTTCCCATATTCGCCGACCGGATCCTGATCTCCGCCGATATTATAGAAGGGCAGCGACCTCGGCACCTTTTGGGCCCATTCTGTCCCCGTGATGACTTCCATCATCTGCGCAAAATAGTAAAGAGAGCGGTTCAGAGTGGGTTTGGTAAATGCGTCGAAAGGATCTTCCGCATGGTCTTTCTGGACATATGGATCAGAGCAGATCCATTCATTTCCAAGGGTGACTTCACCGCAGCGTTCGCCCATCCATCCCATCAGATGTCCGGTAAAAGCAGGATCACTCTCATCTCCGTGCCCTGCATCCAAAGCTGCTTTTAATTCTTTTACTGCTTCTGCAGCGCCGCGGAATACGCCGGCTGTTCCGCAGATCGTAACACCGGTGAGAGCATTACCGTATTTGGCGGCATAGTCTCGCGCAATGAAAGAACCCATACTGTGACCGAACAGGAAATATGGGAACCCCGGATATTTTTCGCATACAAGTTCTGTCAGTCTGTGTTCATCCTCCATCATGGTGTGGCAGCCCTTTTCGCCCCAGTCGCCCCAGGAGTTGTTCTCCATCGCGGTTTTGCCGTGTCCCACATGGTCATCTGCGGCAACGATATAACCGGCATCAACAAAGGCTGAGATCATGTGCAGATATCTTCGGGAATGTTCCCCGTATCCGTGGATGATCTGGACAATTCCCTTCGGCTTTGCCGCAGGGACATAGATCCATCCAAAGACAGTATCCCGCTCATTGCAGGAGAGAAAATTAACTTCGTGTAGCATAAAAACACCTCCGTTCTTATTTTATGACATTATTGTAAACAGCAGAGAAAACACTGTCAAGAAAAGACGGTGTTTCTGACACTTGACATGGAAAGAGAAAAAGGACAGAATAGTAAACGGACATTAATTATAGAAAGAATGGTGAATCACTTGGAAAATCTGATTTTCAGCCTGAATGCGACTGTGCCGATCTTCCTGCTGATGCTTCTCGGGCTCTTTTTCCGGAAGATCGGGTGGATCGACGAAGATTTTGCGTCGAAGATGAATAAATTTGTATTTCTCGTCCCACTCCCTGTCGTTGTGTTTGAGGACCTGGCGACGGTGGATTTTTCTCAGGTGTGGGATATAAAGTTTGTCGCATTCTGCTTTGTTGCGACGCTTCTGAGCATTACCATCGCTGCGGTAGTCTCATTTGTCTGGCGTGACCGGTCGATCCGGGGAGAGTTCATCCAGGCGTCCTACCGGAGCAGCGCGGCACTCCTGGGGATCGCGTTTATCCAGAATATCTACGGTGATGCAGGGATGGCGCCTCTTATGATCATCGGCAGCGTCCCTCTCTATAATATCATGGCGGTGGTGGTCCTTTCCTTTTTTAAACCGGAGCGGGGAAAACTTGACCGCAGGGTGTGGATCGAGACGCTGAAAGGAATTGTGACCAATCCCATCATACTGGGCATTGTGGCGGGGCTCCTCTGGTCCGCGCTGAATATCCCCATGCCTTCGATCATGGAGAAGGCAGTTTCTGATGTGAGCGCCATTGCGACTCCTCTGGGCCTGATGGCGATGGGAGCGTCCTTTGATATCAGGAAAGCCTTCGGGAAAGCAAAACCGGCGGTAGTGGCGACGTTGATGAAACTTGCAGGGTTCGCAGTTGTCTTCCTTCCGATCGCGGTCCGGCTGGGATTCCGGGAGGAACAGCTCGTGGCGATCCTGATCATGCTTGGGTCTGCGACGACAGTGAGCTGCTATGTCATGGCAAGAAATATGGGGCATGAGGGAGTGCTTACATCAAGTACCGTCATGCTGACCACCATGTTCAGCGCATTTACCGTAACGGGCTGGCTGTACATACTGAGGAGCCTGGCGCTGGTCTGACAGCTCTACTGCCATATCCCGAATGAACCGAGGACTGACAATGCGATATCAGATGCGGCAGAGCCGCTGGCGTTATCTTCATTCTGGATGTTCGCTGCGAAGAAATATACATTTCCTGCATCTTCCACATATCCGACGAACCACCCGTTCACATTTTTGCCGTTGACCATACCTGTCCCGGTCTTGCCTGAGAGGACTTTGTCCGTGCCGGACGAGAGGACCAGGGAGTCTTTGACGGTGTCAATGTTTTCCTGGGAAAACCCGAATTCATTGTAATACAGCTTCGCCAGGAGTTCCGTCTGCTCAATGGGAGAGATCTTCAGCGTTGATTCACCCCAGTAGGAATCGATCCCTCCTGATACATCTTCGTTTCCATAACCGATCTCGTGGTAGAATCCAGCAACCTCAGAATACCCTGCCTGATGGTCAATCGACTGGAAATACCAGTTGACTGAATTTCCCATAGCAGAATCCAGATCCTGGTCAGAATTCCATGCATCGATGGAATATTCTGTCCCGTCCCATGCCATCCCGGAATCTTCCGGCGTGATGATTCCTTTCTCCAGTCCAAGGAGTGCATCATAGATCTTGTAGGTAGAGTCCGGAGACACTCTTGTTCCGGCAGTGTCTTCATTGTAGATCATCCAGCTGTCTGCTCCGGCATCATATAGGACAAAGCTTCCTTCATACTCTCCAAAATAGGAAGAGAGGTCCACATGCTCCACCGCTTTTCCTTCTGTGTCAAAATGATAGAGCGTCTCCGTCTCCGCAAAAGAGGGGAGAAACGGGAGGAAGGAAGCGAGCAGGAACGCTGTTAATACGCAGGCTGCAACGCCGCGGATCCGGACAGCGGAAGAGGCGCTGCGGTAAGAGGCAATGTTCCGGATCCTTTTTTTAAGCTGCCTTGCAGAAGCGCTCATACCGGATGTAAACGGGAAAAGGGTGAGTTTTTCTGCAAAACTGATCAGCGTGTGCCCGTAGCCGGTGCGGCCCCGGCTGTCAAGAATCTCCAGAACACCGGCATCGCAGGCGGTCTCTCTGTCGCTGTGCATCTGTCTGAGCGCATACCAGACAAGAGGGTTGAACCAGTATACAATACCTGCCAGGTTCATGAGAAGATTTCCTGCAGCATCTTTCCTCACATAGTGATTCAATTCATGAAGAAGGATGCAGCGGAGCGTGTTCTCGTCGCAGTCATGTACCACATGCAGCGGAAGCAGAACCCGGGGATGGAAAAGCCCGGTCATGACCGGAGACTTCAGATAGGGGGTGGTGTATACAGGCGGCTCCCGTCTGAGGCCGAACTGTATACAGCACTCCCGGAAGATTCTGCATGTGATGGGATTCTCCAGCAGGAGCGCGGAGCATTCGATCCGGTAAAGTCTGAGCCGGGCGCGGAATGCCAGGACTCCCATGACGGCGGCTCCGAGAAGCCAGACTGAGAGCAGGAGCATCCCGGCAGCCAGAGAAGTGCGGCTGTCTACTGAGACTGTAAAATCACGAATCCAGCTGCCCCCCACAGAAGCCGCAGCGCTTCCGGAAGCGGAGGCTCCCTGCGCTGTTCCGGAAGAGAGTGTTCCGGCATGAGCTCCCAGCTCTGCAAAGAGATCAGGGATCCCGAAAGTACGGATCGGGAGAAAGGGGACCAGGAGCAGGACAAACAGCGAAAAATTCATAATATACTGAGCCTGTTCCGTGATCTTTCCGCGGAAGAGCCTTTTTGCTGCTGTGAGCAGGATGACAAAAAGTGCGATAAAAATATTACAGATCAGAAACCGTATCCCAAAATAGGACATATCAATTCCCTCCTCGGCCCTCGCCTTTATCAAGGAGCTCTCTGAGTGTGCTGATCTCGGAATCCGTCAGCCTGTCATTTTCCAGGAATGCAGATACCATGGAACTTAATTTTCCGTCATAATACCGGCTCAGGAACGAGCGGCTCTTCTGTCCGACATACTCGCCCTCCTCCACGAGCGGGGTGTAGACGAAGACCCTTCCTTCCTTTACATAGGAGAGAGCTCCTTTCGTCACCAGACGCTTCAGCATGGTCTGTATCGTCTTCGGGCTCCAGTCCGTTGTCGCCGTCAGGCGGTCAGTTACTTCATTGGTGCTGATGGGAGCGTTTTCCCACACCACTTTCATTACTTCATATTCCGCCTCGGATATTTGTGGCAGAGATTTCATTTGTATCGTCCTCCTTCAAGTATTACAAGTGTAGTATCATAGAAAGTATATCGTTGATGAGAGGAAAAGTCAATGAAGGAAAATTAAAAATCTGCCGCCCGGCGGAACAGAGGAACGCTCTGTCCGCCGCAGACGGCAGATTTCAGGCTGAATTCTTTTTTGGACAGGATCACTGCTTTTTCAGCACAGAAAGATTTTTCTCGTTGTCATAGTCTTTATGCACTCCGTCGTCATCGTAGAGTGTGTATTCAGCTCCGCTGTATCCAAGGAGACGGATCGTACCATAGTCCACGTCATCCACATATTCAGCCGCGTCCGCAACGGGGATGCATTTCCCGGAACGGATGAACAGCGGGACCTCGTTGAGGGCGACATCGATCCAGTGGATGCCCTTTGAGAGGACTTCTTCAGAGATAGTCCCGTCCG
>HHCFC02800__coassemble_2161_pt1 | contig 11894 bp, 12 predicted proteins | sample HHCFC02800__metabat2_high_PE_058 | metagenome-assembled genome bin HHCFC02800 | reverse complement strand
TGCGAGTCACACCTGCCCCTGATTAAGACTATCTATTTCCCGATAGCCCCTTTTTTGAATTATCTGATCATTCTGAAAACTTCTCGCTCTGTGCTTTGATCAGATCCATATCGTCGAAGTAGTTGATCTTCATCGCAGCCTTCACTTCTTTCAGGGTCTGTGCGGCAACTTTCTCCGCTTTCTCGCTTCCCTTCTTCAGGATCTCATAGACTGCCGGGATGTCTTTCTGGAATTCTTTTCTGCGGTTCCGGATCGGCTCCAGTTCTGCCTGAAGCACATTGTTCAGGAAACGTTTCACCTTCATATCACCCAGTCCGCCGCGCTTGTAGTGTTCCTTCAGCTCGTCAAGGCTGGCATATTCCGGAAGGAACTCCGGGAAATACTCCGGCCTGCAGAACGCGTCCAGATAAGTGAACACTGTATTGCCTTCCAGTTTTCCGGGATCTTCGATCCGGATATGGGTCGGGTCCGTAAACATGCTGAATACTTTTTTCTTGATATCCTCCGGCTCTTCGGACAGATAGATACAGTTCCCCAGGGATTTGCTCATCTTTGCCTTACCGTCGATCCCCGGAAGGCGCATACACGCTTCATTTTCCGGGAGCAGGATCTTCGGATCCACCAGAGTCTCTCCGTACACTGAATTAAACTTGTGCACGATCTCCTTTGTCTGCTCCAGCATCGGCATCTGGTCCTCGCCTACCGGCACCGTCGTCGCCTTGAACGCTGTGATATCTGCAGCCTGGCTGATAGGATAGGTAAAGAATCCCACCGGAATGCTGGCTTCAAAGTTCCTCATCTGTATCTCGGACTTCACCGTAGGATTACGCTGCAGCCTGGACACAGTCACCAGGTTCATATAATAGAATGACAGTTCACACAGTTCCGGAATCTGTGACTGGATAAGCAGGGTAGATTTCTCCGGATCCAGCCCGCAGGCAAGGTAATCCAGCGCCACTTCGATGATATTCTGGCGCACTTTCTCCGGATTGTCCGCATTGTCCGTAAGCGCCTGGGCGTCTGCGATCATGATAAAGATATCATCAAACTCTCCTGTATTCTGCAGTTCAACCCTCCTCCTGAGCGACCCCACATAATGTCCGACGTGGAGCCTCCCCGTCGGGCGGTCGCCTGTAAGCATGATCTTTTTCATAGTTGTCTTTTCCTCCTGACTCTCATCTCAAATGTTATCATTTATTCTGAAGCACCGGACGCTTTGCCAGTCTCGGCGCTCTTTTTCTCTCTTTCGCATAGACGAACTGATACAGCACATATGCCATGAAAAACGCCGCCATCACATCCAGGACAGAATGCTGCTTCAGGAACATCGTCGCCAGTATGATCAGCCCGGCGAGAAGATATGCCGCCTGGCACGCCGTCTTATGCTTCTTCAGTTCTTTGCTCTCATGAATCGCGATGCACGCACAGATCGAATTGAACACGTGAAGGCTCGGGAACACATTTGTACATGTATCCATCCGGTAGACCATCCTCACCATGTCCACAAAGATATTGTCCCTCTCAAAGACCATCGGGCGAAGATCCTGACCATTTGGAAAGACCGTCGATATGATCAGGAATATGGTCATTCCCGTAAACATGATCTTTGCGAGTTTATAGAATCCGTCCACATCCGTGAAGAAAAAGTGCAGCATCACCACCGCGATAAAGACAAACCAGAGCAGGTATGGGATGATAAAGTATTCGATGAACGGGATATATTCATCGAGCGTCGTCTGTATCACATGGTACTGGGTAGTCACGTGTTTCTCCAGGAACATGAACCAGGGCATATAGACCAGTATATACAGGAACACCCAGGCATGTTTATATTTCTTTGTCAGTTCAGTGAATTTTTCTTTCCACTTCATTTCCGATACTCCCTTTACCGATCCGGTCCTGTCTCTCCCTTGTCCCGGACCGGGCTCTCTTTTCTTTGATCAGCCTCGATTATAGCACGATTCAAAATCAACAACAACTGACTTCATAAAACATTAACAAATCTTTAGATGTTCTTCCGATCATCCTGTGATCACCCGTATCTTTGCCTGGCCGGTCCCGGCTTCGACTTCCCTGCGCAGAAAGAGAGGCTCCCCATCCGTATGGATCGGCAGTGCCGCCTCCGACTCGACCCGGAACCTGCTGCCTCTTTTGATCGTAACGCCCTTAAATCCTGTATGCATCCCCAAAAGCGCCAGCGGCAGCAGAAGGAGCACCTTAAGTTTCGGCACATCCGCCGCGACCAGAAGGTCCAGTTCCCCATCCGACGGTTCCGCTTTCGGACAGAAACGAAAACCTCCGCCTTCGCAGGGCAGATTCATGAACGCCGCGAAATATGCTTTTCGGAACACTTCTTCTCTCCCGTCGTCTGTCCGGACTGTCATCGCCGCAGGTCTGCATTTGACCAGGCGGTCCAGAGCCACAACTGCATAACTCAGTTTCCCCAGGTGCAGTCTGTTCAGCAGGACTTTCCACTTAGAGAGGCACACCTGGTGGCACACTCCCGCGTCAAAGCCGATCCCTGCGCTGACGGCAAACCTTCGTTCCTTTCCGCCTCGCGAAATGACTCCCACATCCAGTTCCGTGATCTTCTCCGCCGCCAGCACCGCCTCGAGTGCTTCCATCGGTTCTCTGCGGATCCCCAGCCCTCTGGCGAAATCATTGCTGGATCCGATCGGGATATAACCCAGAGTTACCTTCCCCGGATCCGCCAGACCGTTCAGGACTTCGTTGACAGTTCCGTCCCCGCCCAGCACGACCACCGTATGCTCTTTTCCATCCGCCGTCACATCCGCCGCGATCCTCTCTGCCTGCCTCCGCTTCTCTGTCTGAAATGCATGGTAAGCGATCCTTCTTTTTTTCAGTTCCGGCTCAATGATATCCCATGCCATCCCGCCCATTCCCGAGCGGGCATGTGGATTTATGATAAAAGTGTATCTCATTCTTCGTTCCCGTTATCTCCGGGGCAGAGCGTGCTGTCCAGATATTTTCCAAGAAGCCTGCTCATATTCCCCTCAAAATCAACCTTTCCGCTCCTGACACACCATTCGAACACGTTTCCGATGACGATCATCCTGATATCCGAAGTAAATTCTTCTATATCCACATTAAGTTTGAGAACACCTGCCCGGACAGCCTTCTCCACATAGCACTGCACCGTCACGATCGGGTAGGGGCGCTCCGAACGCTCCGCCGCGTTCAGCGCCTGATTTTTCGTGTCGTAATATCCGGACATGAACTCCACGCCCAGTTCCCGGCAGTATTTTACATAATTCATGTAAACGCCGATGATCCCCTGCTTTGCCCCCTCTACATCTTTGGGCATCTCAAGAAGATCCGGGTTGATCGTCGGCTGATCTTCGATATAATACGAGAGCAGGTCATCCTTTGTCTTGAAATGATGATAAAAGCTGCCGTTTGAAACGCCTGCCTCCTCGCAGATATTCTTGATCGACAGTTCTTCATATCCCTTCTTCTGAAGGATCCGTTTTGCCGCCTGAAATATCTTCTCTTTTGTCTCCCTTGATTTTTTCTGCTGTCTGGATAATTCTGTTTTCTCGTCCATTCGTAAATACACTCCTGTTATATGATACGCGGCAGGCTGTGCCGCGATGACTTTTCGAGTATTCTGTACAATACCCTGCTCAGTGTCCATAGTATGCCACGTGCGCAGAAAAGGAAGCGCCGCGCAGTCATTATATCACACTTCCTGCCCCGATTCAAGAAAACAGAGCGGGCTCTGTTCAGCTCTCCGTGACAGCACATCCGGCTCTCAGAGCGCCCTCCCCGTGATCAGAGATGTAAACGCCTCAAACGCTGACGGCATCGGGTATGTTTCCTCCAGGTCTTTTTTCCCCGCAAAGATCACATCGCCGGTCATATTCTTCTCCAGTTCATCCACGAGGATCTCATAACCTTTCATATGCCACTCCACATGGCTGAAAATATGTTTCGCATCCCCGAGTTCTTTCACCCGGATCGGAGCAAGCCCCAGCTTTTTCGCATACTCGATGACGCCCTTCTGATCCAGATATCCTTCTGCGCTCGGAAATTCATACATTCCCGCCAGCAGACCGTGGTTCGGACGCTTACGGACCGCGACGGAACTGCTGTCGCAGAAAAGGAATACAGTCCGCTCCTCGATCCGGCGTGCTTTCGCTTTTTTCTTCACCGGGAATTCAAGCTGCGTTCCCTGCTCCCGAGCCCGGCACAGAGAGTTCACCGGACACTCCTCGCATTTCGGCTCCCCGTTCGGGAGGCAGACGATCGCCCCGAGTTCGATCAGCCCCTGGTTAAAATCTCCGGGACACTCGCGGGGGATCACTTCCTCGATCCACTCTTCTATCTTCCTTCTCGTTCCTGCTTTCGTGATATCCTCCGGATCCGCCAGAAGCCGTGTCACTACCCGGAACACATTCCCGTCCACCGCAGCTTTCGGCAGCCCGTAGACAAAGGATCCGACAGCCCCCGCTGTATAGTTTCCCACTCCCTGCAGAGAGCGGATCCCTTCGTAAGTCTCAGGGAATCTTCCTCCGAACTCTTCCATGATCTGTTCTGCCGCTTTTTTCAGATTTCTTGCCCTGCTGTAGTATCCGAGCCCTTCCCACAGCTTTAAAAGCCTGTCCTCGGGCACCTCGGCCAGCGACTTCACATCCGGCAGTTCACGGATAAACCGCTCATAATAAGGCTTCACTGCCTCCACCCTGGTCTGCTGGAGCATGATCTCTGAGATCCACACCCGGTAGGCGTTCATCCGCTTCCGCCAGGGAAGGTCTCTCTTATTCGCCCGGAACCATTCCACCACCGGCTCCGCAGCTTCTGCCAGGACCGGCTCTCCCAGCACTGTCTGTACAGGGCTGTCGATCCGGATGCTGTCCGCTGTCACGACACAGTCATACGCCAGCACCCTCACCCCGTTTTTCGCCGCCTTCTGCAGCGCCTTGGCAAATGCCGGATGAGTGTCCGTATTTGGGGTGAAATATCTCACTCCCTTCATCTGGATCACGAAAAACACATACGCCTCATAGCCTTCCTTCACCGCACGTTCCAGTTCCTCCAGGTGTTTCACCGCCCGCTCGCTGGGTGCGTCCGGGAAACGGCACACGCCATCCTCTTCCAGCGTCACCCCCTTCACCTCAATGAAGATCCTGCGCTCCCCTGCCTCCACATAGAGGTCAAATCGGGAACTGCCAAACGTCGTCTCCGGGCGGATCAGCGTCACGCCTTCCACAAGGTTTCCTTCCCGGATCCACTCTTCTGCCACACGGTTTGGAATCTGGGAATCCATATTGATCATCCGAGTGCCTTTCTCCACCGCTATCAGATCCCATTTCGTCTTCCGGTCCGGATTAGCGCTCCTCTGGATATAGACTGCCGCCCCCGGAATGAGCAGTTCCGCGCACCGCCCTGTATTCTTCACATGTACCGTCTCTTTTTTCCCTTCCAGCTCCACATAAGCAATGAACCGGTTCGGTCTTTCAAGAAACACTGCTTTTTCTATCCGTTCATATCTCATCTTTGATATCTCTCCTGTTTGTCTGCGCTTCCTATGCCGGCGCACAGGCCCGCGCAGAAGGCTTTCCGCCTTTCTATGATCATCTGTCAAGTGCACATTATACTATGTTCCCTATAAAAAAACCAGCTTCCCTTTCGGGAAGCCGGTCTGGATGTCTGTTCCATTTTGTGCCGCAGTCCGTCTGCCGGATCCATTTTCCGTGTATCCCATACTCCGCCTGCTTCAGGCAAGGAGCGCCGCGATGCCGAAATAGAGCAGAACGATGATACCGAGTACGATCCTGTAGTAACCGAAGATCTTGAAATCATTTTTCTTGATGTATCTCATCAGGAACTTGATCGCCACGATAGAAACAGCAAAGGAGACCACCGTTCCGAGCAGCAGCAGGAACACCTGCATCGCTGTGAAATTAAGCCCGAAATGAAGCAGCTTTACAGCACTGGCGCCGAACATTGCCGGGATCGCGAGGAAGAAGGTAAACTCTGCCGCTACCGGTCTTGCGACACCCAGGAGGAGCGCTCCTACGATAGTCGCTCCGGATCTGGAGGTTCCGGGTATCATCGCCAGCATCTGGAAGACTCCGATGATCAGGACCATGGGGATCGTGAGCTGGGAAAGCTTCTTCACTTTCGGCTCTTTCCCCTGCTGGTAGTTCTCTATCACAATGAAAAGCACACCGTAAAGGACCAGCATCGCAGCGACTACATACGCATTGTTAAACTTTTCTTCTATAAAATCATTAAACGGAATCCCTATCACTGCCGCCGGGATCGAACCGATCACAACCTTTACCCACAGCTGGATCGTCATCATCTTCTGCTTTTCCGTCTTCTGCGGCGAAAATGGATTCAGTTTGTGGAAATAGATGACTACCACTGCCAGGATCGCACCAAGCTGGATCACCACATAAAACATATCCAGAAACGCCTGGTCCTGTTTCAGCTGCAGCAGCTGTTCCAGCAGGATCAGATGACCCGTGCTGCTGATAGGAAGCCACTCTGTGATCCCTTCCACGATTCCGAAAATGATTACTTTTAAGACTTCTAACATATTCTTTCTCCTCCTCCGAGAACAAATTTTTCTATCGCCCGTGCAACACCGTCTTCTTCATTGCTTTCTGTTATGTAATCCGCAGCGTTCTTCACCTGCTCTTCGCCGTTTGCCATAGCAACGCCAAAGCCGGCTTCCCGGAGCATCTCTGTATCATTGTCGCCGTCTCCGCACGCCATGATCTCTTCCCGCCTGATACCGAGAAGTTTTCCCAGTTCCACAAGTCCGGTCCCTTTGTTCACACCCGCTGCGTTGATCTCAATATTGTATCCCAGAGACCCCACCAGCGCCAGCCCGTCTACACGGCTCAGTTCATCCCACGCCGTCATGCGCTCTGACATATCTGCGAACAGCGCCTGGATCTTATCAAGCCCTTTGTTCTCCTTTACGGTAAAGTCATAGATATCATCCACCCAGATCCTTGTAGTCCTGATATACTCCCACATATTGGGATTGTGATGATATCTCTCTACAACCTCTTTTTTATCGTTTGGGGCATACCCCTGTCCATTAAAGTATACCTCTTGTAATGTATCATATTTTCCGCAGATTTCCAATGCTTTTTTCGCCAGTTCCACAGACAGGAGCTGTTCTTTGAGCACCTTGTTTTCATCACGGTCTATGATCCTCGCCCCATTGGATGTCAATGCATACCTCATCCCCGGAAATCCCCTTAGTTCTTCCGGGATCCCCATCCAGGGACGTCCTGTTGCCACCAGAACGATAACTCCCGCATCCAGGGCTCTTTTTATCACATCTCTGGAGTAGGGGGATATCTCCTTCTTCTCATTAAGAAGGGTTCCGTCCAGGTCCAGACCTATCATTTTTATCCTGTGCCCCACTTTTCAAACTCCTTCCCGCCTGCAGCCTGCGCGCTCCGGCCCCATTCAGCCATGCTGCAGCTCGAATCCGCCGCGCTGCGGCTCCTTCTCGCTTACGGCATGCGCTCCGGTCCCGGCCAGCCATGCTGCAGCTCGAATCCGCCGCGCTGCGGCTCCTTCTCGCTTACGGCGTGCGCTCGGCTCCGGCCAGCCATGCTGCAGCTCGAATCCGCCGCGCTGCGGCTCCTTCTCGCTTACGGCGTGCGCCGTATAGCCATGTACAAGAACGTGCAATTGCAAGCCAGCTTGCATTGCCCATTCTTATACATGCCTGCATGGCTTACTAAAAAATATTTTAACAGAGTTTGCTTAATAACGCAATTTATAGTATAATAGTTACCCGGTAATTGTTAACCATACTTTAGAAAGGATCATTGAGATTATGGAAATCTACAGAAAACGAAGGGTTCGGACAGGTATTGCCCTGGTCTGTTCTCTCGCGGTCACGCTTTCGGTCATGCCGTCATATGCGGTAGATGACATCGAAAGTCTGGAAAACCAAACCTCTGCCCTTGAAAATGAACTCGAAGGTATCAATCAGGACATCCTCTCTCTGAGTGAGGAGATCTCTTCCACGGAAATGCAGGTGGAGATCCTGGACGGCGAGATCCAGCGGACCACGGACAACCTCGAGGAAGCCGAAGAAAATGAGGCAAAACAGTATGAAGACATGAAGACCCGTATTAAATATATGTATGAACACGGCAACGCAACACTCCTTGAGATGCTTTTTTCTGCCGAGGACATGACAGATTTTCTGAACAAAGCTGATTTTATCGAAAATCTCAGCGAGTACGACAGAGAATCCCTTGATAAGCTGAAGGAGATCCACCAGCAGATCGAAGATGAGAAGACGGCCCTGGAAGAACAGCAGTCTTCCTTAAGCGAGCTTCAGTCAAGCCTGGAAAGCCAGCAACAGGAACTGCAGGCAAAAGCGGATGCAACTTCCACAGATCTGGCAGAAGTCAGCCAGCGGCTTGAACAGGCAAAGAAGGAAGAAGCAGAGCGGATCGCCCGTGAAGAGGCAGCACGCAAAGCTGCAGAGGAGGCTGCCGCAGAAGAGGCTGCTGCGCAGGGCGGCTCTTCCGGCGGATATGATAACTCTGTTGTAAACGGCGGTTCTATCAGCGCGTCTACTGACGATGTCACACTGCTCGCAGCTCTTCTCGACTGTGAAGCGGTTGCAAGCTACGACGCGATGCTTGCTGTGGCAACAGTGATCATGAACCGAGTGGAAAGCCCCCGGTTCGGGAACAGTATCTCTTCTGTCATCTACGCCAGCGGACAGTTTGAGCCTGTTTGGACAGGCCGTCTCGACGCCCGCCTGGAAAGCGGACCGAGCAGCCTTGCGATGCAGGTAGCCCAGGACGCCATCAACGGCTCACGGCTCGCGGCTGTTTCCGACTGCTACTATTTCCTCTACGCTCCATCCACAAACCGGGATGGGATAAACATCGGAGGCAATCTTTTCTTTACAAGCTGGTAATACTGCATATGTAACAAAAGGGAAGGCATTTCATTCCAGATGAAGTCCTTCCCTTTCTTTTTATCTCCTGGTCTCTGCACTTAATGCGTCCAATATAGACCAGAAGGGACAAAAAAGTGCTGATATTTCTCTCTGAGATATATCAGCACTTTCTTCTGTCAGAATTATCTTTTTAATTAAACAAGCTCGATCAGAACTTCCATCGCAGCGTCACCTTTACGCTGTCCGATCTTCACGATCCTTGTGTAACCGCCGTTACGGTCTGCATACTTCGGAGCGATCTCATCGAAAAGTTTTGCTACCATATCAACGTTCTTTGTGTTAGCTTTTTTGCCTGCTCCCTTAGCCGGAACTTCTTTTACCGGATAAAGGACTTTCATCATCTCACGTCTTGCGTGAAGTCTGCTCGGCTGATCTTTTTTGATCTTCTTCTCAACTTCGTCGTAAACAGTAACTTTCTTTCCGTCTACTACTTCTTTGACTCTCTTGCCGTCTTTGTCTTTGCGTGCAACTTTTGCAGTAACTGTAACTTCATCGAAGTTGTCTTTTTCTCTTACAGCCATTGCGATCAGGCTCTCAGCGATCTTGCGGATCTCTTTTGCCTTTGCCTCAGTTGTAACGATCTTGCCGTTGTTGAGCAGAGCCGTTACCTGGTTTCTTAACAGAGCTTTTCTCTGTCCTGATGTTCTGCCAAGTTTTCTATACTTTGCCATTTTTATTATCCTCCATTTGGTTATGCATCTTCGGGCTTATTAATCAAATGCTCTGCCATGCGCTTCGGGCTTACTGGCAGATATTATCTTTTTATTCCTCTCCGTGGTTCAGCTCAAGATTAAGTTCTTTCAGCTTCGCCAGGACTTCTTCGAGAGATTTACGTCCCAGGTTACGAACCTTCATCATATCTTCCGGCGTCTTATTCGTAAGTTCTTCTACCGTATTGATCCCGGCTCTCTTCAGACAGTTGTAGGAACGGACAGAAAGTTCAAGTTCATCGATGCTCATCTCAAGAACTTTCTCCTTCTCGTCATCCTCTTTCTCGATCATGACTTCTGCAGCCTGAGCCACTTCTGACAGATCGATGAAGAGTTTCAGATGCTCGCTCAGCACTTTTGCCGCAAGGCTGACTGCCTCGTCCGGAAGCATCGTTCCCTTTGTCCATACATCGAGTGTGAGTTTATCATAATCAGTGATCTGCCCTACACGGGTGTTCTCTACTGACAGATTTACTCTCTCTACCGGTGTATAGATGGAGTCGATCGGGATCACGCCGATCGGCATATCCTCTGTCTTATTCTTATCAGCGCTTACATATCCCCTGCCCTTTGTGATGGTAAGTTCCATGTAAAGCTTGCTGTCTTTCCCACCGCTCAGAGTAGCGATAACCTGATCGGGATTCACGATCTCGATATCTGAATCTGCCTGGATATCAGCGCCTGTTACAACGCCTTCTCCCTCAAACTCGATATAAGCGGTCTTCACTTCATCTGACTCTGATGTGTTCTTGATCGCCAGAGATTTCAGGTTCATGATGATCTCTGTCACATCTTCCTTGATCCCCGGTATGGAGCTGAATTCGTGCAGGACGCCGTCGATCTTTACAGAACTGATGGCTGCTCCCGGAAGAGAAGAAAGCATGATCCTTCTCAGGGAGTTTCCAAGTGTTGTTCCGTATCCTCTCTCCAGCGGTTCTACGACAAATCTGCCGTATTTTTTATCTTCTGAAACATCTGTAATCTCAATATTCGGTTTATTAAAATCAAACACTACACAGACCCTCCTTGTGGGTTAAAATATGTTGAGGGGGTACAATCTTTTCCATCAAAATAACTGCCGGTTTATCAAACCGCTCAATTATTTAGAATACAGCTCGACGATAAGCATCTCGTCAACCGGAACGTCAATCGCTTCTCTTGCCGGAAGCTCTTTTACTGTACCTTTCAGATTCTCAGAATCAACATCCAGCCAATCCGGAATCAGGTTGCCGCCTGTTGCCTCGAGGATCTCTTTGTATCTCTGTGAGCCTTTCTTTGTCTCTTTGATCTCGATCGTGTCACCAGCTTTTACAAGGTAAGACGGAATGTTTACCTGTTTTCCGTTTACAAGTACGTGCTTGTGGTCAACGATCTGTCTTGCCTCTTTTCTTGTTCTGGCAAGACCCATGCGGAAGACAACATTGTCCAGTCTGGACTCCAGAAGTCTCATCAGGTTCTCACCTGTCATACCTTCCATCTGTTTTGCCTTTGCATAGTAGTTTCTGAACGGTTTCTCTAATACGCCGTAAATGAATTTTGCTTTCTGCTTCTCACGTAACTGAAGAGCATACTCGCTCATTTTTCTGTTTGATCTCTTTAACTGTCTGTTAGATTTCTTATTGATTCCCAGATAAATCGGATCCATTCCAAGGGAACGGCATCTTTTAAGAACAGGAACTCTGTTTACTGCCATTTCTATCCTCCTAAATTCATACATGCAGGCGGGTGTTACGCCGCCTTCTTATTTACTTCCATAGTAACGTTAAAAACCGAACCTGCCAAAACAACCTTCGATCAAACTCTTCTGCGTTTCGGCGGGCGGCATCCGTTGTGCGGAACCGGTGTTACGTCCTTGATGCTCACCACATCAATGCCGCATGCCTGAAGAGCACGGATCGCCGCTTCTCTTCCTGATCCCGGTCCTTTTACGAAAACATCTACAGTTTTAAGACCATGTACTAATGCTGCCTTAGCTGCTGTCTCAGCTGCCATCTGTGCTGCATAAGGAGTAGATTTCCTTGAACCTCTAAATCCAAGACCGCCTGCACTTGCCCATGAAAGAGCATTTCCCTGTGTATCTGTCAGTGTAACAATCGTATTGTTAAAAGATGACTGGATGTGTGCTTGTCCCCGTTCAACGTTTTTCTTGACACGTTTTTTTGTTACTTTTTTTGCAACTTTCTTTGCCATTTAAACTAACCTACTTTCTT
>HHCFC02800__coassemble_2103_pt1 | contig 12221 bp, 8 predicted proteins | sample HHCFC02800__metabat2_high_PE_058 | metagenome-assembled genome bin HHCFC02800 | reverse complement strand
TTTGCAACACCTGCTGTATCCAGTGTACCACGGATGATGTGGTATCTTGTACCAGGCAGGTCCTTAACTCTTCCTCCACGGATCATAACAACGCTATGCTCCTGAAGGTTGTGTCCCTCGCCCGGGATGTAGCTTGTTACTTCGATTCCGTTAGAAAGACGAACTCTGGCGATCTTTCTCAGAGCTGAGTTAGGCTTCTTCGGTGTAGCAGTCTTAACAGCTGTGCAGACACCTCTCTTCTGCGGTGCAGATGTGTTTGTCGCACGTTTTTTCAGAGAGTTGTATCCTTTCTGAAGTGCCGGTGCTGTAGACTTTTTCTCAGAAGTCTGACGTCCTTTTCTAACTAACTGGTTAAATGTTGGCATTCTTTTCACCTCCTATGAATTATTCGTTACCTTGCGGCTTATGCCGTAAGGGGCTGCGGATAATCATGTCATTATCCATTTTCGCGCACAAAAATAATACGTTTTTGCACGCTAGATTAGTTTATTACGTTTATTTTCGGATGTCAAGGGATTTTACGATGTTTTTTTAATACGCTCTTCCCCAGTAGACCATATGCTTCGCCGGCTTGCCGCAGCACACGCATACATCTGAGAGATGTTCCTCTTCCATCGGGATACATCTGGAAGTCACTCCTCCCGCCTGCGCCTTGATCTCGTCCTCGCACGCTTCCTCGCCGCACCACATCGCTTTGACAAAGCCTTTCTTATTCTGAACAGCATCTTTCATCTCGTCGATGCTCGTCGCTGTGCTGATATGGTCATCCAGGAATGCCTTTGCCTTCGCATAAAGATCTTTCTGGATCGTCTCAAGGATCTCACCCAGTTTTGTGGTGATCTCATCCATGGATACGACGATCTTCTCTCTTGTATCACGGCGTACCACGACCACCTGTCCGTTCTCGATATCCTTCGGTCCGATCTCGATACGTGTCGGGATCCCAAGCATCTCCTGCTCACTGAACTTCCATCCCGGGCTCTTCTCAGAGTCGTCGATCTTCGCGCGGTATCCTGCCGCCTTCAGTGTCTCCAGCAGTTCGTTCGCCTTATCCAGCACGCCTTCTTTATGCTGCGCGATCGGGATGACCCTTGTCTGGACCGGTGCGATCCTTGGCGGAAGCACGAGACCGCTGTCATCGCCGTGCACCATGATGATGGCACCGATGATCCTGGTAGAAAGTCCCCAGGACGTCTCGTACACGCTGTGAAGCTCATTGTTCTTGTCCGCATATTTGATGTTGAACGCGTCCGGGAACGCATTTCCGAAGAAATGGCTCGTAGCAGACTGGAGCGCCTGTCCGTCATGCATCAGCGCCTCGATCGTGTAAGTATCCTGAGCTCCGGCAAACTTCTCGCTCTCCGTCTTCCTTCCTGCGACCACCGGGATCGCCAGGTCCTGCTCTACGAAATCTTTGTATACGTTCCACATCATCTTCGTGCGCTCTTCCGCTTCCTCGTAAGTCGCATGGATGGTGTGTCCCTCCTGCCACAGGAATTCTCTGGAACGAAGGAACGGTCTTGTTGTCTTCTCCCATCTCAGGACAGAACACCACTGGTTCCATACCTTAGGAAGGTCACGGTAGGACTGTACCGTCTTGCTCCACACATCGCAGAACAGTGTCTCAGAAGTCGGACGGATGCAGAATCTCTCCTGGAGCTGCTCCATCCCTCCGTGAGTCACCCATGCCACCTCCGGCGCAAATCCTTCGATATGATCCTTCTCCTTCTGAAGAAGGCTCTCCGGGATCAGGACCGGGAGATAAACGTTCTCCACTCCTGTCTCTTTGAATCTTCTGTCAAGGTCCGCCTGGATATTCTCCCACAGGGCGTATCCGTTCGGCAGATAGTTCAGGCATCCTTTTACCCCTGAATAGTCGCACAGTTTCGCCTCTCGGACGACGTCCGTATACCACTGTGCAAAGTCTTCATCTCTTGATGTGATCGACTGTACCAGTTTCTTTTCCTTTGCCATCTTTCTCTCTCCTTAAAAAATAATAAAGCCGGGACATCCTGTGTCCCCTGAAAACAAGGGACCGGATTTCCCGGCGGTACCACCCTATTTAACTGCTCTGCGCGCCTCTCAGTCCAGGATAATGACCCGGAAGCCGCGCACCTTAGCAGCTCACTCTTTCGCCTTTAACGCAGGCTTACGCTGCACTTTCATGCAGAAGCTCCCAGGCCGGTTCTGTACATTCCTGCGAAGGCTCTCACCAGCCGCCTCCTCTCTGTGGCATTCCCCGTACATACTAATCCCGTTCATCGCTGTCCGTAAGTTGCAGTCCACACCTGAACTGAGCGCAGCGTGAACTGTAACGTCCGTAACTGTGATTTTATCGAAAAACACCGATATTGTCAACCTTGGATCTGCAGCAGCTTCTGTTTCAGTTCATTCTCCATCGTCTGGAGTTCCGCCTCAGCCTCAGCCCGTTTCTGCTTTCCTTCCCTCTGGATGTTCATCACTTCATCCAGGGTGGAGATCAGGGACTCGTTGGTCGCCTTGAGGGTATCCATATCCACGATCCCCCTCTCGGACTCTTTCGCCGTCTCGATCGTCGCCATCTTAAGTTTCTCCGCATTCTTCCGGAGAAGTTCATTTGTCATGTCTGTCACTTCCCTCTGTGCCGCTGCTGCCTGGGTAGAATGCTCCACGCCGAGCGCCAGCACCATCTGGCTCTTCCAGAGCGGGATGGTGTTCACGATGGTGGACTGGATCTTCTCCACCATCAGAGTATCGTTGTTCTGCACAAGACGGATCTGTGGAGCGGTCTGGATCGAGATCATCCGGGTCAGTTCCAAGTCATGGATCTTCTTCTCAAACCGGTTACACATAGAATCCAGGTCTTTTGCCGCCTGCGCATCCTCAGGAAGCCCGGACGCCTGCGCCTTTGCCGTCAGTTCCATCAGCTCGCCGCTTCTGACCTCCTGAAGTTTCTTCTTCCCGGCAAGGATGTACATGGACAGTTCTTTAAAGTACGTAAGGTTCAGCTCGTACATCTTGTCCAGCAGCGCCGTATCTTTCATAAGCTGCACCTGATGCTTTTCCAGCACTTTGACGATCTCATTGACGTTCGCCTCTGCCTTGGCGTATTTTGCCTTCATGTTCTCGATCTTATTGGAAGCTTTCTTAAAAATCCCGAGAAATCCTTTCTCCTCTTCTTCATCAAAATTCTTCAGTTCCTTCACGACTCCGCTGAGAAGGTCTCCGACTTCTCCCAGGTCTTTTGACCGCACATTCTCCAGCGCTGACTCGGAAAAATCCGCCATCTTCTTCTGCGTCCCCGCTCCGTACTGGAGCACCAGCGTGGAATTTGTCAGATCGATCTGCTTTGCAAACGCATCTACCGTGCGGCGCTCCTCCTCTGTGAGGATGCTGTCATCCAGCGCCGGTTCTTCTTTCTGCTGCTGTACCGGCGGTTTCTTCTCCTCCATCCCCTGGAAAGGATCCAGTGTAAGTGTCGGCGCCGTACTCATGTCCTGAAAATCACTGCCCATTTTTCTTCCCTCCGTTTATCTTTTTCTGTTATTTAGCACATAACTCTTTCTTATTCTTGTTTTGCTGTCCGTTTCCATGACCGGTCACGGGGATCATTTTTTGTTTTTCAGTCCGTCCTCTGTGAGTCCTTCCTGCGCCAGCATCATGTTCAGCACAGATATATCGGACGATACATCCCATGCGGTATCCTGGAACAGATCGTCCAGCAGCTTTTCAAACGCCACGTTCAGGGTGTCCAGCGTTTTCTCGATCTCTTTCTTGGAAGAGATGATGTTCTCCCCCTGTACCGGCTGGGAATCCAGTTCCTCATATGCGTCCAGCAGTTTGATCGTCATCGGAAGATAGTAGTCCATCAGACGATGGATGTCATCCACTGTTTCCGGATTCTGCTCTACCCTGTCAAAGATCTTATCCACCAGCATCTCCATCCGGGCGATCTTATTGGATATCTCTTCGCCCGGAATGGCATCGTTCGCCTCGCGGATCTTCTTCACATATTCATCTCCTGACCGGATGATCTCCTGCACCTCCGGAGACAGCTTTGAATACTCCTGGCGTGCCTTTTCTTCCGCCGCTTCCTTTTCTGCCTTCTGCTGCCTCATCCGTTCCATCAGGCTCGTGTACTGCTGAAATGCCGCGTCACTGGACATCAGGCATGTCCCCTGCTCATCCAGATGTCCCTGCCGGAACCAGCCTTTTTTGATCATCTTCTTCAGGTCCTTCAGGACCGCCTTCACCGGACGTCCTGTCTGGCGTGCCAGTTCCTTCACCTCGCAGTATTCCTGGTTTCCCATGATCTTCACATATTTCCGGAATCTCCCCACACTCCGCACCATGTTTGTCCCTGTCCCTGCCATGAACGCAAAGATCAGTGTCACGACCGCCATCGCCGCCGCACCAAGTCCCAGAGCCAGCCCCCAGCCCGCCGCCGATGCCGCGATGAGAACTGCGATCAGGAGGATGAGCGCTCCGGCTCCGAAAACATATCCCGTTGCTGCCAGGAATATCCCTCCGATCCTGGTGGAATTTCCCCTCAGGTACAGGATCTTCTTTTTCTCCTGGGGCGACTCTGTCTTCGCACCCTGACGCGGTTCATAAGGCGGGGTGTACGCCTGCGGACCGCCCCAGTTTCCTCCGATAGGCCTCTCCCTGTACCAGCCGCCGTTTTTCAGTCCCCGCGACACATTGTCCATCGCCTGGCCGATGGTGTCAGACACCGTCTGGTTCAGCCTGCTGAAATCCCGGGAATCCACTGCATCCTGTATCGTCCTCCTGATGTCTTCCCCAAATCTTTCCCAGTCGTTATTTATCATGGAAATCCTCCTTAAAAGCTTGACCTGAAAATTCTTTTATATGATAATCAGTTTAGTCGCAACCTGCGGAAAAGTCAAGAATACAAGGAGTACCAGAATGAACCAGGATACCAGCAGCCTCATCATATATGAAGACCCGCATATCATCGTCTGTCGCAAACCCGCCGGGGTCCCCACCCAGAGCAGCCGGATCGGCACCCGTGACATGGTCAGCCTCCTGAAAAACCATCTGGCTGACGCTTCATCTTCCAAAAACAAAAACGTCAAAAGCGGGCAGACAAAAGAACCTTACCTTGCCGTGATCCATCGTCTGGACCAGCCCGTGGAAGGGCTTCTCGTCTTTGCCAAGACACCTGCTGCCGCCCGGGAGCTTTCTCGTCAGCTGACAGGCTCCGGTTTTGGGAAATATTACCTTGCCGCAGTCCGGGGGATCCCGGTCCCGCCCGAAACGGATCTGGAAGATCACCTGGTCAAGGATGGCCGTACCAACACTTCCCGTGTCTGCCCGCCGGACACGCCGGGGGCAAAACCTGCACGTCTTCATTATCGCACCCTCGATGCGTATCCGGATGCCGGCACACCTTATTCTGTAGTCGAGATCCATCTGGATACCGGACGCCACCACCAGATCCGGGTCCAGATGGCTCATCACGGATTCCCGCTCCTGGGCGACCGGAAATACGGTGAAGCTCCCCACTACGGCAGCTTTTCCGGAACACCACTCCCAAAGACACTATGTCTCTTCGCATACAGGCTGGATCTTTGTCATCCTTCAACCGGAAAGGAAATGCACTTTGAACTGCCGGCGCCCCGCTGGGACAGCCTGATCTGACATCTGCGCCGCAGTTCCCGCATCAGCCCCCGCTCAGCTTCATGCCCTGTTCACGCTCTTCTGCATGGTCATTTTCCTTCTCATGGCAAAATAAGGCTGCCGTCACCATCCTGTGATATGCTCCACTGGTGATACGGCAGCCCTGCTCTTTACCTTTGTTTCACTGTTCACACATCAGCGCAGTCAGTCCGGTACCTCCTCAGATCTCCCCGACTTCTGCCTCCGGCTCTTCTTCAAGGTTTTCCTCATATTTCTGGAGGATCGTCGTCTGTATCCTCTCTCTTGTGCCGGAATTGATCGGATGCGCGATATCTCTGTATTCCCCGTCCAGAGCTTTCTTGCTCGGCATCGCGATAAACAGGCCTTTCTCTCCCTCTATCACTTTGATGTCATGTACAACAAATTCGTCGTCGATCGTGATAGATACGACGGCTTTTAATTTCCCCTCTTTCGCGACTTTTCTCACACGTACATCAGTAATCTGCATACTCTCCAGTCTCCTTTCTCTGTCTGCATCTCCCACGGTCCCGCCGGTCTTATTCCTTTTTCCTTTCCTCCCCGGGCACCGCAGCCTGTCTGTATCTTCCGGGCTTATAATGCATATCTCTCGTTCTTCTCAACTACTACTTTTATACCGTTTTCTCCAACATGTCTCGTATTCGCTCTGATCGTATCGCGGCTCTCCACGATACAGTTCTCAATATAAGTGTTGTCCCCAAGATAAACATCATTGAGAATGATCGAATTCTTGATCACACAGTTATTTCCGACAAATACCTTCTTAAATATAACAGAATTTTCCACTGTCCCGTTGATGATGCTCCCACTTCCCACAAGACTGTTCTTCACAACAGCTCCCGGGTTGTATTTTGCCGGCGGCTGGTCGCTCACCTTTGAGAATACGCTCGGAAGTTCCCGGAAGAAATAATTGCGCACTTCCGGCTTCAGGAAATCCATGTTTGTCCGATAGTAAGAATCAACAGTGGAGATATTGTTCCAGTAACTGTTTATCTTATAACCGTAAATCTTTTTCAGGTTTTTATAACGGATCAGGATATCTGTTACAAAGTCATGTCTTTCCTCTTCGGCACAATGTTCAACAAGGTCGATAAGCTGTCTCCTGCGGATCACATAGATCCCCGTGGAGATCGTCTGGGAATGTGCCACCATCGGCTTTTCCTCAAACTCCTCGATCCTTGCCGACTCGTTCATGCGGATCGTCCCGAACCGGGTAGCGTCCTCGCCCGGCTCCAGCTCTTTGCACACGACTGTGATATCAGCCTTCTTCGCGATATGATATTCCAGCACCTTGTTGTAATCCATCTTATAGACAGCGTCTCCCGACGTGATGATCACATAAGGCTCATGACATCTTCTCAGGAAATCCAGGTTCTGATAGATCGCATCTGCAGTCCCTCTGTACCAGTATCCGTTATCAGCAGTGATCGTCGGCGTAAACACATACAGCCCGCCCTGCTTTCTCCCGAAATCCCACCATTTTGAAGAGTTCAGATGTTCATTCAGGGATCTGGCATTATATTGTGTCAGCACCGCCACTTTCTGAATATGAGAATTGGTCATATTGCTCAGCGCAAAATCGATCGCCCGGTAGCTTCCGGCAACCGGCATTGCTGCAGCAGCGCGCTTTGCCGTCAGTTCCTTCATCCTCCTGCTGTTACCGCCTGCTAAGATAATGCCTACCGCTCTCATACTCTGTCACCTGCCTTTATCAATGTCTCGCCGCTCTCCAGCACGCCGCCCGGATAATCTTCTGCGGAGGTCACGCCGCTGACGGCTGTGTTCTTGCCGATCTGCACTCCCTCAGGGATCACAGAGTTCTCACCGATCGTCGCCAGCCCGCCGCTGTAGATGTTTGGTTTCATCTTGTTCGGTACTTCGCTTCCGATCCCGATGACAGCGCCTTTGCCAACCACGGTATCCTCCGCGATGATCGCTTTCTCGATCACGCAGTTCTCACCGATCGTAACCCCCTGCATGATAATGGAATCACGCACGACACTTCCTTTTCCAACGACTACGCTCCCGCCCAGGACGGAATTATGGACTTCCCCATAGATCTCCGAGCCGTTGCTGATGATACAGCGGTCCACAACACCCTGCTCCGCGATATACTGCGGCGGGATGTTGGCGCTGTTTGTATAGATCTTCCAGAATTCTTCATACAGATTGAATTCCGGAATGATATCGATCAGTTCCATGTTAGCTTCCCAGTAGGAGCTCAGCGTCCCCACGTCTTTCCAGTAGCCGTTATATTCATACGCAAACAGCCTGTCCCCTTTCTGATGGCAGTAGGGGATGACATGTTTCCCAAAATCACAGTTGGGCTGGTCTTTCAGCTTTATAAGAGCTTCCCTCAGCACCGGCCAGCTGAAAATGTAAATTCCCATCGAAGCGAGATTGCTGCTCGGTTTCTCCGGTTTTTCTTCAAAATCTCTGATCTTTCCATCCCCGTCCGCGACAACGATACCGAACCGGCTCGCTTCCTCGATCGGCACCGGCATCGCCGCGATCGTCACATCGGCTTTGTTCGCCTTGTGGAAATCCAGCATCACCTCATAATCCATCTTGTAGATATGGTCACCTGACAGGATCAGTACATAGTCAGGGTTGTATGTTTCCATATAATTCAGGTTCTGATAGATCGCATTCGCCGTACCGGTATACCACTCGCTGTTCGAACTTTTCTCATACGGCGGCAGGATAGAGACTCCGCCCACATTGCGGTCCAGATCCCACGGAATGCCGATCCCGATGTGTGTGTTCAGCCGAAGGGGCTGATACTGTGTGAGGACTCCGACCGTGTCGATCCCAGAATTGATACAATTGCTGAGTGGAAAATCGATGATACGGTATTTCCCGCCAAAAGCAACTGCCGGTTTCGCGACTTTCGCCGTGAGCACTCCCAGTCGACTGCCCTGTCCTCCCGCCAGGAGCATGGCAATCATTTCCTTTTTAAACATTGCGTCACCTCATTTCTAGTTGTTTCATCTATTATAACACATATTTAGCTTTATCCAATAATTTTTTACAATTTTTTTGTGTTTTTTCACTTCTTTTTGTGAAATTCAAACAAAAAGATATTCTTTTAATTTTGACCATATATAGTATAATATAGTAGATAACAGTATTTTTATGACTCAGACACAAAAATTTTCAGAAAGTAAAGCAGATAAAAAAGGGGTATATGTAATGTATAAAATTGATTTTCAGAAACCGATCCACATCCATTTTATCGGGATCGGCGGCATCAGTATGAGCGGGCTTGCGGAAATCCTTCTGGAGGAGGGTTTTACTGTATCCGGCTCCGACTCAAAGGAGTCTCCCCTGACCCGAAAACTGGAAAGCGAAGGCGCCCTGATCCACTACGGACAGTGTGCCGAAAATATAACTGACGGCATCGACTGCGTTGTCTATACCGCAGCGATCAACCGGCGCAATCCGGAGCTTATGGAAGCCGTAGCGCGTAAGATTCCCATGCTTACCCGCGCAGAGCTCCTCGGACAGCTCATGACGAATTATGACACTCCGATCGCAGTTTCCGGGACTCATGGAAAGACAACGACCACTTCCATGATCTCACACATCCTTCTTGAAGCCGATATGGATCCGACCATATCCGTGGGCGGTATCCTCAAGGCGATCGGCGGGAATATCCGCGTGGGAAGTTCAGGGACTTTTCTGACCGAGGCATGTGAATATACAAACAGCTTCCTCCATTTCTTCCCGAAGATCAGTGTGATCCTGAACATCGAGGAGGATCATCTCGACTTCTTCAAGGACCTGGAGGACATCCGCCATTCTTTCCGCCAGTTCACAGCGCTTCTGCCCTCTGACGGAACCCTTGTCATCAACGGTGACATCAAAGACTATGAAGAGATCTACAAAGGGATCGACTGCCGTGTCATCACATACGGCTCTTCCGCAGATCTTGATTACAGCGCATCAGACATCCGCTACGATGATCATGGACACGTCTCCTTTGAGCTCCTGAAAAAAGGAGAGTCCGCCGGCAGAGTCGCACTTTCCGTGACCGGAGACCACAATGTCTCCAACGCCCTTGCGTCCATCGCCGTGGCAGACCTACTGGGTATCCCTGCCGAGACCGCCAGAAAGGGGCTGTTCTCTTTCACAGGAACAGACCGCCGCTTCGAATACAAAGGTACATTTAACGGCGTCACAGTGGTTGATGACTATGCGCATCACCCCACAGAGATCGCCGCTACCCTGAAAGCAGCGCAGCACTATCCCCACAATGACGTATGGTGCGTCTTCCAGCCCCATACCTATACAAGGACAAAAGCATTTTTCCACGAATTTGCAGAGGCACTTTCCCATGCAGACCATCTCGTCCTTGCGGATATCTATGCAGCACGTGAGACGGATACTCTTGGAGTCTCTTCCGAAGCGCTGGCAGAGGAAGCGAAAAAACTGGGAACGGACGCATTTTATCTTCCCACATTCGCTGATATCGAGTCGTTCCTGAAGGAACACTGCCGCCCGGGAGACCTTCTCATCACCATGGGTGCAGGAGACATCGTCACTGTGGGTGAAGACCTTCTGAAGTAAATGATATCTGACTTTTCCACATAGATATGCAGATATCCACATACTTATCCACACTTTCTACACAGAGTTATCTACAAAAAAGCGGGATTTACCCACGAGAAAATCCTTTTTAACTCTATTGCCAGATGTTATAATGAGCACACGACAGACAAAGGATATTTATCCGGGGCACAGAGGAAATGCGGTTTCCTGTGTGTCCGCTTGATTTTGGCTCCCGGCAGCACCGCCGGACCGTAACAGAAAGTGGGACAGGATATTATGAAAAAATTGACATTGAAAAACAGGTTTCAGACAAACGCAACTCTGCTTCCGAATGACTTTATAGATGATTACATGGTGAATGCCAACGGCGAATTTGTAAAAGTTTATCTTTTCCTCCTCCGCCATCTGGACGACCCGTGTTCTTCTCTTACGATCCCGATGATAGCGGATTGTCTGAACAATACGGAGAATGATGTCCTCCGCGCATTCCGTTATTGGGAGAACGCCGGTCTCATCCGCCTTGAGCGCGATGCAGACGGAAAGATCACAGGGATAGAACTCCAGAAGATTGGTTCCTCCCGCAAGAATGACACCGGGACTGAGACCGCTCCCTCCGTATCGGCATCTTCTGAGCCGTCCTCAGGCGTACCCGCTTCTGCAAAGCCTGCACCTGCTGCTCCGGTCCCGACAGCATCCGCTGCTGCTCCGGCTGTCCCCGCGAACGCGGTGGCACTGGATACATTCCGCGCACAGAAAGAGATCAAGTCTCTCCTTTTTATCGCAGAGCAGTATCTCGGAAAGACACTGACGCGCACAGACATGGAGACGATCACTTATTTTTATGACACGCTCCATATGTCCGCGGATCTCATCGAATACCTGATCGAGACGTGTGTGGAAAACGGGCACAAAAGCATGCACTACATACGAAAGGTTGCACTGTCCTGGTCTGATGCGGGTGTAAAGACTGTTTCTCAGGCAAAAGAGCAGTCACTGAACTACAACAAAAACTGTTTCCTGGTGCTGAATGCTTTCGGCATCAAAAACCGCGGTCCTGCCGCTTCGGAACTTACCTATATCCGCAAATGGGCAGAAGAATATGGATTTGCCGCAGATATGATCGAAGAAGCGTGCCGCAGAACAATCTCTGCAACCCACCAGCCCAGTTTTGAATACGCTGATACAATCCTCACCAAATGGCATAACAGCCATGTGAAAAGCCTCAAGGATGTCACCGTTCTTGACGAGGCATATCAGAAAGAGAAGGCTGCTCAGAGGATCACCCCTGTCCGCGCACGGACTGCAGTGAGAAACCTGAACAATTTCGAACGGCGGAATTACGATATGGACTCTCTGGAAGAACAGCTGTTGAACAGTAATTAAAAGGAGTTTATACATGGGCCTAAAGAGTTCACAATACTACGCGATCATGCGTGAATATGAAAAGAAGCAGTTAAAAAGCCATGATATCCAGACGCGGCGGTATGAGGAAGTATATGAAAAGATCCCGGAGTTCAGATCGATCGACGAATCCATCTCCATTCTTTCCGTCCAATACGGAAAAAAACTCCTGGGCGGGGACGATCATGCGATCACTTCCCTCAAGGAAGAACTGGCGATCCTTCGGAGCAGCAAGCAGAACCTTCTTCTCTCCGCCGGATTTCCCGCTGATTATCTCGAACCGGTATATGAATGCCCCGACTGCAAAGACACCGGATATATAGGAAATAAAAAGTGTCACTGTTTCCGCAAGGCGATCATACATCTCCTGTATGAGCAGTCCAACATGAAGGAACTTCCATATAAGACCGGTTTCGAAAATTTTAGACTTGATTTTTATTCGCCCTCCTACTATGATAAGAAGACCGGGCGTTCTGCACGGGCGATCATGGAAGATACTCTTAAAATATGCCATCAGTTCATTGATACTTTCGGCACAGATTTTCGCAACCTCTTTTTCTATGGGGATGTGGGAGTCGGTAAAACGTATCTCTCCACCTGTATCGCCCGTG
>HHCFC02800__coassemble_2072_pt1 | contig 12446 bp, 11 predicted proteins | sample HHCFC02800__metabat2_high_PE_058 | metagenome-assembled genome bin HHCFC02800 | reverse complement strand
TTAAGACATCGCCCTTTCACGGCGGTAACACGGGTTCGATTCCCGTCGGGGTCATCGCACGTAAGCGACTAAAGTGCAGTCGCTAAGTGCTCATAGCAAGGCGCAGTAGCCAAGTGGTAAGGCGTGGGTCTGCAACACCCTGATTCACCGGTTCAAATCCGGTCTGCGCCTCTTGTCAAAATAAGGAGAAACGTTGGAAGTTCAGCGTTTCTCTTTTTTTTATCCGATTCTCACTCAATACCTGAACGATTCCCCACAGCTGAAAGCAGAGATTTTATCATTTGTACAGGTTTACCTTTAGAATTTTTTAAGAATGCATACAAAAACGGTTAAGAAGTGTGTGACATAATGTACATCGTTCCGGGGGGATGGAAATTTGTTACAGAGGGAAGCGATAAAGATCGGATAAGAGGTGACAGTGATATGTATTTGGATGAAAGAAATATGAAAAAGGGAAATATACTGGACTTTCTGGAAAAATCGGAAGAACGGTTCGGGCATAAAACGGCAGTGGAGGATGAAAAGCTTTCTCTGACGTATCATGAACTGGCCGCGATGGCAAGGCGGATCGGCAGTGCGGTGAGCCGCAGAGTGGAGCCGGGGACCCCGGTACCGGTGCTGATGGAAAAAAGCCCGCTCACACTGGCGGTCATGTTCGGGATCGTCTATGCAGGCTGTTTCTATGTTCCGGTGAATCCGGAGAATCCGCCGGAAAGACAGAAAAAGATATTTGAAACGCTGGATGCACGTCTGGTGATCACAGACGGAGATGCGGACCAGGTGGTCAGACTTGCCGGCGCGCCGGGCGACCGCCGGGCAGCGGGAAGGACAGAGGCGGCTGCGGCAGAAAAGCTTCTTGGTGAGGAGACGGATATGACCCGTCTGGAGCAGATCCGAATGGAAAGCAGCGAAAGCGACACGCTGTATGCGCTTTTTACTTCCGGCTCAACAGGCGTTCCGAAAGCGGTCATGGTAAGTCACGGAGCAGTGATACGTTTTATCGGACACTTTACCGGGACATTCGGAATTACAGAAAAGGATATCATAGGAAATCAGGCTCCTTTTGATTTTGACGTTTCGGTAAAGGATATTTATTCCTGTATCATGACAGGAGGCACGATAGTGCTGATACCAAAGGAATATTTTTCTACTCCGCCCAGACTTCTGGATTATCTCTGTAAGAAGAAGGTTACGACTCTGATCTGGGCAGTATCGGCGCTCACACTTCTGTCAGCGTTAAAAGGTTTGGATTACCGGGTGCCCGGATCGGTGAACAAAGTGCTGTTCAGCGGTGAGGCCATGCCGCCAAAGCAGCTGAGGATCTGGCAGGACGCTCTTCCGGACGCGGCGTTTGTAAATCTTTACGGGCCTACGGAGATCACATGTAACTGTACTTATTATAAAGTTGAAAGAAAGTTCGGAGATGAAGAAAAGATCCCCGTGGGAAGAGCCTTCCCGGGAAGAACAGTATTTCTCAAAGATGAAGAGGAAGGTGTGATCGCAGTTCCGGGGAAAACGGGCGAGATCTGTGTGGCAGGAGAATCACTTTCGGACGGATACTACAAGGACCGGGAAAGGACAGGTCAGAGATTCCCGATGTATCCTGTGGATGGAAAGCATATGGAGAGGATCTATATGACCGGGGACCTGGGGTACTATGATGAGTCCGGAGAACTGATATTTGCGGGAAGAAAGGACTTCCAGATCAAACATATGGGACACAGGATCGAACTTGAGGAGATCGAGAGCGCTTTGAACGCATCGGAAGGGATCACGAAAAGCTGCTGCATTTTTGACCGGGAGAAAAACCGGATCCTGGGATTTTATATGGGAGAAGCGGAACCTGCACAGGTGCGCAGAACAATGAAGAAGAAACTTCCGCCCTATATGATCCCGGCAAAACTCAGACAGATGACAGTGATGCCGCTGAATAAGAACGGAAAAACAGACCGGGCGTATTTTATGAAACTGGCAAAAGAAAACAGACAGAGACCGGGAAAGGAAGTGCAGAAGATATGAGGACAGAACAGTTAGAATATGGCATCTCACGATATGGGACGCCGCTGTATATTTTTGATATAGATATGCTCAGAGAGGAAACAGAACGGATCCGCAGAGCGCTGGGCAGCGAGGTCGGTCTGTGCTATGCGATGAAGGCGAACCCGTTTCTGACTGAGAAGATGTCGGGACTGACAGACCGGATCGAAGTATGTTCAAAAGGAGAGTTTGAAATTTGCAGGAAAATGGGAATCTCTCCGGACAAGCTTTTGATCTCCGGTGTGTTGAAGAAGAAGGCGGATATAACAGAGATAATGGACTACTGCGGAGGAAGATGCGCCTACACGGTGGAGTCTGTACGGCAGTTCCATTATCTGGCAGAATGGAGCGATGCCCACAGCGTGCCTCTCCGGCTGTATCTGAGACTGACAGGCGGAGACCAGTTTGGAATGGATGAGACTACATTTAAGAGTATTGTGGGTCTGGTCAATATGAGCGCGTATCTGAAGATCGAAGGGATCCATTATTTTACGGGGACACAGAAGAAATCTCTTGACCGGATTGAAAAGGAGATCAGTTATGTGGACGGATTTCTGTTAAAACTGAAAGAAGAGATGCGGTGTGATATCCGTAACCTGGAGTATGGCCCGGGGATCGCAGTCCCCTATTTTGAGGGAAAGGATCCGGAGACTTTTACAGACCGGGGACTTTCAGAACTGGCCCGGATGCTTGGGAAAATGCGCTGGAAGGGCAGAGTGACGCTGGAGATGGGACGTGCTTTTGCGGCAATGTGCGGCTGCTATCTGACTTCGGTGTGCGACGTAAAAACAAATGCAGGGAAGAATTACTGTATTGTAGACGGCGGGAATCACCAGCTTAATTATGACGGTCAGATCCGGGGGATGCACCGGCCGCATCTGAGGCTGCTCCCTGAAGGAGAAACAGGACCGGAACGGACCTGGAATGTGTGCGGAGCACTCTGCACAGTAAATGATATCCTGTGCAGCGGAGTCAGCCTTGCCGGAGTACGGACGGGCAGGACACTGGTCTTTGAAAGAGCCGGGGCATATTCTGCGATGGAGGGCATGGCGCTGTTTTTAAGTCATGCACTTCCTGCGGTAGTCTCCCATGAAAGCGGAGAAGGATGGAAACTGCTGCGGGCGAGGACAGATACATACCCGGTAAATATGCCGGACGGTATATACTGACATCCGGCAGATCAGGAATAAAGATGGGGGTCTTACAGATCCGGTCAATTAAAGAAGAAAACGGAGGAGAAAAAATGGATAAGATTTTGGAGATTTTAAGAGAGATAGATGACAGTGTGGATTATGCGAAAGAAACAAAGCTGATAGACGGGCACATTCTGGATTCATTCGGTGTGATCACGCTCGTGTCAGAACTGGAGGATGAGTTCGATATTTCTATTGAAGCTGCGAAAATGGTGCCGGATAATTTCAATTCGGCAGAGGCGATATGGGAGATGGTAAAAAGATTACAGGAGAACTGATCGATGGCTTATCATGCAGCACTATACGTTTTTGTATTCCTGCCGGTGTGCCTTGTGGCGTATCAGTCTATGCCGCAAAGACATCGCTGGAAAGTGCTCCTGGGGTTCAGCTGGCTGTTTTTCTATCTGATCAGCGGGAAACTGATCATCTATCTGATCGGGACAACGCTTTTGACACATTATACAGGAATATGGCTGACCCTGCTCTAAGAAAAGGAGTGCCGGGAGAAAGAACAGGCAGACAGGGCGGCAAAACGTGAGATTAAAAAGAAATATCAGAAGCAGGGAAGAGCCGTGCTCGCTCTGGGGGTTATCCTTCTGCTGGCGGTTCTTGCCTATATGAAATATTATAACTTTTTTGTTGATAATGCCTCTCTGATACTGGACAGACTGTCACTGCCCCTTCCCCTGGAGACAAAAAGGATCATCCTGCCTATCGGGATTTCCTTTTACACTCTTCAGGCGATCGGATACATGGCAGATGTATACTGGGGAAAGATCCGGGCTGAGGAAAATGTTTTCCGCAATGCTCTTTTCCTTGGCTTTTTTCCCCAGATCATGGAGGGACCGATCTGCAGATATACAGATACTGCGGGGGAACTCTTTGCGGGAAAGCCTCTGTCATATGAAAATCTTTCCGACGGTTATGTGAGGATTTTCTGGGGACTGTTTAAGAAAAAAGTGATCGCGGACAGACTTTCTGTTCCGGTTACCGCTGTGTTTGACCATTACGGAGATCACCACGGCGCGGTCATCGCGGCGGCAGCCGTGGCGTATACAATACAGCTTTATATGGAATTCTCCGGATGCATGGATATCGTGATCGGAAGCGGGAAGCTGTTCGGGATCTGCCTTCCGGAAAACTTCCGGCAGCCGTTCTCGGCCCGGAGCGCAGCGGAATTCTGGAGACGCTGGCATATTTCACTGGGAACCTGGTTCAAAACATATATTTTCTATCCGGTTTCCATGTCAGGTCTTGTGAAAAAATGGAACCAGTTTGGAAAAAAGCACGCGGGGAAATATATTACCCAGCTTGGGGTCTCGGCGATAGCGCTTTTTCCGGTGTGGCTGTGCAACGGTCTGTGGCATGGCGCAAAATGGAGCTATATTTTTTACGGAATGTATTATTTTACACTGATCCTTCTGGGAATTGCGGTGAAACCGGGGAGGGACAGGATACTTAAGGTCTGCCGGATCAATGAAGATGCATTATACTGGCGGATCATACAGATAGGAAAGACGTGGGTGATCATTTTCACAGGAGAACTGTTTTTCCGTGCCGACGGCCTGAGGGCCGGGCTGTCTATGTTCCGGAGCATGTTTGACGGATTTGATATCCGGCAGTTCTGGGACGGGACCATGCTTGGGTTTGGGCTGAGCCGGGCTGATTTTGCCGCTATTGCAGCAGGATGTATCGTTGTGGCTGTAGTGGGGCATTTAAAAGAGCGGGGCGGTACGGTGAACGGAAGACTGAAAAAAGTACCGACGCCGGTCAGGTGGTGTGTGTATTATGCGCTGATCTTCGCCGTGCTCCTGCTTGGAGCGTACGGGGACGGATATCAGGCTGTGGATCTGATCTACGCGGGATTTTGAGGTGACGTTAGATGAAAACAGTGAAACGAGTGATATTATTTTTTGTGATACTGGCAGTGCTCCTCGGAGCCAGCTCGGCATGGATACATGCTGAGGCGGTAAAGCTGGCAGATTTCATACCCGGAAGGAGCCGTCCGTTTCTGACGATCGCGGCGGAGAAGAGAGAAACTCTGGATCTTGTTGTCGTGGGTGACAGTGAGAGTTATACATCTGTATCCCCTATGCAGATGTGGAAGGAGCAGGGGATCGCCGGATATATCTGCGGGCAGCCCGGCCAGAAGATACAGGAGACATACTATATGCTGAAGACGGCGCTGAAAGAGCAGTCTCCAAAGGTAGTGGTGCTGGAGACAAACCTGATGTTTCGGGATCCGGGACCGATCAAGAACCTCCAGTCGACTATTGCCGAGCCGGCCCGGTATCATTTTCCACTCCTGCGTTTCCACAACTTGTGGAAGATAGCGTTTGACGGGAAAAAACCGGGCGAGCCGGTCTTTAAGGGCTTTTCGATCCGAAGCGGGGTCGCCCCTTTTGACAGCGGGGACTATATGAAAGAGACCGAGGAAGTACAGGAAATGCCGAAGGCTGTACAGTTTTATATGGAAGAGATCCGTGAACTGTGTAAACGAAGCGGAGCCGAACTGGTGCTGATGAGCGCGCCCTCACCGAAAAACTACAGCTGCAAAAAGCATAATGCGATCGAGAATTATGCCAAAGAAAAAGGTCTTACTTATGTTGACCTGAACCTGAAGATAAAGGAACTGGGCATGGACTGGCAGCAGGACAGCTACGACAAAGGGGATCATCTGAATCTGTTCGGCGCGCAGAAAGTCACAGCATGGCTTGGAAAATATCTGAAAGAAAAATACGAAATGCCGGACCATCGGAACGATCCGGCGTATGAGAACTGGAACAGGCTGGAAAAAAAATATGCAGAGATCATACAGAAAGCTGCTCTGTAGAATAAAGTCACCGGAAGTGCAAAAAGACACATTCCGGTGACTTTATGATGTTAAGGACCTGTCTTCTCTGATGACGCCCGTGCCTGCTGTATTTTGGAGCCAGATCTCCCGGAGTAAGCGCTACGAGAAAAGCACTGACGCTGCCCGGACGAGATATTCGGTGTCCTTTATACCCGCCGTCTCATACGGTGAGTGCATGGCAAGCTGGGGAAGTCCGATATCTACAGTGTTGAGCGCTACCTGTGTGTTGGAGATGTTTCCCAGCGTGGATCCGCCGGCCATGTCGGAGCGGTTCACAAAAGTCTGGACCGGAACGTCGGCCCGCTGGCAGATCTCGCGTAACATCGCCGCGGAGACACCGTCGGTGCAGTATTTCTGGCTGGCGTTGAACTTGATGACGATCCCGCCGTTTAAGTACGGACGGTTCACAGGGTCCGCCTTGTCCGTGTGGTTTGGATGCACAGCGTGGGCGTTGTCCGCAGAGACCATGAAACTGTCCGCCAGGTGGATGAGATAATCCTCCCGGGTAAGCCCCAGGCTTTCGTGCGCCCTTGTCAGAGTGTCATACAGGAAGGTAGACGCGGCGCCCTGTTTCGTGCCGCTTCCGACCTCCTCGTTGTCCAGGACACAGTGGACTGCCATGTACTCTTTCTTTTCCCCTTCCAGAAAACCTTTCAGGGAAGAGAAGGCGCACTGAAGGTCGTCCAGACGGCCGGAGGAGAGGAACTCTCCCGATGCGCCCCAGATGCTCGCGTTCTGGCGGTTGTAGAGGAAGAGGTCGTGGCCGAGGATGTCTTCAGGAGCTGTCCCGGCAGCATCCGCGATCACCTTCATGAAGGTGTCTTTGGCAGTGATATCTCCGTAGAGCGGGAGCATATCTTTCTGTGCGTTGTATTTATATCCGTCGTTGACCTCGCGGTTCATGTGGATGGCAAGATTGGGGATCATCAGAAGGTCCCGGTCCACATTGACAAGGACGGTGCGCAGCGCGCCGGACGCGCTGTTTCCGGAACTGTTCCGGACGATCACCCTTCCTGCCACGGAGAGCGGGCGGTCGAACCAGGGAGCGCAGATCATTCCGCCGTAACGCTCCACATTCAGTTTGATGTAGTGCCCGTCAGCCTCCATCTCCGGATCCTCCTTGATCTTGAACGTGGGAGAATCACTGTGGCTTGCCATGATACGCATCCCTTTCATATCCTGCTCCGGGATGGTGAATGCGATCAGGGAAGAGCCGTTCCGGGCCACAAAATATCTGCCGCCTTTTTCAATATGCCATTTCTGATCTTCCCTCAATTCTGTAAAGCCTTCTTCTCTGAGCATATCTGACATGGTCTTTACTGCATGGAAACAGGTCGGGCTTTTATCGATAAATTCAATGAGCTGTTCTGATATTTCTCTATACATGATAACTTATTTCCTTTTTGCGATGACCGGCATGATAAATCCGAGGCCGATCAGTACGAATGGAGTCACGATGTTGAGTACGAGCTGGAAGGGGTCTTCCGAGTAGATACCCAGGATACATGCGAAAGCTGTGACAAAGAAACACCAGCCTCCGAGGATCATGCCCAGAGTGCGTCCTTTGACAAAGCGATATTCTGCTGAGAATTTCTCCCCGGCTTTTTTGAGCGCGATGTAAGCTGCAAACACCCACAGATAACGCAGCGGCATGCACACGGAGTTGACTTTTACGAGCCATTTTACCAGGGCGTCCACGTTCTCGATCCCGAAGACCGGAACGATGATCAGGATAGAGACGATGACCATGACCAGCTTGTGACCGTTTGTGTACGTACCGTATTTGTTCTGTTTGAAGAGTGACTTCGGAATATATTTTTCATCCGCGCTGTCAAGGAGCATACGAAGGGGCGCATCGATGGACAGGACCATGACGGAGAACTGTCCGATCAGGTTGACCACGGCATAGATGACGACGAAGAGGTCGCCCACGTGGTAGTATTCGCCCAGTGTCTGGAACGCGTAGTAAGCTCCGTTTGTCATAAGGTCTTCCGGAATGTTGTTGGAGTCAAACATCATTCCCAGGGCAATGGTCCCAAGTACGGCGCAGACCGCGACCATTGTCGCGAGAGCGATCATTCCCTTTGCGAAGTCCTTTGAGGGATCCTTCATCTTATTTACATAGGGAGAGATCTTCTCACAGCCGCCCACTGCAAATACAAGGATGGAAAGGTTCAGGAAGAACTTTCCGTCAAATGTGGGCATGAAAGTGTCCAGGGACCAGTCGATCTCTAGTACGTTTGCGCCGGTGATGGCGGGCGCAGCGATCATCATGAGGATGAAGAGCAGGGACATGATGAACATGGTGGATCCCGCGATGGCGGTCAGCTTCTTGAGGACTCCAAGTCCTCTGGATGCGATCCATACTGCGAACAGGAACAGGACCAGGCAGATCACTGCCATGATCCGGACGTTCATCTGGCTTGCCCGGGAATCACGGAACAGCGCCCAGCTTGCTGCGATAACGGAAGCGTTCGGCTTCTGGGAAATGTAGGGCATATGGACGATCCAGTAAGTCCATCCCGCCATGTACGCCATACCCGGCCCAATGGTCCGGTGGATCCAGGAACTGACTCCTCCTCCTTCATTTTTAAAAGCGCTTCCCAGTTCTCCGACCATGAGAGCGTAAGGGATGAAATAGAGTGCGAACAGGATGATCCATGATACGATCGCTTTCAGGCCGCCGTATTCGGAAAAGCCGTTTATGACATTTCCGAATCCCCAAACGGTGGAAAACGCCATGAAAGCGAGGTTGTACCAGAGGATCTTCTTTTCGTTTTGGTTGTTCATTGGAAATCTCCTCTCGTGTTTGTCTTATGAAATTGTTATATAGTTTCCTGTCTCCGCCGTGACTTTCCGGTTCCGGCGGGGTTACAGTCCATACTGTATCCCGGCAGACAGTATGTCTATTTTAACTGCGCCCGTGCAGGGTGTCAAGGCGTAATTATTTACAGACTTTACAAGGCTGAAACGGTATTTTATACTGGAAACACGAGGAGTGATGAAGATGAGGATACTGATCGCAGAAGACGAAAAAGACCTGAACCGGATCCTGGCTTCCAGGCTCGCGGCGGAGCACTACAGCGTGGATTCCTGTTACGACGGACAGGAGGCGCTGGAATATCTGGAGAGCGCGGAATATGACGCGGCGGTGCTGGATATCATGATGCCGGGGATGGACGGGCTCGCTGTGCTGAAAAAGATAAGGAGAAAAAATATCAATACGCCGGTCCTGCTGCTGACGGCGCGGGACAGTGTGGAAGACAGAGTGAAAGGACTTGATGCGGGAGCAAACGATTATCTCGTGAAGCCCTTTGCGTTCGAGGAACTTCTTGCAAGGATAAGGGTCATTCTGAGAAAACCTGCACAGACTCCGACGACCTGCTACAAGGTGGGAGATCTTGAAGTCCACATAGATACACACAGAGTCCTGAGGGGCGGGGAGGAGATCAGGCTGTCCGGAAAAGAATTTGCCCTGCTCCGCTACATGGTCCAGAATGCGGGCACTGTACTCTCGAGAGAACGGCTGGAGCAGCATCTGTGGAACTATGATTATATGGGGAGTTCCAATGTGATCGACGTATATATCCGTTATCTGAGAAAGAAGATCGACGAAGGACGGGAGAAAAAATTGATCCATACCGTGCGTGGGGCGGGCTATGTCCTGAAGGAGCAGTGATAAGAGCATGATGGTAAAGGAGTAGATATATGAAGAGACTGTCAATAAAGATCAGGCTGACGCTCCTGTACAGCTTTTTTATGCTCCTGGCAACGGGCGCGGCGGTGGCGACCCTCTTCTCGCTGAGCAGCCGGGAGATCCTCGCTTCCACACAGATGCAGCTGGAGCGGAGGGTGCAGGAGAGCGTAGAAGAGATCCGGGTGCGTGATGGCCAGATCAGACCGGATTCAGATTTTTACTCTGTGGTCAGGGATGTGTATCTGTCGATCTACGATGAAGATATGTATTTCTTATATGGAAGGATCCCCCACGGGTTCACCGGCCAGCCGGAGATCTCAGACGGGGAGATGAGGAGGATCCGTGACGGAAATCTGGAGTGGTATGTGTACGATATGTCCTTTCGCCTGTCGGATGACAGGACAGTGTATGTGCGTGGGATCACGTCCGTGACGGATGCGGAGGAAAGCTTCTCTGTGACGGTGCGTTTAGCCCTGATCCTCTTTCCGGCTCTGGCTCTTGTCACGGGGATAATCGGTTACCGTTTTACAAGGCGGACGCTCCTTCCGGTCAAACAGGTCACAGAGACAGTGCAGAAGATCCGGGCGGACGCGGACCTGTCCCGGCGGATCGGACTGGATCCGGGCAGAGGGAAGAACCGGGATGAGATATACAGTCTGGCAGAGACTTTTGACGGGATGCTGGGAGAACTGGAAGACGCATTCCAAAGAGAGAAGCAGTTCACCTCAGATGTGTCCCATGAACTGAGGACGCCGGTCAGCGTGATCCTGGCACAGTGCGGGGCGAGCCTGGAAGATGAGACGCTGACAAAAGAGCAGAGGGACCAGATCCTCCTGATCCAGAGAAAGGCGAAAGAGATGTCAGAGATGATATCCCATCTCCTCTTCCTCTCCCGTGCAGATCAGGGAAGACAGTCCCTGAACAGGGAATGGGTCGATGTGAGCGAACTGACAGAGATGATCGCGGAAGAACAGCAGATGCTTGCGGATGAAAAAGGAAACGGAGTGCAGATCGAGTGCAGGATCCAGAAAGGGATCACGGCATTTGTGGATGAGACGTTCTATATCCGAATGCTCATCAATCTGATGTCAAATGCAGTGTATTACGGCGGACAGGGATCTACTGTGGTCGTGTCGCTGGAGAGCGGCGGAGAGCAGTTTACCGGTTCGGTAGCGGACAACGGGATCGGCATCCGGGCGGACGACCTGCCCCACATCTGGGAACGATTTTACCGGGCGGATACGTCCAGGTCCGGCAGCAGCCATTCCGGACTGGGGCTTTCCATGGTGAAGTGGATCGCAGAGGCGCATGGAGGCTGGGTGAGAGCGGAGAGCACGCCGGGCAAGGGGAGTGTGTTTACGTTCGGGATGCCGGTGGCAGGTCCCGGGAATGCACAGGAACCCTGTGAACAAAAAAATGAAAAAAATGAGATACTTTAATCTTCCTTTAATCTTTGTGGGATATATTAATACCAAGAAAACAAACAATATAAAATAACCGCAGAGAAATATGAAGGGAGAAAAAAGATATGATGAAAAAATATATCGCAGCGGCAGCAGTATCAATGATGGTCTTAGGAGCACTTACAGGATGCGGGAACGGAGGCAATTCCGGCAGCGGTGCAGGGAGCGCGGACATCGGGCGTGATGCGGCTCTTGAAGCGGCGCTGAATGACGCAGGAGTGAGCGAAGCGGATACGACCAGACTGAAGGTGTCGGAAGATATGGACGACGGAATAAAAGTTTACGAGATCGGATTCGATGTGGCGGAAAAAGAGTATGACTACGAGATCCAGGCTTCCGACGGGGCGATCTTAAGTTCGGATGTGGAGACAAATGAAGGATACACAGCGGCACAGAACAGCACTCAGTCACAGCAGAACGCGGACAATGCGGGAACAGGCACTTCGGATGCAGCGGTGAGCCTGGAGGAAGCAACCCGGATCGCACTGGATAAAGTGCCCGGGGCGACCGAGCAGGATATCCGGATCAATCTGGACTATGATGACGGACGCCAGAAATACGAAGGGGATATCATCTACGAGCAGATGGAGTATGATTTCGAGATTGACGCCAATACGGGAGAAGTGATCGAGTGGAGTGAGGAGAGGATATAGGAGATGCAGGGATCCTGCAGATCAAAAATGATTCGGGCTGGGTCTTAAAAAGACTCAGTCCGTTTGATATCTTCGGATAAGATCTTCTAACTTTAATATAGCTTCCTCTGTGGTATAGAACAGGCTTTCATCCATGGACTGAAAGAAGTCCCAGAAAGCGGCGGTAAGTCCGGACTCCCGGATACTCAGATAAACAGGTGAACGGGAGTCGATGGGAGTGAAGAGCAGATAACCTGCTTTCGGGGTGATATAGATATTCGCCCCGTTTTTTACTGTCCCTATATTATGGCGAAGCATTTTTATATGTAAGATCCCAGCCCGGCACTGATCAGTGAACCTGCGTATGATATCCAGCCTGTCTTCAAGAGCAGGACGCAGATAGATGTCACGGGGATATTCCTCGAAGATCCCGGTACGTAAAAATTCTTCGATTCCGTCTTCTGAAAAGATGTTGATAACAGTTTTTTCTTCTAATCTCTGTTCCAGATCACTGATATGATCCAAAACATTACGGATAAAAAGATCTTTCTCTGGAAGATCTGGATGGAG
>HHCFC02800__coassemble_2043_pt1 | contig 12667 bp, 9 predicted proteins | sample HHCFC02800__metabat2_high_PE_058 | metagenome-assembled genome bin HHCFC02800 | reverse complement strand
TGGTTGCCAGAAAGTTTCTTGCTTTGGACAGTAATTCCCGCTACCGCATCGACTATTCAGCCTATCTTGTCGGGAATTCTTATTTAACCCAGCTTGACTTCCTGGATGAAGTAGAAAAGGTATTGAAAGATCTGACGGAGAAATGTTCGGAGACATCGCATTTCGCGATCCTTGCCGACGGGGATGTACTCTATCTTAAAAAGATCGACTCTCCCGAATTTATCAGAATGACCTCCCGGGTAGGCACCCGGATTCCGGCTTATGGAACCTCTCTTGGGAAGGCTCTGCTGATGGATTACGAAATTGCGGATCTGCAGAAACTGTATCACAACAAGCTTGAGCCGATCACTCCAAACACTATTACAGATTTTCATACGCTCATCAGACAGATTCATGAAGCCCGCATTAACGGATTTACGTATGAGATCGAAGAATCGACCCAATATATCCGCTGTTACGCAGTTCCTGTGAAAAAAAACGGCCGGGTTGTTGCTGCGATCAGTGTGGCTATTCCTATCTTTCGATACTCCGATGAAAAAGGTGCCCTGATCCGGGCGCTGCTGTTTGATGCCAAAGCAAAGCTGGAAACCATACTCAGCAATATTGATATGGATTTCAATGCATTAATATAACTTTTTGTAAGGAGGTGGGCAAATTGCAGCAACTGGTAACGATCGGAGAAACCATGGTTTCTTTTGTCCCACAGTCAAACGAGCCTCTCCGGTACGGCACTACCCTGAAGATGTGTATTGCCGGGGCTGAGAGCAACACAGCAGTCGGCATACAGAAACTGGGCGGGACTGCTTCTTTCATCACCCGCCTGGGTGACGATTGTTTTGGACAGTACATATTGCGCATGATCCGTGCAGAGGGCGTCGATACAGCACATATCAAATTTGACCCGGAACACCCTACCGGAATCATGTTTAAAGAACCTTTGCCGAATCAGGAAACCGCAGTACATTATTACAGACTTGATTCCGCTGCATCCCATATGACCCCCGACGATATTCCCGAAGACTCGATAAAGAGTGCTGAGATCTTTCATTTCAGTGGAATAACACCCATTTTAAGTAAATCCTGCAGAGACACCATATTCTCCGCAATCGAGACTGCAAGATCAGGAAAAACGGCGATCAGCTTTGATCCCAATATCCGGAAAAAACTATGGAAAAATCAGGACTACACTCCTCTTATGAAGGAGCTTGCTTCCATGTCCGACTATGTTCTTCTCGGTCTTGAAGAAGCCTCTGTTCTGTATGGAACAAAAGAGATCAGGCAAATTGTCTCAAGTGTGTTCTCAAGCTCTTTTGTCAGGTTTCTTGCAGTAAAAAACGGGAGCGAAGGCGCATGGGTCTGCGACTCAGATCATACCTTCTTTATCCCGCCGGTAGACTGCCGCTGTATTGAACCGACCGGGGCCGGAGATGCATTTAACGCCGGATTTCTGTCCGGCATCCTGAAGTCCAAACCGCTCGAAATATGCGGAACGATCGCTGCCGTCTGCGGCTCGAAAGCGACTGAGACACCAGGAGATATCGAAAGTCTCATTACCGAACGTGAACTCAATGACATACTGAATCACATTTCTCCTGTATATCGATAGAAAGGAAAAAATATGCATAATATAATCAAAAAACATCCTGTTATCGCGATACTTCGAAGCACTCCCCAGGAGGACCTTGAAGCCTACACTTCCGCTTTATATGATGGAGGGCTTCGGGCTTTCGAGGTATCATTCAGTTCAGAGACAGCTGCTTCGCAGCTGAAATGGATGAAAGAACATATGGCGCCGGATACATGTATCGGAGCAGGTACGATACTGACCCGCAAAGATGCTGAAAGCGCGCTTCAGGCAGGAGCTGATTTCTTTCTTTCTCCGTCATCCAATCCAGAAGTTCTGGATTATTGCCGGACGAACAGAATCCCTCTGCTCCCGGGAGTTTTTTCTCCCACAGACGTATCCATATGTCTTTCCTATGGATTCCACACATTAAAACTATTTCCTGCCGCAGACCTTCCGCTTCAATATATCAAAAGTCTGAAAGGGCCTTTTCCCAATACGGAATTTGTCGCGGTCGGAGGGGTGACTCCGCAGAATGCGTCCACGTATCTTAATTCTGGTTTTGCCGGAGTGGGAATCGGCAGTTCACTTGTAGACAAAACGCTGTTCCAGGAGAAAAACTGGGCGCAGATCACACAAAATATCCGTTTATTTTTAGACTCACTGAAAGAGGAGAATCTATTATGAAAATCACAAATATTTTTACCTATCTGGTAAGGCCCCGCTGGTGCTTTGTTGAAATCGAGACAGACAGCGGATTGACCGGATGGGGCGAAGCCGTGATCGAAGGGAAGGCTTCTACTGTTAAGGCCTGCGTGGAAGAAATGTCCGAATATCTGGTCGGACGCAATCCCCAGAATATCGAGGATATCTGGACCACACTGTATCGGGCGGCTTTCTACAGAGGGGGCCCGATACTGATGAGTGCAATTTCCGGGATCGATCAGGCTTTATGGGACATCAAAGGGAAATATTATCAGGCTCCTGTTTACGAACTGATGGGCGGCAGGTGCCGGGACCGTATGAAGATCTACTCCTGGATTGGCGGAGACCGTCCTTCTGATGTAGCCCGGGCCGCAAAAGAACGACAGGATGCCGGTTTCTCAGCAATTAAGATGAACGCCACAGAAGAATTACAGTTTATTGACAGCTATGATAAGATCGATGCTGTTCTCGAAAGAGTTGCGTCGATTCGCGAAAGTACCGGAAAATACTTCGGGATCGCCATTGATTTCCACGGACGCGTCCACAAGCCTATGGCCAAAATCCTTGCCAAAAAGCTGGAAGAATTCGATCCCATGTTTATCGAAGAACCGGTCCTGTGTGAAAATATGGAAGATTTTAAAGAGATCGCCTCGTGCTGCAATATTCCCATCGCAACCGGAGAACGGCTTTTCTCAAGGTGGGACTTTAAGCGGCTCTTTGCCGCCGGAGGAGTCGACATCATTCAGCCGGATCTCTCTCATGCCGGCGGGATTACTGAAGTAAAAAAGATCGCTTCCATGGCTGAGGCATATGATGTCGCGCTTGCGCCGCACTGCCCGCTTGGTCCGATCGCACTGTCCGCCTGCCTGCAGGTCGATGCAACCAGCTACAATGCCTGCATTCAGGAACAGAGTATCGGGATCCATTATAATGTAGGAAAAAGTGTTCTCGACTATATTTTAAATCCAGAAGATTTCAAGTTTACCGATGGTTTTGTGGATCTTCCCAAGAAACCCGGACTGGGTGTAGAGATAAACAAAGATCTTGTTTTAGAAGAAAACAGAACTCCCCATCACTGGAAAAACCCAGTGTGGCGTCACAAAGACGGTTCCATAGCAGAGTGGTGATAAAAAAGCTGCGCGCTGATCTCAGCGCGCAGCTTTTTTTATCTCACTCTCCGGAACCGGATGTTCACCCGGAACAGATCTCCGTCCAGATACAGTTCAAACTCTCCGCCCTGCATCTGCACCAGACTCTTGGCGATGGACAGCCCCAGTCCGCTTCCTTCCGTGCTCCTGGAGATATCCCCGCGGATAAAACGCTCCGTCAGCTCATCCGCTGTGATATTGAGCTGCTGTTCTGAGACATTTTTCAGGGTAAAGCTTACTGTGTCCTCTGTCACCGACATATCAGCATATACCCTGGTCCCGGGCATGGCGTATTTTGCCGCGTTCCCGAAGATATTTTCCAGGACCCGCCACATCCTCCTTCCGTCCACATGGATCACCGCCGGTTCCTCCGGGATGTTCAGCACGACCGTCAGGTTCCTTGCCTCGAACTTCTCCGCCATCTCCCCTTCCGTCTGCTGCACCAGTTCCCTCAGATCCATATCCATACATTCCAGAGAAATGTTTCCGCTGCTCACCTTTGATGCCTCGACCACATCCTCGGTCAGAGTCTTGAGCCGCTGCGCTTTTGCCTCCAGGATATCCAGATACCCCTGGATTTTCGGATCGTTGATGTTGGACCGCTTCAGGATATCAACATAGTTGATAATGGACGTCAGAGGCGTCTTAATGTCGTGGGATACGTTGGTGATCAGATCCGTCTTCAGCCGTTCGTTTTTCATCCCTTCCTCTACCGCCTTGTTCAGCCCGCTTCCGATATCGTTGATCTTCTCTGCCAGATCCCGGTTTGTGCCGCTCAGGCCGGCAAGGGATATCTGATAGCTCATATTGCCGGAAGCGATCTCTTCAATCCCTTTTTTCAGCCGGTTCTTTGCGATCACATTGCTCAGCACCAGATAGATCACCGCAATATCCGCGACCAGCAGGACAAGTGCGAACAACGGCGCACCGTCGGATGCCAGGGCAAACCACTGCAGGATGACAAACACTCCGAGTATGATCCCCACTCTCGCTGTGGCAGAACGCTCCCGGAACACTGTTGCCCCGAAATGGATAAACGCCCGGCAGACACTGTCCTCCCACAGACGTCTCCCCTTTATCCGCCTGACCAGACTGATATAGCCGGCGAAAAAGCAGCTGAATGTAAACACACCGTATACAAACAATCCCGCCGTGTCAAACAGATCATAGCTCTGCGTAAACATCCCTGTGTCATAGTATAACGGATAAAGATAAGTACCCGTTTCATAGGTGAGCGTTTCAGATATACTGACGTTGATCCCGCTCCAGGTCATGGCGAAAAGCCCGGTTCCCGCAGCCCATATGAAGATGACCAGAGCCGCAGCGATCTCCGTCTTCCAGCGGTCGAATGCCGTCAGATGAAGTTTCTCGTCCCCCGCTCTTCTCCCGGCTGTCAGTGTCAGCCATACCATGCATACAAGAAAGGCGGCTGCGGCGATCACTGATATGACAAGAGAATTCCTGATATATGGGACATTCGTGTCATATGCCTGTTTTCCTTCATAAAACTGATCCTGTATCGGGAATTTTGTGTCTACAGCCACCGCAAAGATACTGTTGAAATTTCTCCTGTCTTCGTAGGTACGGACCGCGTCCCACTCGTTCGCCTCGGAGATCGTCATATTTGTCTGAAAATCTCTCAGTTTAGGGTACACGACCATATATTTGACGGAATCTCCTTCTTTCATCTTCTCGATATTCTCTTCTGCTTCCGCAAAATCTTCATACTCGCTCCGGTTTGTGACGACCCGTTTTGTCTCTTCATTGATATACAGATAAGTAAGGTTTGTGTTCCCTTCTGCAAGATAATCCCATCCGCTGTTATACGTCTGCAGATCTGAATAAAGACTGCTCAGCGCATATGTGATATTTTCATAAATGATGGTGAGTTTCCCGTTCAGCCTGGGATTCTCATTTACAGCCTGGAGCAGATTGCTCCCGCCTTCAGGCGCATATTTTTCCTTCAGTGATTCTCCGAAATTCCAGCAGTCTGTATACTGCAGTCCTCCCTCTTTATCAACGATACGGAAGTCATACTGCCCCGGCGTGGTGTACGCGCCTTCTTCCAGAAGATCCAGGATCGTCCCCTGGTCCGTATCCTCCGCCTCAAATGCGAGCTGACCTGTCTCAAACATTGTCAGAAAATCACTGAGGTAATAGTAATAGTAGCTCCCGTCCGGTCTCTCGCAGACGATCACGCCGTTTTCATCGTAAATGTCCCCTTCACCGCTGACATAGTCCTCGCTCCAGCTTTCCAGTTCTTCCAGTGTGTATGCGATCCCGGAAACATTTTCCCCGCTGACACCTCCGCTCCCCTGCTTGTCATACTCCATGATATCGATCACTTTATCCGGATTATAGGCACCGTCCGTCTCAAAAAGATTCTCAAGGCGCATCTGGTTCATGATCTCCATCATCACATTTTCCACCTGCATATTGAAATCTTCCGAGTCTTCAAAAGACTGGTCCGTCATCCCCCACAGTTCTGCCGGATTCGCAGTCCCCGCGATCGTCAGCGCGCCGAAAAGATTGGTCACAAAAACCGCGCCGCTCAGCACTGCCAGCACAAGAAGAACAGCTTTCGTCACTGTCTTTTTATACCATCTGTTCATAGATCTCCCTTCATCTCTCCCATTATTTTTCTCTATATCCCGACCGTTCCATCCGGCATCTCCTCTACATCTTCTCGATCTTATAGCCTACGCCCCACACGACCTTCAGATATCTGGGGTCTTTCGGATTGATCTCGATCTTTTCCCGGATATGCCGGATATGCACAGCAACTGTGTTGTCTGCTCCGATCGCCTCTTCATTCCAGATCGACTCATAGATCTGGTTTATCGAAAATACTCTCCCCTGGTTCTTCATGAGCAGGAGCAGGATGTTGTACTCAATGGGAGTCAGTTTCACCGGCTCACCGTCCACGGTCACTTCCTTCAGGTCGTCATTGATCCGAAGGCCTCCCACTTCATAGATCTTGTCCTTCCTGTCCTGCACCGTTCCGCCGAGCTGCGTATACCGGCGCAGCTGCGACTTCACCCGCGCCACCAGTTCCAGCGGATTGAAAGGCTTCGTCACGTAATCGTCCGCACCGATATTGAGTCCCAGTATCTTGTCCGCATCCTCGGACTTTGCCGAAAGGATGATGATGGGAATGCTGTTCTTCTCCCGGATCTTAAGGGTGGCTCTGATCCCGTCCAGCTTCGGCATCATGACGTCAATGATCAGCAGGTTCACGTCCTCCTTCTCAAGGACGCTGATGGCCTCGATCCCGTCATACGCCTTCAGGATATGGTATCCCTCCTGGCTGAGATATATCTCTATCGCGTCTACGATCTCTCTATCGTCGTCACATACTAAAATATTGTACATTTTCATCACCTCCCTTACAGTATATATGATAAGGGGGATTTTTTAAAAGGGATGAGGGAAAATCTTAGGAAATTATTAATTTGTCAAGCAGACAGCCGCCACACCTTCCCGTGCAGCGGCTGTCTCATTGCATAAAAGTTTTCAATGTGACCTGTTCCTATGATACCCGCAAAGTGGATTTTCTCTCATTCCAGTACCTCCCTTACCCGCTCCAGCGGTATGCCGCACTTTCCGGCGATCTCCTCCTCCGACCTTCCTTCGGAAGAAAGCCTGAAAATAAGTTTAGCAAGCTCAATCCCCTGCTCAAACCCCTGGGCACGTCCCTGTGCATGTCCCTCTTCAAGTCCTTCCTGTCGTCCCGTTCTTCTTGCCTTCTCTCTTTCCTTTTCCATCTCATCAGCAAACAGTTCTCTCAATGCATCGCACATCTTTTCTTCAACCTCCATTTCTTTCCAGTTCGCCCGGGTGATCAGATCCATCACAGCAGCATGGTCCTTTGAATCCTTAAATGGTTCATACCTTGTGATCAGCCCGCTCAGCTCCTTCCCCGCTCTCAGGTTCATTCTCAGGCTTTGAATCCAGCAGTTCTCTTCCTGAGTCAGTTCATGCGTGATCAGAAGCTGCATGGGAATCGCGTCTCCCTTGAGATAATAGACGCCCTTATAGTGGCACTCTGCTCTTATCCCTCTCCCTTCCTTCAGATGCTTCATCATCTCCCGGGGATAATGGTTGCACACAAACGTGATCGTTATCTCTGTCGGCTCGATCTCCCTGACCCTGTTCGTATTCGACTGATAAAAGCAGGCATATCCATACACTTTGTAAAAATCATTTACGCTCAGGTTGTCATCCGGCGGCTTTTTGCTCAGCAGGTATTCCTCCTGAAGTTCCAGTTCCTTTCTCTCTATCTCCTCCGCAAATGTGATCCGGAGCGCAGCTCCGAACGCAGGATGCCATTGCAGTCTCTGCCTGTTTCCTTTTCCACTTTCACTCATATGTGGATCTCTCCTTTCAGTATAGCCAATTCAATTTCCGGTTGCAACATGATCCACTCTTTAATTTCTCTCCAACGGCATCACATCCTTTAGATCCACATAATCAATTTGGAAATCCGCTCTGAACCCAGAGCATGAACACTGTCCTTCGGCGGTCAGATCAGGACCGAACGTCCCACCGCCTGAGAATGCCCGCAGAAGCATCTCCTCTGCGGAATACAAACAGGATAACATCAAACACGGCAGACAGCAAGCAAAATTCCGTTGCCCAACCTCCCCCCAGCCGCTCCCCAGGGAGCAGCGCTCCAGCGCGCCCCTCCTCATCCCAACTTGCTCCTCTCATCCTTCCCCAGCCACTCCCCAGGGAGCAGCGCTTCAGCGCGCCCCTCCTCGTCCCAACTTGCTCCTCTCATCCTTCCCCAGCCACTCCCCAGGGAGCAGCGCTTCAGCGCGCCCCTCCCGCCCCTAAGTCAACTCCCTTCCCCAGCCAAAAAACAAGCCGGGCGGTATGTGTTGTTCAAAGGCTGTTAGAACGGCGTCGGTCCTTAGAGCGCGTCCTTTGCGCTCTTATGTACCGCTACGCCGTTCTCCAAGCGCAAGCGCGCCTGAGAACAACACATACCGCCCGGCGTAATTTTTGGGGCAAGCCGTACGATCTGATTTACAGCGTATTTCTATAATAGTTGATCAGACATCCGTCCAGGATGATCTGTCTCTCTGCATCTGTCAGGTCGCCAAGCCGTAAGTCGATCTCTTTCAGCCCGTCGCCCACGACATATGCCCTGATCACATCACTCTTCTCTTCCACTGCCTTTCTCACATCCGGCACAAAGATATAATCTCCGTTCTTGAACGGGAGCGCTTCGTGGTCCGCATCTGTCAGGAAGGGAAGCATTCCCCAGTTGATCAGGTTGGAGCGGTAACGCTTTGTCGCATACTCGACAGCGATGTTCGCCCATCCGCCAAGTACTTTCTGGCAGGATGCCGCCTGCTCACGTGCAGAACCGTCTCCCGGTTTTACGGCAAAGATCGTGCTTCCGACTCCGATGTTCCCTTTTCCGACTTCCGGATAAGTCTTCTGGATCGTCTCCATCACCGGTTTCAGTTCCTCAAGCACATCCAGCGGACATGTGTCTGCCTCGATAGCTTTCTGCGCCTTCTGCACTTCTTTGGCACGTCCCACATATGCAGGGTCTTTTCTTGAGAGTGCGAACTCTGCAAGTCCCAGAGGATTAGAACGGTAGGAGGAAGTCTCTCCCGACGGGATCAGTTCATCCGTCGTTGTGACCGGATCATGGATCTCAGAAACGACTTTCACGATCAGGTTCTCCGGGAGCGGAGACATTGCCGGCCAGTCTTTGATGTTCGGTCCGAAGTGGATCTCCACGTCCGGATCCGCCACCCCGTGGCTGTCGAAAACTCTGTTCGCATAAATATTTTTATCGAAATGATATTTCTGCCCTTTGTACTCTACATCCAGGTCTGTGGCAGAAGTCAGGTATCCCTTGTTCGCTGCTGTCGCTGCGATAGAACGTGCATCCATCAGCGCTACGGAAGAGATCTGTCCGCTCTGCAGCTTGCTTCCCTCACGGTTCGGGAAGTTTCTCGTAGTATGGCGGATGGAGAACGCATTGTTCGCCGGAGTGTCCCCTGCGCCGAAGCACGGTCCGCAGAATGCGGTCTTCACAACAGTTCCTGCCTCAAGGAGATCAGCTACCGCACCGTTTTTCACAAGTTCCATGTAAACCGGCATACTTGCGGGGTAAACGCTGAATGTAAATTCATCTGCTCCGATATTTCTTCCTTTGATGATGTCCGCAGCCGCGCAGATATTCTCAAATCCGCCGCCGGCACATCCCGCGATGATGCCTTGATCCACATAGAGCCTGCCGTCCCTGATCTTCCCCTGGAGAGAATAATCCACCGCGCCGTCCAGGCTGACAAGCGCTTTCTGCTCCACATCATGGAGAATATCCGCAAGATTTTCATTCACCTCGTCAATGGTATAAACATTGCTCGGATGGAACGGCATCGCGATCATCGGTTTGATCTCGCTTAAGTTCACATAAACGCATCCGTCGTAGTATGTCACCGCGCCAGGGTTCAGTTCTTTGTAATCCCCGCTTCTGCCGTGGATCTCATAGAACTCCTGGATCTTCTCATCTGTTGTCCAGATAGAGGACAGGCAGGTCGTCTCCGTCGTCATAACGTCAATGCCAATACGGAAGTCAGCGCTTAACTTCTTTACGCCCGGTCCCACGAATTCCATCACTTTATTGTTTACATAGCCGTTCTTAAATACCGCACCGATGATCGCCAGCGCAACGTCCTGCGGTCCCACACCTTTCATCGGCTCGCCGTCCAGATAGATTGCGATCACGCCCGGCATCTTGATGTCATAGGTCTTGTTGAGAAGCTGTTTTACAAGCTCCGGTCCGCCTTCACCCATTGCCATGGTTCCCAGCGCTCCGTAACGGGTATGGCTGTCAGATCCCAGGATCATCTTTCCGCCGCCTGCCAGCATCTCGCGGGCAAACTGGTGGATGACTGCCTGATGAGGCGGAACATATACTCCGCCGTACTTCTTCGCGCAGGTCAGACCGAACATATGGTCATCCTCGTTGATCGTTCCGCCTACCGCGCAGAGGCTGTTGTGGCAGTTCGTCAATACATACGGCATCGGGAACTTCTCAAGTCCTGACGCACGTGCCGTCTGGATGATGCCGACAAACGTGATGTCATGTGATGTCAGTTTGTCAAAACGGATCTGCAGATTCTGCATATTACCAGAAGTGTTGTGATCCTTCAGGATATTGTACGCCATGGTATTGCACGCCGCTTCTTCCTTTGACAGTGGAACCTGCACGTTTCCTGTATCTTCTACGATCTCAGTGCCGTTTAAGAGATAGACACCGCTGTCATATAATTTGATCATGTAGAAACCTCCTTATGAAACTTTTTGTTTACTCTGGTATCTTCCTGCGGGCATCCCGCTTTCCCTTTCTGCCGTGCCGGCTCGATTCCGCTTTTGCTCCATTTTTCCGCGGGCATCCGCTCTATACAGATATCATAGGACAGCCAACTGCAGGCAATCCTGCGTTTTCTGTCCTATAATATCTGTGCACGGCAGAACTAATGACATTTTATCACATTTCGGCAGTCTAGTAAAACCGAAATTTGGAGACTTGGCTGAACTGTTACGCCCTGTCCATCTTATGCGGGGGCGGAGTTTTCTTGCAGGTCCTCCTCTGCAGAGATATAATATAGAAAATGTTTGCTTGGGGGACAGCATTACCATGAAAGATAAGATAGAGAATCGCAGAGCGCGTATCGCGGACATCATCGACGTCAGGACAGGCGCTGACTCAGCCGGTCACCTTTTTGACTTTTTATACCTTTTTGTCATTATCGCCAACCTGGCGGTGAGCATTATGCTCACATACGAAAATATCCGGATGCAGTATGAAGACCTGCTCCTGAGGATCGAGCAGATCACTGTCGTCATCTTCTGCATTGATTATGTCCTGCGGCTGTGGACAGCGAAATACACCTATCCTGAAACCAGTGAGGCTCTCTCCATCCGTAGATATGTCTTCTCATTTACAGGGATTGTAAATCTGCTCTCGTTTCTCCCTTATTTCCTGCCCATATTCTTTCCATCAGGGGCAGTGGCATTCCGAATGCTGCGGATCATGAGGGTATTCCGCCTGTTCCGGATCAACGCCTACTACGACTCCTTCAAACTGATCACAGAAGTCCTGTCGAGCAAGAAGCAACAGCTCTTCTCTTCCGTGTTCACGATACTGATCCTGATGCTGGCGTCCAGCCTGTGTATGTACAGTCTGGAGCATGAGGCGCAGCCGGAAGTATTTTCCAATGCATTTTCCGGGATCTGGTGGGCTGCATCCACACTGCTCACCGTAGGTTACGGCGATATCTATCCCATCACCACGCTGGGAAAAATGTTTGGGATCTTCATCACCTTCCTCGGAGTCGGCATGGTCGCCATCCCCACAGGTATCATCTCCGCGGGATTCGTTGACCAGTATTCCCGGATCAAGCGTATGAGCGAGTACGGCCAGGAGGCGGACGTCCATTTCATCAAGATCCATCTGACCGAGCGGGACTTCTGGGTCAACAAGGCCATCTCCCAGCTCCGTCTCCCGGAAGGCGTCATCGTGGCAGTTGTAAAGCGGAATGACCGTATCCTCGTCCCACGGGGAAATATGGTCCTCCGGGCGGATGATGTGATGGTACTCGGCGCGGAGTCCTTCGATGAGAATGAACACATCAAGCTCAAGGAGATCATCCTCCAGAAGAGCCATCCCTGGATCGGACACCGGATCCGTGACCTGGATATTTCCAGACATTCCATCATCGTCCTCGTCAGACGGCGGAAACGGATCCTTATCCCTAACGGGAGCATGATCCTGCGGCAAGGCGATATGGTCATCATCTACACACAAACATTTATCGCCGACGCAAATGACATTGAAGTCTGATCTTACCCGGGGACGCAGGCCTCTTTGATCCTCCTGCGTCCCCAATCTTCATCCGCTGTGTTCCAAATCTCAATTCATTACAATTCACCATGCCTTACATGAAAGCTGGTCTTTCCCTTTTCAGGCGATTCTTTTTATGATATTCTTGTAGTTACGTAAAATTTTGACAAGGAACAAGGAGTATATTATGGATGTCATTATCGTGATGTGTCTTGGAGTCCTGGCAGGGAAGTTCTTTTTTCCGCTGAGATTGAAACAGATCAATGAGCTCCTGCTCCGTCTTCTCAAAGCCCTTGAATTCCAGCGCCCTGAAATTCATCAGCTCATCCTCCAGAAGCGCCAGAAACATCTCCGTCTCTCCCACAAAGTCCTCCGACTGCC
>HHCFC02800__coassemble_2032_pt1 | contig 12756 bp, 14 predicted proteins | sample HHCFC02800__metabat2_high_PE_058 | metagenome-assembled genome bin HHCFC02800 | reverse complement strand
ATTATGACCGAAGAAGAAAAGCTTAAAAAGCAGCAGGATCTCTTGCTGGATAAACTGCTTAATGGAACGATTTCGGATGAAGTTTATAAAAGAAGGCAGAAAACATTGGAAAAATCTCTTGAAATATGCCGGAATAACAAGAAGATTCTTGAAAAGCAGAATATAAGGATACTATCAAGAAAGAAGAGGATAGACGAGATAGAAAGACATTTAAGAGAAGGAGGGGATATTGAGCGGGCTACGGTAAACGAAATGCTGGACGAGATAGAAAAAATGATCATATATCCGAGTTATATGGAAATTATTTATAATCCTCTAAAGACAATGGGGCTGGATCGGACGTCAGATGAAACCGGATTAGAACAGAAAATCAGGATAGATTATGGCAATTTATTTGACAGATTAAAGCAGAAACAGGAAGACAGGGAACAGGTCATTGATCTTATCCGGAAAAATTCCGAAATCACAGCAAAGGAAATTGCGAGATGCCTGGGATGCAGTTTATCCGGAGCACAATATAAACTGAAAGTGTTGAAAAAAGATGGAAGGATTCGTTTCAATGGAAAAGGCGGCAAAGGACACTGGGAAATATTGAGGTAACGGCAGTCGGGAAGAATCGGCTGCCGTTTGTATATTGCGCAAAGGAGTCGGTTGATTTTGCCGAAGAGAGCGGATATACTATAAGTGAAATCAGAGCAACAATATATTTGAGATAGAGAGCGGGAAGGAGGATTTTCTAATGAATGAAAAATCAGAAATTACGTTCATGCAGACAAGGATGATCCGCCTTGCAGCAGAAGAATGGCATTTGCCGATTGACAGAATTGTTGAGATATTTAAAAAAATGAACGTGTTCAGCTATATAGAAAAGGGATATGGGATTTTTCATTGTGAGGGCGACGAGGCGGTTTTGGAAGATATCGGAGAGTTTCTGGCAAGGAAAGGATTAAATGTGTATGCAGGAATTAGTTGACGGGCTTATTCTTTATCACGGGAGTTATTGTGAAGTGAGAAGACCGCAGATTGAAAAGTGTGCAAGAAGAAAAGATTTTGGAAAAGGATTTTATCTCACTACATCCAAAGAACAGGCGGTCAGTTTTCTAAAGACTGCGATTATTAAGGCAGAAGCCGGAGGTGTGATCGAACCGGGACAGGAGTATGGGATAGTATCTACATTTGAAGTCCGGCTGAATCATGAGCTGTCCAGTTATATTTTTCAGAGCGCTGATGAAGACTGGCTTCATTGTGTTGCGGCGCACAGAAAAAGAAATTCTTTTACAGAAGTGGAAAAGAAAATGTCACAGTATGATGTGATTGCCGGGAAAATCGCGGATGATGCGACAAACAGAACGCTGGTGGCATATATTTCAGGAACATATGGAAAGATGGGAAGTAAAACTGCTGATGATTTTTGTATCAGTCAGTTGATGCCTGACCGATTAAAAGATCAGTATTGTTTCAAAACAGCGAGAGCGTTGGAATGTCTGCATTTTGTGGAAGGTGAGAAAATATGGCTGAAGAAGCGATGACAAAAGACCAGATGAATTTTACAATCGATATGTTGATCACTATGGTGGTCGAGGAACTGGCAGAGGACTTGGGAAAAGATACGAAAGACGTTTTGGCAGATTTTTGTGTATCAAAAACCGGAAAAGCTCTTTATGATGAATCTACAAAATTATGGTGGAATGGTCCTTCCTATATTGCAGACATCTATAAGGAAGAACTTGATTCCGAAACAGCAGGAAAATGATGTGATAATGATATGCAGAGGACACGCATCCGCGTGTCCTCGCGCCATTTCAGGCACGATAGTCAAAGTATCTTTTTGTCCCGTCAGCTCAACACCTGGCTGGAATAGATGATCAGGTAGCCGAGCCCGTTCCTTGCCGCCAGGAATTCCCCGATCACCACGCCGACCAGGCATAACCCGATGTTCACCTTCATATTGCTTATTATAGAAGGGATGGATCCGGGCAGGACCACCTTTGCCAGGGCGTGCCTGCGGTTCCCGTGGAGGGTGTAGATCAGCTTGATCTTTTCCCGGTCCACTGTAGTGAAGCTGGTGTACAGGTTCATGATGCTGCCGAAGATGGCGACGGACATCCCCGCAACGATGATCGTGGTCGGCGTGGCGCCCAGCCAGACGATGAGCAGCGGGGCGAGGGCGGATTTGGGAAGGCTGTTGAGCACGACCAGGTAAGGCTCCAGGATCTCCGAGAGCCGGCGGCTGCACCACAGGAAGACTGCGGCAAGGACGCTCATAAGTGTGACAAGGAGGAAACTGACGATGGTCTCGTAGAGCGTCACCCATATGTGGAGGAAAATGGAGCGGTCCAGCACCATTTCCCAGAAGCAGGCGCATATCCTTGTGGGACTGCTGAAGATGAATGAGTCAATGATCCCGGTATCCGCGCAGACTTCCCAGAGGAGCAGGAAGAGGACCAGGATCAGGATGCGGGCAATGAGGACGAAGAGCCTGTGCCTTTTCAGAGAACGCAGAAATAACTCCTGCCCGGCGGATATCTTATTCATGGTGGTTCAACTCCTTCCAGATTCTGTTGAAATAGTTCTTGAACTCCGGGGCGTTCCGTCTGCCCAGAGGGGTATCATTTTCAAGCGAAAAGGCCACGGGCATGATGTCGGATACCCTGGCCGGTCTCTCGCTCAGGATGATGATGCGGTCCGCCAGGCTGACTGCCTCGGAGAGGTCGTGGGTGACCAGCAGCGCGGTCTTGCCGGAATCCCGTATGATCTGTCCGATGTCGTCGCTCACGTTCAGGCGCGTCTGATAGTCCAGGGCAGAGAACGGCTCATCCAGGAGCAGAAGCTCCGGGTCAAGGAGGAGCGTGCGGATCAGCGCGGCGCGCTGACGCATCCCGCCGGAGAGTTCGGAAGGCTTTGAAGATGAGAACTGTGCCAGACCGTACTGCTTCAGCATCTCTTTTGCCCTATGTTTTGTCTCTTCATTCAGAGAACCGTTTATTTCCGGACCGAGTACAACATTGCGGTAGACAGTCCTCCATTCAAATAAGTGATCGTGCTGGAGCATGTAGCCGATGCGGGATGAATTCTCTGTCAGAGGTTTCCCGTTCAGCAGGATCTCGCCGGATTCCGGCTTCATCAGACCGGCGATCAGGGAGAGAAGGGTAGACTTGCCGCATCCTGAGGGACCGACGACTGCCGTGAACTCTCCAGGGGCGAGTGAAAATGTGATGTCCAAAAGAGCCTGCGTCTCACCTTCCGGCGTATGGTAGGAATAAGATATATTTTTTAATTCCAGAATTGGTTTCATGTGGTCACTCCTGTTCTGCGGTATATAGTTAATGTATGTAAAAACGAAAGAACTGTGAGGGGAAAGGCATGCACCCGGAACGCGGGATCTTTCGGGCGGATCGAAAAGGAGAAAGGAGGATCGAGAAGCCTTGTCCTGCTGTCTTGACGAATGTGAAAAAGGGATTAAAATATAGGGTGACGAAAAGAAGAGTGCAACGCCATAAAAGACAGGGGAGACATTTTATGAACGTACAGAAAATAAACTATCAGAAAGAGATGGAAAAGATCCTGGATGAACTGCATAGGGAGGGAAGGGTGCCGAGACTGCTGCTCCACAGCTGCTGTGCTCCCTGCAGCAGCTATGTGCTGGAGTATCTGTCGGAGTATTTTGACATCACTGTATTCTACTATAATCCGAATATCTATCCCGAGAGTGAGTATGAGAAACGGATCGAAGAGCAGCAGGAACTGATCCGTAAGATGGAACTGAAACATCCGGTATCATTTCTGGGCGGAGCCTATGAGAAAGAACGGTTCTATGAGATGGCGGAAGGGATGGAACACTTAAGGGAAGGCGGAGCAAGATGCATGAAATGCTATGAACTCCGGCTTTCTGAGGCGGCAGAAGAGGCGAGAAAGGGCGGATATGATTATTTTACTACCACGCTCAGCATCAGCCCCCTGAAGAACGCCCAGAAATTAAATGAGATCGGGGTCCGCCTGGGAGAGAAAGCCGGGGTGCCCTATCTGGTCTCTGATTTTAAAAAGAAGAACGGATATAAGCGCTCCACGGAACTGTCAGCCGAGTATGGACTGTACCGGCAGGATTACTGCGGATGCGAGTTCTCGATGGCACAGCGTGAGAGGGAGAAAAGGGAGAAGGAAGAGCAAAAATAGTTACAGTCCACACTAAACCGCCGCCCCTGTAACCTTAAATAGGAGTTTTCTTCACCTGTTTAAGATTTACAGTAGACATTTCACGCTTTAGTGTGTTAAACTTAGGAGAAAATGCAACAGTGAAAGGAATGAGAAGACAGAAATGGCACAGTTATGGGGCGGACGTTTCACAAAAGAAACGGACAAGCTGGTATATAATTTCAATGCTTCTATCTCTTTTGACAAACGGTTTTACAGACAGGATATCCGTGGCAGCATCGCGCATGTGACGATGCTCGCGAAGCAGGGGATCCTGACGGAGGAAGAGAAAGAAAAGATCACAGAGGGGCTTGAAGGCATTCTTCGGGATGTGGAAAACGGGAACCTTGAGATCACGGATGAATACGAAGATATCCACAGCTTTGTTGAGGCGAACCTGATCGACCGGATCGGAGATGCGGGCAAGAAGCTGCATACCGGGCGGAGCAGGAACGACCAGGTGGCGCTGGATATGAAGCTTTATACACGGGATGAGATCCTGGAACTGGACGGACTGCTGAAGGAGATGCTCACGGTCCTGCTGAAGCTGATGAAAGAAAATGTGGAGACGTACATGCCGGGCTTCACTCATCTGCAGAAAGCACAGCCGATCACGCTGGCTCACCACATGGGAGCTTACTTCGAGATGTTTAAGCGTGACAGGTCCCGGATGAAGGACATTTATAAGAGGATGAACCTCTGCCCGCTCGGTTCGGGCGCCCTGGCGGGGACCACCTATCCTCTTGACCGGGAGTACACGGCGGAGCTTCTGGAATTTGACGGTCCTACGCTGAACAGCATGGATTCCGTGTCAGACAGGGATTATCTGATCGAACTCCTGTCGGCAATGTCCACGGTGATGATGCATCTGAGCCGCTTCTCGGAGGAGGTCATCATCTGGAACTCCAACGAATATAAATTCGTGGAGATCGACGATGCCTACAGTACGGGCAGCAGCATCATGCCGCAGAAGAAGAACCCGGATATCGCGGAACTGGTGAGAGGAAAGACCGGAAGAGTCTACGGCGCGCTGATGTCGCTGCTGACCACGATGAAGGGACTTCCGCTTGCATACAATAAGGATATGCAGGAGGATAAAGAACTTGTATTCGACGCCATTGACACGACGAAGGGATGTCTGGCGCTGTTTACGGGAATGCTTAAGACCATGAAGTTTAACGGAGACCGGATGGAGGAGAGTGCAAAGCACGGCTTTACCAACGCTACGGATGCGGCGGACTATCTCGTTAATCACGGGGTGCCGTTCCGGGATGCCCACGGGATCGTGGGAAGACTGGTGCTGTACTGCCTCGAGAAGAAGATCGCGCTGGATGACATGACGCTGGATGAGTTCAAGGCGATCTCTCCGGTATTTGAGAAAGATATCTATGATGCGATCAGCATGAAGACCTGTGTGGAGACGAGAAATACGATCGGTGCTCCGGGAAGAACGGCGATGGAGAAGGTGATCGCTGCTGAGGACGCTTATCTCGTGGCGGAATGATACGGGATGCTGATGCGGAATGATGCCGTGCGCTGATGTCCGAGCTCAGCAATGCGAAACAGATGTATCGGAAGATAAAAATACATATGGAAAAGGAGAAATAAAATGGAACAGAAATTAAGAGTAGGTATTCTTGGAGCAACAGGAATGGTAGGGCAGAGATTTATCTCCCTGCTTGAGGACCACCCCTGGTTTGAGGTCGTGACGGTGGCTGCAAGCCCGCGTTCTGCAGGAAAGACATATGAGGAAGCTGTGGGCGGACGCTGGAAAATGGACACTCCGATGCCGGAGGCAGTGAAAAATCTGGTCGTCCTCAACGTAAATGAAGTTGAGAAAGTTGCCTCCACGGTTGATTTCGTGTTCAGTGCAGTGGATATGACAAAAGAAGAGATCAAAGCAATCGAGGAAGCATACGCAAAGACGGAGACACCGGTGGTCTCCAACAACAGTGCGCACCGCTGGACTCCGGATGTGCCGATGGTAGTGCCGGAGATCAACGCAGCTCATTTTGATGTGATCCTGGATCAGAAAAAGCGTCTTGGGACAACACGCGGGTTCATCGCAGTAAAACCGAACTGCTCGATCCAGAGCTACGCTCCCTGCCTTGCGGCATGGAAAGAATTCGGACCGAAAGAACTTGTTGTCACAACATACCAGGCAATCTCCGGTGCGGGAAAGACATTCAAAGACTGGCCGGAAATGGAAGGGAACATCATCCCGTACATTGGCGGAGAGGAAGAGAAGAGCGAGCAGGAGCCGCTGCGCGTGCTGGGCAAAGTAGAGAACGGGCAGATCGTGAAAGCAGAACTTCCGAAGATCACATGCCAGTGCGTCCGCGTTCCGGTCCTGAACGGACATACAGCAGCAGTATTTATCAATTTTGAGAAGAAACCGACGAAAGAGCAGCTTATCGAGAAACTTGTGAACTTCAAAGGATTCCCGCAGGAGGCAGGACTCCCCAGCGCCCCGAAGCAGTTCATCCAGTATCTTGAGGATGACAACCGTCCGCAGGTGACAATGGATGTGGATTACGAGAACGGCATGGGCGTATCTATCGGACGCCTGAGAGAGGACACGATGTTCGACTATAAGTTCATCGGTCTGTCCCATAATACTGTCAGAGGCGCAGCCGGCGGAGCGGTACTGTGCGCAGAGGCGCTGACAGCGAAAGGATATATCACCAAAAAATAAGAAGGAGGCTGATTCCAATGGGAATGACAATGACACAGAAGATACTGGCTGCTCACGCGGGACTGGATTCTGTTGAGGCAGGTCAGCTCATCGAGGCAAAGCTTGACGTGGTCATGGCAAATGACATCACCGGACCGATGGCACTGCCGATCATCAAACAGATGTCGGACCATGTGTTTGACAAGGACAAGGTGGTGTTCGTGCCGGATCATTTCACGCCGAATAAGGACATCAAGTCTGCGGAGAACTCGAAAGCGATCCGCGAGTATGCCAAAGAGCAGGGACTGACCTGGTATTTTGAGCAGGGCAAGTCCGGCGTGGAGCATGCGATCCTTCCGGAGGCAGGTGTCGTGGTCGCGGGAGAGTGTATCATAGGTGCGGACTCCCATACCTGTACATACGGTGCGCTGGGTGCGTTTTCCACCGGAATGGGAACGACAGACGTGGCGACGGGCATGGCGACCGGCGAGATCTGGTTCAAAGTCCCAAGCGCGATCAAATTTGTCCTGACAGGAAAGCCGGGGAAATATGTGAGCGGAAAAGATATCATCATCCATATCATCGGAAAGATCGGGGTGGACGGCGCTCTTTATAAATCTATGGAGTTTACGGGGGACGGCATCGCGAACCTGTCCATGGACGACCGCTTTACCATGGCGAACATGGCGATCGAGGCGGGCGCGAAGAACGGGATCTTCCCGGTAGATGAAAAAGCGGAAGCTTACATGAAAGAGCATTCGAAGAAACCTTACACGATCTATGAGGCGGATGAGGACGCTGTCTATGACGATGTGATCAACATCGATCTCGCAGAGGTTCGTCCTACCGTGGCATTCCCTCACCTTCCGGGAAATGCGAAGACGATCGATGAGGTGGAGGCGATGGAGCCCATCAAGATCGATCAGGTTGTCATCGGATCCTGCACCAACGGACGTATGGAAGACATGAGAAAAGCGGCAGCCATCCTGAAAGGGCATACAGTGCACCCGGATGTGCGTGTCATGGTCGTTCCGGCTACACAGAAGATCTATAAGCAGTGTATCGAGGAAGGTCTCCTGGAGATCTTCGTGGATGCGGGCTGTGCGGTCAACACTCCGAGCTGCGGTCCGTGTATGGGAGGCCATATGGGAGTCATGGCGGCAGGAGAGAGATGTGTATCCACCACAAACAGAAACTTTGTCGGCCGCATGGGACATGTGGATTCCCTGATCTACCTTGCGTCACCGGAAGTGGCGGCAGCGAGCGCGATCGCGGGATATATTGCGAACCCGGAGAAAGTAGGTGAGGCGAAATGAGAGCAAAAGGACATGTGTTTAAATATGGAGACAACGTAGATACAGACGTGATCATTCCTGCAAGATATCTGAACTCATTTGACGCACAGGAGCTTGCGAGCCATGCGATGGTGGACATCGATCCGGATTTTGTGAAAAATGTGAAGCCCGGTGATATCATCGTTGCGAATAAGAATTTTGGCTGCGGTTCTTCCAGGGAGCATGCGCCTCTCTGCTTAAAAACAGTTGGAGTGAGCTGTATCATCGCAGAGACATTCGCCCGGATCTTCTACCGCAACGCGATCAATATCGGACTTCCGATCATCGAATGCCCGGAAGCGGCAAGGGGGATCGAAGCCGGGGATGAGGTGGAGGTGGATTTTGACAGCGGAAAGATCTACAACCTCACAAAAGGCACCGAGTTCCAGGGACAGGCATTCCCGGAGTTCATGCAGAAACTGATCGCTGCAGGCGGGCTTGTGAATTACACAAACAGTAAGAAAAAATAAAACATTGATCAAAAATGTGAGACAAGGGATGCGGCAGGCAGAGATTTGCGGCATCCTTTTTGAACATTCTGAAAATATTACTCGATCGGTGCCGTGTACCTCTTAAAAAGTACACGGCACCTGTGAAAAAGGTACACGGCACCGGTGAAGGTGGCGGAAAAAGTAACAAAGAAGAAGAGAGGATATCTTTATGGAAAAAGTGAATGAGAAGGGGAGGGCGATCGCCCTTCTTCCGATCGGAGTATTTCTGGTCATTTTTCTGGGAGCAGGGATCGTTTTTGGGGATTTTTATGCGATGCCGGCGATCGTGGCGTTTCTGATCGCATTGTTTGTAGCGTTTTTGCAGAACAGAGAACTGAAGTTTGATGACAAGATCAAAGTGATCGCGAAAGGCGTGGGAGAGGAGAACATCATCACGATGAGTCTGATCTTCCTGAGTGCCGGTGGTTTCTCTGGTGCGGTGACCGTGGCAGGCGGTGTGGACAGCACGGTCAATCTGGGGCTGTCGCTGATCCCGGCGCATTTTGCAGTGGCAGGGCTGTTCATCATAGGCTGTTTTATCTCTGTGTCCATGGGTACTTCCATGGGGACCATCGCTGCGCTGGCGCCGATCGCGGTGGGGATCAGTGAGAAGACGGGATTTTCTATGGGAATCTGTATCGCAGCTGTAGTGTGCGGCGCTATGTTCGGGGATAACCTGTCCATGATATCAGACACTACGATCGCGGCAGTGAAGACCCAGGGGTGCGAGATGCGGGATAAGTTTAAGGCAAACTTCCTGATCGTGCTCCCGGCCGCAGTCATAACGAGCATATATTTCTGGTTTGTCACGAGAGATGTAAACTATACGATGAGCGGAGACCTGGATTATAATCTGTGGGAAGTGCTGCCTTACCTTGTGGTGCTTATCGGAGCACTGATCGGGATCAATGTGTTCCTTGTGCTGGTGAGCGGGATCGTGATCTCACTGATCGTGGGCGTGGCAGGAGGAAATATCGTGCTCTCCGAGATGTTTACCGTAGTGGGGGACGGCGTGACATCCATGTATGATATCACGGTCATCTCCATCATCGTTGCCTGCATCGTATCCCTGGTAAAAGAATACGGCGGGATCCAGTTTATCCTGAACCTGATCAAAAGCCGGATCAAAGGGAAGAGAGGAGCGGAGGCAGGGATCGCGCTCCTTGCCCTGTTCGTTGACCTGTGTACTGCAAACAACACGGTGGCGATCGTGATGGCAGGACCTATCGCAAAGGAGATCAGCGATGACTACGGGGTGGATCCGAAACGGTCCGCATCCATGCTGGATATCTATACCTCTGTAGGACAGGGACTGATCCCCTATGGAGCGCAGCTGTTATCTGCGGCGACGCTGACAGCACTGACACCTTTTGAGATCATCCCATACCTGGTATACCCGATCCTTATGGCTGTGTGCGGATTCCTGGCGATCTTCCTGAGAAGAAACAGGTGAGAGCCGTCCGTGTTGTCGAGGTTGCGCGGGATGTGCCAGTTATGCTATAATTCAGGACAGTAAACCGTTGAAAGAAAAAAGAGGGTAAGAAGATGAATCTATTATACAAAAGTACAAGAAGCAAAGAAGGGACAGTGACTGCATCCGAGGCGATACTGAAAGGGCTTGCGGATGATGGAGGTCTGTTTGTACCGGAATATATCCCGAAGCTGGATGTCACCATGGACGAACTCAAAGATATGTCCTATCAGGAAACTGCATATGCGGTCATGAAGCAGTTTCTGACGGATTTCACGGAAGAGGAGCTGAAGCACTGCATCGACAGCGCTTATGATTCCAAATTCGACACAGAGGTGATCGCGCCTCTTGTCAAGGTAGAAGACGTCTATCATCTGGAACTGTTCCACGGGGCGACCATCGCGTTTAAGGATATGGCGCTCTCTATCCTGCCGCATCTGCTCACGACAGCGGCGAAAAAGAACAATGTGAAAAATGAGATCGTGATCCTGACGGCAACATCAGGGGATACAGGAAAAGCTGCCCTTGCAGGATTTGCCGATGTGCCGGGGACGAAGATCATCGTGTTCTACCCGAAGGGGGGCGTGAGCCGGGTACAGGAACTGCAGATGGTGACACAGAAAGGCGATAATACATCTGTTGTCGCGATCCACGGGAATTTTGACAACGCGCAGAGCGGTGTGAAAGCTCTCTTTGAAGATAAAGAACTGGAAAAAGAACTTGCGGGAGCAGGATATCAGTTCTCTTCAGCAAACTCGATCAATATCGGACGCCTTGTCCCGCAGGTCGTGTACTACGTATATGCTTATGCAAAACTTCTTCAGAATGAGGAGGTCGCACAGGGTGAGGAGATCAACGTGACGGTCCCGACAGGAAATTTTGGAAACATCCTTGCGGCATATTATGCGAAACAGATGGGCGTGCCGATCGCAAAACTGATCTGTGCTTCCAATGAAAATAAAGTTCTCTTTGATTTCTTCCAGACGGGTGTATATAACAAAAACAGAGAGTTTATCCTCACATCTTCCCCGTCCATGGACATCCTGATCTCCAGCAACCTGGAGAGGCTGATCTATACCATCGCAGGGCAGGACGCGGAGAAAAACGCGGATCTTATGGCGCAGCTCCGTGAAAAAGGAAGCTATGAGATCACGCCGGAGATGAGAGAGAAGCTTGCTGATTTTGCAGGAGGCTATGCTACAGAAGAAGAGACGGGAGCAGCCATCCGTACGACCTATGAGCGTACAGGTTATGTGATGGATACTCATACAGCGGTGGCGTCCAGTGTATGTGCAAAATACAGAAAAGAGAGCGGGGACGGGAAGAAGTGTCTCGTTGCTTCCACGGCAAGCCCGTACAAATTCATCCATAGCGTGATGAGCGCGATCGATGATAAGTATGCTTCCGCGGATGAGTTTGAACTGATCGATGAACTGAGCCGGATATCCGGAACGGAGATCCCGGGAGCGATCCAGGAGATCCGTAACGCTCAGGTCCGCCACAGCAGAGAGTGCGATGCGGACAGAATGAAAGAAACGGTAAAAGAAATCCTCGGAGTGTAAAGGAGCGGATGAAAGATGGAAGATACACAGAGTATATGGGGGATCATAGGCGTCATTGTCCTTTTCTGTGGATTATATTCAATGTATGCCTACATTAAACTGAAAACGAGCGGTGAGATCAATGCCACACTGCTCCTCGGAAAAGAGTATCTGTATAAAAAGTGCAAAGATAAAGAAAGCTATACCAAAAAGGCAGGACCGGCTCTTCTTATATTCGGTATCGTTTCCACGATCTACGGCGTGATCGATGTCATACACTGTTATGTTTATCAAATGACTACGGTGGATACGATCGGGATGGTGGTTTTCTTTGTTGTGCTGGTGTGGTTTGCCGTTTATACGACAAAACTGAAAAGGACTTATTTTTAGATATGATCTTATCAGGGCAGGCTCGTGCTGCCATCAGGCTGGAAAGGAGCAGTTATGGACCACGGAAAATTGATCAAAAAGGCGCTGGAGGCGAGGGAATACTCCTATAGTCCCTACTCTCATTTCAAAGTCGGCGCAGCGCTCCTCTGTCAGGACGGTGCGGTGTATACGGGATGCAACATAGAGAACCGGGCATACGGACCGACAAACTGTGCGGAAAGAACTGCGTTTTTCAAAGCGGTGTCTGAAGGAAAACGTGAGTTTTCGGCGATCGCCATTGTCGGCGGAGACGATGGAGCAGACAAACTGCCCTGGTGTTATCCCTGCGGGGTGTGCAGGCAGGTCATGGCTGAATTCTGTGGTGGGGAGGAATTTAAGATCATCTGTGCAAGATCAGCGGATGAGTACAGGATTTTTACCCTGAATGAGCTCCTTCCGGAAATGTTTTAATAAAAAATTGATTAAAAAATAACAAAGAATGCAGGATTGAGTCTAAAATCCTGCATTTTTTACTGTGAAAAATAACGTAAAATCGACGTAAATCTGATTTAAATGAAATTAAAAAGTAAAAAACTTTCAAAGTGAAAAAAATTATGGTTGCTTTTTGATCTGTTATCCTGTATAATATGGGAAGATTGGAAATTGCGGTATGGATTTCCTGAAA
>HHCFC02800__coassemble_2028_pt1 | contig 12784 bp, 7 predicted proteins | sample HHCFC02800__metabat2_high_PE_058 | metagenome-assembled genome bin HHCFC02800 | reverse complement strand
AGGTGTGAGACTATGTCAAATGTAATCGTTAAAGAAAACGAGACGTTAGACAGCGCTTTACGCAGATTCAAAAGAAACTGTGCAAAAGCTGGCATTCAGCAGGAGATTCGCAAAAGAGAACACTACGAGAAGCCAAGCGTAAGACGTAAGAAAAAATCTGAAGCTGCTAGAAAACGTAAGTATAATTAATATGTGCACTTAAAAAGGATATCGGTAAAGGGCAGACAGCCCGGATCCGGTATCTTTTTCTTTATGATATCGTATGTCTGTCTTCCAACCGGGGAGAGATGGAGCTGCCGGCTGTCCTAAAGTAGTGAAAAGACCGGGGCTCCATGCAGACGGAGGTGTCTGACAAGAAGAGCTGGCTTTAGTGAGATCATGGAGAATTGAAACAAAAGAGAAGATTTCCTGCAAATTTATCAAGATAAAGTGATAAAACTGTAAAAGGATGAAAGTTTTGATTGACATTCATGCATTTTGCCAGTAAAATAGACGGGTAGACAACGGTGTCTGAAAGCGGGCGGCTTGTCTGTCCGCTTTTTTTGTGGAAAATCCGCGGATCTTCTGCAAAAGAGACACTACTTTATAATTTCAGGAGGTAATTGAGATGTCTTACGTTGATGAGGTAATTGATTTAGTCGTAAAGAAAAACCCGGCTGAGCCGGAATTCCATCAGGCTGTCAAAGAAGTGCTGGAGTCTCTGCGCCCGGTGATCGAGGCAAATGAAGAGAAATACCGCAAAGAAGCTCTTCTTGAAAGACTGACAGAGCCGGAGAGACAGATTAAGTTCCGCGTGCCGTGGGTTGACGACAACGGACAGGCTCATGTGAACACAGGATACCGTGTACAGTTCAACAGCGCGATCGGACCGTACAAGGGAGGGCTTCGTCTTCACCCGTCCGTAAACCTTGGTATCATTAAATTCCTTGGATTTGAGCAGGTGTTCAAAAATTCACTGACAGGTCTTCCGATCGGCGGAGGAAAAGGTGGTTCTGATTTCGATCCGAAGGGCAAATCAGACAGAGAGATCATGGCATTCTGCCAGAGCTTCATGACAGAGCTCTGCAAACATATCGGCGCTGATACAGACGTTCCGGCAGGTGATATCGGAACAGGCGCAAGAGAGATCGGTTACATGTTCGGACAGTACAAGAGGATCCGCGGCGTGTATGAGGGTGTTCTCACAGGAAAAGGACTTTCCTACGGCGGATCCCTTGCACGTACAGAGGCGACAGGATACGGACTTCTGTATTTCACAGACGAGATGATGAAACTGAACGGAATGGAACTGGCTGGAAAGACAGTTGCAGTATCCGGTTCAGGAAACGTTGCGATCTATGCGACAGAGAAAGCACAGCAGCTGGGCGCGAAAGTCGTTACAGTGAGCGACTCCAACGGATGGGTATACGATCCGGACGGAATCGATGTTGCAGCTCTGAAAGAGATTAAAGAAGTTAACCGTGCAAGACTGACAGAGTACAAGAAATACCGTCCGAACTCTGAGTATCATGAGGGCAGAGGAGTATGGTCTGTTAAAGTTGACGTTGCTCTTCCGTGCGCAACTCAGAACGAACTGCTTCTTGAGGATGCAAAGATGCTGGTAGAGAACGGATGCAAGGTCGTAGCAGAGGGCGCGAACATGCCTACAACGATCGAAGCTACAGAGTACCTTCAGCAGAACGGCGTCCTGTTTGCACCTGGAAAGGCTGCAAACGCAGGCGGTGTTGCTACATCTGCACTTGAGATGTCACAGAACAGCGAGCGTCTGAGCTGGTCCTTTGAGGAAGTTGACGCAAAACTGAAAGACATCATGGTAAATATCTGCCACAATGCTTCTGAGGCTGCTGAGAAATACGGCTTCAAAGGCAACTATGTTGTAGGTGCAAACATTGCAGGATTCGAGAAAGTTGTTGACGCAATGGAGGCACAGGGAATCGTATAAGATCATCTGTGGATACAGGACTGCTGCAGGAAAGCGGCAGTCCTATTTTGTTCTAATGACGGCGGGACAGTGCCTGAGAGGAACAAGAATGGATATTTCCCGGATAGTGAATAGAAGATGTGATCTGGGAAATACTGTCTGTGACGCAATGAGAGGCACCCTGTCAACGGTTCGGCTTTCACCTTATGGCTGGACTGATACTCCATAAGTTAAAATTGTGTGAAAATTGTTGACAGATTTAGGAAAATCATTTATATTTGTTTTTGGTAAAAGGGAGTAACTGGCACCTGTTCAAGGTGTTTGCGATGTCGTCAGTACGATGGACAATCCATCCGTATCGCGATTAAACGGTGAGACTTTTATTGCATAATAAAAGAGTGCAATAAATGTCTCTTTTTTATTGCACTGAAAAAACGGAGGTCAGAGAAATGAAAAATTATTATCAGTTGTCTGCGGAAGAGACAATGAGAGAGATCAACGGTTCTACTGAGCCTCTCACCGACGAACAGGTGAAAGAGCATAAAGAGAAGTACGGACCGAATGAACTTGTTGAAGGAAAGAAAAAGACAGTTCTTCAGATATTTCTTGAGCAGTACAAGGACTTTCTTGTCATCATCCTGATCATTGCAGCGATCGTGTCCGGGTTTATGGGGGATGCAGAAAGCGCTGCTGTTATCCTGATCGTTATAACGATGAACGCGATCCTTGGGACTGTACAGACCGTAAAGGCAGAACAGTCACTGGCAAGCCTGAAGAAACTGTCCGGCCCCGAGGCAAAGGTCCTCCGCGGGGGGAGCGTGGTACAGATCCCGTCGTCTGAAGTTACGGTGGGAGATATCGTTATGCTGGATGCGGGAGACTATATCCCGGCGGACGGACGGATCATTGAATGCACCAGCCTGAAAGTGGACGAGAGTGCACTGACAGGAGAAAGCCTTGGCGTTGAAAAGATGACAGATGTTATCAACAAAGAAGAAGTGCCGCTGGGAGACCGGGTCAATATGGTCTACTCAGGAAGCTTTGTCACATACGGGCGCGGTTCCTTTGTTGTGACAGGCATCGGAATGGAGACCGAAGTTGGAAAGATCGCCAGCCTGCTGAAGACTACTTCTGAGAAGAGAACACCGCTCCAGATCAATCTGGACCAGTTTGGGCAGAAGTTATCGATCCTGATACTGATCTTCTGCGGAATCCTTTTCGGCATCAGTATTTTCCGAGGGGACAACATCGGAGACGCATTCCTCTTTGCCGTAGCACTTGCAGTTGCAGCGATCCCGGAGGCTCTCAGTTCTATCGTTACGATCGTGCTTTCTTTCGGTACACAGAAGATGGCAAAAGAACATGCGATCATGAGAAAACTGCAGGCTGTAGAGGGTCTTGGAAGTGTATCTATCATCTGCTCGGATAAGACAGGGACCCTGACACAGAACAAGATGACAGTGGAAGACTACTATGTAGACGGGCTGCGTATCAAGGCAGAGGATATCGACCTGAACGATCCTTCTCAGAGCAGGCTTCTGATCAGCAGTATCCTGTGCAATGATTCTTCAAATACAGACGGTGTGGAGATCGGTGATCCGACGGAGACGGCGCTTCTCAACCTCGGGACAAAACTCGGGCTTTCCCCGGATGATGTCAAGGCGAAATATCCGAGAGAGAGCGAGAATCCCTTTGACAGCGACCGTAAGCTGATGTCCACGAAACATACAATGGAAGGGACTCCGACTATGGTCGTAAAGGGAGCGGTCGATGTGCTCCTTGACAGAATGGTGAACATCCAGATCGGCAGTGAAGTCCGCCCGATCACTCCGGAGGACAGAAAGCAGATCGAGGATCAGAACCAGGAATTCTCGAGATCGGGACTCCGTGTTCTGGCATTTGCATATAAAGTCGTATCTGACGAACTGGAACTGTCTCTTGACGATGAATATGATCTGACCTTCCTCGGTCTGATCGCGATGATGGATCCGCCGAGGCTGGAATCCCAGGCGGCTGTTGCAGAATGTAAGCGTGCGGGTATCCGCCCGATCATGATCACGGGAGACCATAAAGTGACGGCGGCAGCCATCGCTAAAAGGATCGGCATCCTTGAAGATGAGTCAGAGGCGTGCGAAGGCGCTGTGATCGAGAACATGTCGGATGAGGAACTCCAGGATTTTGTGGAGGGCATCTCCGTTTATGCACGTGTTTCACCGGAGCATAAGATCCGTATCGTCAGGGCATGGCAGGATAAAGGAAATATCGTTGCTATGACCGGTGACGGTGTAAATGACGCGCCGGCACTGAAACAGGCGAACATCGGTGTGGCAATGGGTATTACCGGAAGCGAAGTGTCCAAGGATGCAGCAGCCATGGTACTGACCGACGATAACTTTGCAACGATCGTCAAGGCAGTGGAGAACGGACGTAACATCTACAGGAATATCAAGAGCGCGATCCAGTTCCTGCTTTCAGGAAACTTTGGAGCGATCCTTGCAGTGCTCTATGCATCCATCACGGCTCTGCCGGTACCGTTTGCGCCGGTACATCTGCTGTTTATCAACCTTCTGACAGACAGTCTTCCGGCGATCGCCCTCGGACTGGAGCCGCATTCCATAGAAGTGATGGATGAGAAACCGAGGCCGATGAACGAATCGATCCTTACGAGAGATTTCCTGATCAAGATCGGAACGGAAGGGCTTTCTATCGGTGTGACGACGATGATCGCATTCCTGATCGGTTATCACGGAGAAAATGAGCTGCTTGGAAGCACAATGGCCTTTGCAACACTCTGTTCAGCAAGGCTGTTCCATGGTTTCAACTGTAAGTCTGACAGGCCGGTAGTATTTACAAGAAGGGTTGTTGACAACAAATGGCTGATCGGAGCGTTCCTTCTCGGACTTGTCCTGATCACGTCTGTTGTGATGATACCGGGTCTGCACAACATTTTCCAGGTACAGACTCTGACATTCACACAGCTTCTCACAGTTTACGGACTTGCAGCAGTTAACATTCCGGTCATCCAGCTTCTCAAAGCGGTCCGGATGGCTCTGAAAAAGAAGAGATAAGAGAGAGGATCACATGAGGGCGGATCAGAGAGCGGCAAAGGAGGAAACAGATGAAACAGGTACAGAAACCGAAGAAACCGCTGGTCATATACTATCTGATCGCATTTATCGTACTGATACTTTTGAACTGGTTTGTATTTCCAATGTTTATGGGATCAAACGTTACAGAAGTGGATTACGGGACGTTCCTGAATATGATCGAGGAACGGCAGGTCTCAAAAGTACAGCTTGAGGGAGACACGATCTTCTTTATGGATAAAAGCGAGGAACCTCAGCAATACGAAACAACAACATTTGATGATCCGGAACTTGTAAACCGGCTTGAGGAGGCAGGATGCGAGTTCGGCAGGGTGGCGCAGGAGCAGATGAACCCGATCCTGAGCATGCTCATTTCTATTGTGATCCCGGTCCTGATCTTCTGGGGGCTGGGACAGCTGCTCACGCGGCAGATGATGAAGAAGATGGGCGGAGGCAGTGGGAATCAGTTCATGCAGTTCGGAAAGAGCAATGCAAAAGTCTATGTGGAGTCCACAACGGGGATCACGTTCAATGACGTGGCGGGAGAGGACGAGGCAAAAGAACTGCTGACTGAGATCGTGGATTTTCTCCACAATCCTGGAAAGTATCAGGAGATCGGAGCTGTCTGCCCGAAAGGAGCTCTCCTTGTAGGCCCTCCGGGAACCGGAAAGACACTGCTCGCCAAGGCAGTCGCAGGAGAAGCAAATGTTCCTTTCTTCTCGATCTCAGGCTCTGAGTTCGTGGAGATGTTCGTGGGAATGGGCGCTTCCAAAGTGCGTGACCTTTTCAAGCAGGCAAACGAGAAGGCTCCCTGCATCGTCTTTATCGACGAGATCGATACTATTGGCAAGAAAAGGGACAGCCAGGGATACAGCGGAAATGATGAGAGGGAGCAGACCCTGAACCAGCTCCTGACAGAGATGGACGGATTCGACGCATCCAAAGGTGTCGTGATCCTGGCGGCGACCAACCGTCCGGACAGCCTGGATCCGGCGCTGCTGCGTCCGGGACGTTTCGACCGGCGGATCCCGGTGGAACTTCCCGACCTGAAGGGCAGGGAAGAGATCCTCAAGGTCCATGCACGCAAAGTGAAACTTTCTGATGACGTAGACTTTAATGCCATCGCCCGTGCTGCATCCGGAGCATCTGGGGCAGAACTTGCCAATATGGTGAATGAAGCTGCGCTCCGCGCAGTGCGCGATAACCGGAAGTTTGTGACGCAGGCTGACCTGGAAGAGAGCATCGAGGTGGTCATCGCAGGTTATCAGAAGAAGAATAAGGTGCTTTCTACAAAGGAAAAACTGATCGTATCCTACCATGAGATCGGACATGCGCTTGTGGCGGCTCTGCAGACCAATTCGGCGCCTGTCACCAAGATCACGATCATCCCGAGGACATCCGGCGCATTGGGATATACCATGCAGGTGGATGAAGAAGAGAGAAACCTTATGTCGAAGGAGGAGATCGAAAATAAGATCGCTACCCTGACCGGCGGAAGATGCGCGGAGGAACTGATCTTTGGCTCTGTGACGACAGGAGCCTCCAATGACATTGAGCAGGCAACAAAACTTGCCCGTGCTATGATCACAAGGTTCGGGATGAGCGACCGCTTCGGTATGGTCGCGCTTGAGACACAGGTGAACCCGTATCTTGGCGGGGACAGCAGCCTGAGCTGCTCTCCGGATACTGCCTCCACGATCGACGATATGGTCGTTGCCACTGTAAAAGAGGCGTATGACAGGGCGATGAAGCTTCTGAGCGACAACAAAGGAAAGCTTCACGAACTGGCAAAATATCTCTATGAAAAAGAGACGATCACCGGAGAAGAGTTTATGTATATCCTCAACAAAAAGGAATATTTGGAGGAGAAAAGCTAAAGATTTTATGAAGTTACTGGAAAAGTTCCTTCAGTATGATAGAATAAAGACGAAAACAGGACAGCCCCGTGGACAAAGCACGGGGCAGTGTCATTATTTGAGGAGAAGCACTCTGCAAATGACAGCAGTGAAATGAAGGGAAGGATATTCAGTTATATGCCAAAGAGAAGAAGACATCAGGCAGTTGAGGAAAAGAAAGACAGAAGGATACCGACGACCAGATACCGTCCGGACTACCGTACAGGACTGACCTCGCAGCAGGTGCAGGAACATCGTCTGCACGGATGGATGAACCGTGCAGTGGAACCGCCGTCAAAGACGACGCAGGATATCGTAAAAGAGAATGTGTTTACGTATTTCAACCTGATCTTTGCGGTCCTGGCGGTTCTGCTCTGCATTGTCGGATCATTTAGGGATCTTACGTTCCTGCCGGTCATCATCGCCAACACATTGATCGGTATCATACAGGAGGTAAGGGCGAAACAGGTGTTGGACAATCTGACCATGCTCAACGCACCCCGCGCCACAGTGGTGCGCGACGGAAAGAAGCATGTGGTAGATGCGGAAGACCTGGTGCTTGATGATATCGTGATATTCAAGGCAGGAAGCCAGGTCTGCGCTGACGCGGAAGTCTGCGCAGGAGAGGTCCAGGTCAACGAATCTCTTCTGACAGGAGAGGCGGATGAGATCACCAAGCGCAAAGGCGCGAAGCTGATGTCAGGAAGCTTTATCGTATCCGGACAGTGCCATGCCAGGCTGGATAAAGTGGGCGAAGATTCCTATATCTCCAAGCTGACCCTGCAGGCAAAAGAAATGAAGGAAGGGGAGCGCTCGGAGATGATCCGGTCCCTGGATAAGCTGGTAAAATGCGTCGGCGTAGCGATCATCCCGATCGGTCTGATCCTTTTCTCCCAGGCGTTCTTTATCCAGCATGACGGTTTCCGAAACAGTGTTACATCCATGATCGCAGCCGTGATCGGGATGATCCCGGAAGGTCTTTATCTGCTGGCGAGCGTGGCTCTGGCTGTCAGTTCCATCCGGCTGGCCCAGAAGAAAGTCCTGCTTCACGATATGAGATGTATCGAGACACTGGCAAGGGTTGATGTACTCTGCGTGGATAAAACAGGGACGATCACAGAGAATACGATGAAAGTCCAGGGAGTGATCCCGACGGAAGAATATGACCCGGAAGAGATGGAGCCTCTTGATGTTCTGGTAAGTGATTTCGCTGCATCTATGACGAAAGATAACATCACCATGGCGGCGATCAAGGAACACTTTACGAAGGGTTCGGGAAAGAAGCCGGTGTCAAAGACCGGATTTTCTTCTGCTACAAAATACAGCAGTGTTACCTTTGAGGACGAAACTTATGTGCTGGGCGCGCCGGAGTTTGTGCTGAAGGAGAAGTATGAGGAACACGCCGAGGCGATCACGGAACATGCCTCTACAGGGGCAAGGGTCCTTGTGTTCGGGACATATGACGGTGAGATCATCGGAAAACCTCTGGAAAAGCCAGTGACTCCACTTGCTTATGTCCTTCTCGCAAACCCGATCCGGGAGGCGGCGAAAGAGACATTCCAGTATTTTGCAGAGCAGGGAGTAGAAGTGAAAGTGATCTCCGGAGACAACCCTGTGACCGTATCCAAGGTGGCGCGCCAGGCTGGGATCAAAAACGCTGACAAGTATGTGGACGCATCGGAACTTAAATCTCCGGGGCAGATGCAGAAGGCTCTGCTCGAGAATACAGTGTTCGGCCGGGTGACTCCGAACCAGAAGCGGGAATTTGTCCAGATCCTGAAGAACGCAGGCAGAACTGTGGCTATGACGGGGGACGGAGTCAATGATGTCCTTGCCCTGAAAGACGCTGACTGCAGTATCGCGATGGCGTCAGGAAGTGAGGCGGCGGCGCAGGCTTCCCAGCTTGTGCTCCTGGAATCTGACTTTTCCTGTATGCCTGAGGTCGTGCTGGAAGGACGGCGCGTGGTAAATAATATCCAGCGTTCTGCGAGCCTGTTCCTTGTAAAGAATATTTTTTCCTTCCTGCTCAGCCTGATCTCGCTGGTGTTTATGTTCTCCTATCCGCTGGAGCCGTCGCAGATCTCGCTGATCAGTATGTTTACCATCGGGATTCCGGCATTCTTCCTGGCGATGGAGCCGAATAAGAATATCATCAAAGGCCATTTCCTGACCAATGTATTCTTGAAGGCGCTTCCTGCGGCGATCACCGACGCGGCAGTGGTAGCTGCCATGGTCATCTTTGGAAGGACCTTTGGAGTGGATTCTGTGGATATCTCTACAGCAGCCACGATGCTGCTCGCGATCGTCGGATTTATGATCCTGTATAAGATCAGTGCGCCGATGAACAAGATCCGTGCAGCAATCCTGACCGGGTGTATCGCAGGACTTCTGTTCTGCAGTATCTTCCTGAACAATCTTTTTGCGATCACAGGAATGACAACGGAATGCGTGATGCTGTTTGTCGTGTTCGCTATCGCGACGGAGCCGGTACTGAGGTATCTGACTCTTCTGGTGGAGAAGATCAGGGCTCTTTATGTAAAACTGAAAGACAAAATGGACGGACAGAAGATCCGGATATGATCAGGAAGAAAGTAGAAAGATGGTTGTAAGAGAGATAACAGATTTTAATGCGCCGGAGCTGGACGTCTATGCCCGGCTCACGGAAGCTCAGCTCCTTAACAGAGACTGCCCTGAAAAAGGACTCTTCATCGCGGAGAGCCCGAAAGTGATCGGGCGGGCGCTGGATGCGGGATATGAGCCGGTGTCATTTCTGGCAGAGAAACTCCATATGGACGGAGAAGCAGAAACGCTCCTCGCGCGCTGCGGCGATATCCCGGTCTATACTGCCGAAGAGGATGTGCTGATACAGCTGACCGGATTTAAACTGACACGGGGGATGCTCTGCGCCATGCGCAGAAAGCCGCTCCCTACAGTGAAGGAGATCTGCCGGAGCGCGGAGCGCATCGCGATCCTTGAAAATGTCATGAATCCTACAAATGTAGGTGCGATCATCCGTTCTGCGGCGGCACTTGGCATGGATGCAGTGATCCTGACGCCGGGATGCAGTGATCCGCTGTACCGCCGGGCTGTCCGGGTCAGTATGGGAACGGTGTTCCAGATCCCATGGACGATACTTGATGAAGCGGAGACCGGGATCTGGCCGCAGGAGGGGATGAAGTTTTTTTCATCGCTTGGTTTCAAGACGACAGCGATGGCGCTTCGTGATGAATCCACAGATATCTGCGATGAGACCCTGAAAAGGGAGAAAAGGCTGGCTGTCATCCTGGGAACAGAGGGAGAGGGTCTTTCCGAGGAGACGATCAGAGTGAGTGATCACACAGTGAAGATACCCATGCTGCACGGAGTGGATTCCCTGAACGTGGCCGCGGCGAGCGCCGTGGCATTTTGGGAGCTGGGGAGAAGAGAATAACGAATCTTAGGAAGAGAAAAATTAAGAATTTTTCTCTTCTCTTTTTGCACTTTGTATGATAGTATTAATACAATGAGATTTGTCTCAGAGGAAGTATGTCTGCAAAGGAGTGAGAAAAGACTTATGAAACTGGAAGTGAAAGACCTGAGAAAAAGTTTTGGAGATAAAGAAATACTCCACGGGATCTCTTTTTCCATCGAAAGTGGGAAAGCACTGGGACTCCTCGGAAGAAACGGAGCCGGGAAAACGACCACGATCCGTATCCTTATGGACGTCTTCCGGGCTGATTCGGGAACGGTCACGGTAGACGGCAGACCTTTTCATCCGAAAAAGTTCCGGATAGGTTATCTGCCGGAGGAGAGAGGGCTTTACCCGAAGAAAGGCGTACAGGAGCAGCTGATCTATCTGGCACAGCTTCGGGGGAGCAGTCATGCCGATGCAAAAGAACAGTCCATGCGATGGCTGAAACGCCTTGGAGTGGAAGAGTACGCACAGAGAAAACTGGAGACCCTTTCCAAAGGAAATCAGCAGAAAGTACAGCTGGCGCAGACTCTCGTTTGTGATCCGGATCTGGTGATCCTGGATGAGCCCTTCAGCGGACTCGATCCTGTGAATTCACAGATCCTTAAAGATGTGATCCAGGAGCAGATCGAAGCCGGGAAGCTTGTGATCTTCTCCAGTCATCAGATGAGTTATGTGGAAGAATTCTGTGAGGACATCGTGCTGATCAATCACGGAGACGTCGTACTGTCGGGAGATCTGGGAAAGATCAAGCGGGAATACGGACACAACAGGCTTGTGATCGGACTGGGAGAGGAATACCAGGAACCGGCGCAGGTCCTCGGAGATTATGTGGGGGATCTGCTGCATATCGTCGGAAGCCGGAAAGACCAGGTGATCGTGGAACTGAAAGAGGGATGCACAAGAAAGTTCCTGCTGAAAGAACTGCTGGAGAGAAATCTGGTCCCGGAGGAATTCGGGAATTATGAGCCGTCTCTGACGGAGATCTTTGTGGAAAAGGCAGGTGATCAGGCATGAGACAGTTTCTTACGGTATTAAAATTTGAACTGAATAACTATTTTAAGAATAAGAGTTTCCTGCTGACAACAATCCTTCTGATCGTATTGGCGGTCGGCATCATTGCGGTCCCCGGGGTCCTGATGGGCAGAGATTCCGGAAGCGGCGGGGATGAGACGGAGTACGCTGCACCTGAGAGCGAAAGCACGGACGGTGTCGATGAAGATGTTTCTGATCAGGAGTCGGTCGCATTGTTCGATAAAAGCGGAAGTATCGATGACCTGTCATCTTTCACTGCGCTGATGGGCATACAGGTACAGTGGCTCGAGTGCTCGGATGAAAGCCAGGTGGAAGAGGCTGTGAACGAGGGAAGTGTGGAGGCAGGATTTATCGTGGAGGATCTGCTGCATTATACATATGTGGTGGAAAACCGATCCATGTCAGATTCACTGCAGACAGCATTCTCTCAGGCTGCGGCAGCGTCCTACCGCTCACAGGTACTGGCGGAACAGGGAATCGATGCCTCTGAGATAGAGGCTCTGTATCAGATCCAGCCGGAGTCCGAGACGCAGATTCTGGGGAAAGACAGCGCCGGAAGCTATGCATATACCTATATGCTGATCATGGTGCTGTACTTCCTGCTGATCTTCTATGGACAGATGATCGCAACTTCGGTGACTTCGGAGAAGAGCAACCGGGCGATCGAGATCCTTGTCACTAGCGTTGACAGTAACAGCCTGATCTTCGGAAAGGTGCTTGCCGGTGCTATCGCCGGACTGATCCAGTGTGCACTGATCCTGGGGAGCGCTGTGGGAGCATATCAGATCTTCCGGGAGAACTGGGGCGGACTTCTGGACAGCCTGTTTGACATTCCGGTGCCGGTGTGGATCGCCTTTGCAGTATTTGGTATGATGGGATATCTGCTTTATGCCTTCTGCTTCGGTATGCTCGGCGCTCTGGTATCAAAGACAGAGGATATCAGCAAGGCTTCCGCGCCGGTGCTCATGCTTTACATTATTTCGTTTTTCATTGCAATTTTCGGACTGAATGACAGCAACGGCATCCTGGTGCGCGTGGCTTCGTTCATCCCGTTCACATCCAGCAACGGGATGCTGATCCGGGTTGCCATGGGAAGCGTGGATATGTGGGAGATCATCGTATCAGGAGTCCTGCTCGCAGCGTTCTGCCTGGGCGCAGGAGTCCTTGCGGCAAAGATCTTCCGTTTCGGGACACTTATGTATGGGAATCCGATCAAATTTACAACGGCGCTGAAAAAGATCCGGGAAAAATAAAGTGGACAGGGGCACAGAAAGATGCTCAGGCACGATGCCCGGTGCTCTGTGTCACTACTCTGCGGGACTCTGTATGGCGAAGGCTGTACAGCAGCTTTGACAGGTAAAAATAATTCGCACTAAATCTATTGAAAATACACAGC
>HHCFC02800__coassemble_1983_pt1 | contig 13197 bp, 7 predicted proteins | sample HHCFC02800__metabat2_high_PE_058 | metagenome-assembled genome bin HHCFC02800 | reverse complement strand
TATTCGAACTCTATCGTCCCCGGCGGCTTACTCGTCAAATCATACATTACCCTGTTCACCCCGCGGACCTCATTGATGATTCTGCTCATCACCTTATTCAGCACCTCATACGGAATCTCCGCCGCCTCTGCGGTCATGAAGTCCACCGTATTCACAGCCCGGAGTGCCACTGCATAATCATATGTCCTCTCATCGCCCATAACTCCGACACTTCTCATATTGGTGAGCCCGGCGAAATACTGTCCGATACTCCGGTCCAGTCCTGCGTTGGCAATCTCTTCTCTGTAGATCGCATCTGCATCCTGCACGATCTTGACCTTCTCCGCGGTCACCTCGCCGATGATACGGATCCCAAGTCCCGGTCCCGGGAAGGGCTGACGGAATACGAGGTATTCCGGGATCCCAAGTTCAAGTCCGGCTTTTCGAACCTCATCTTTGAACAGGTCTCTCAACGGCTCGATGATCTCTTTGAAATCAACATAATCCGGCAGACCTCCCACGTTGTGGTGTGATTTGATCACGGCAGACTCTCCGCCCAGACCACTCTCCACGACGTCCGGATAGATCGTTCCCTGTACAAGGAAGTCAACAGCACCGATCTTCTTTGCCTCTTCCTCGAACACACGGATAAATTCCTCTCCGATGATCTTTCTCTTTCTCTCCGGCTCTTCCACGCCTTTGAGTTTCTCATAGAATCTCTCCTGTGCGTTCACACGGATGAAGTTCAGGTCGTAGGGGCCATCTGGTCCGAACACCGCTTCCACTTCATCGCCTTCATTTTTCCTAAGAAGGCCGTGGTCAACGAAAACACAGGTAAGCTGTTTCCCGATCGCTTTTGAAAGCATGACTGCTGCCACAGAAGAATCCACGCCGCCTGACAGCGCGCAGAGCACCTTTCCGTCTCCAACTTTCTCCCGGAGGGCTTTCACAGTATTTTCCACAAATGCATCCATCTTCCAGTCGCCGGCGCATTCACAGACATTCTTCACAAAGTTGTTGATCATCTTTGTTCCTTCTGCCGTGTGCAGCACTTCCGGATGGAACTGGATCGCATACAGTTTCTGCTCTGCATTTTCCGCAGCCGCCACCGGGCAGTCCGCCGTGTGAGCAGTGATCTCAAATCCCGGCGCCACCTGTGCGATGTAATCAAAGTGGCTCATCCAGCAGATCGTCGGTGTTGATACATCCTGGAATACCTTGGACTCTGTCTTGTCGATCAGCACTTCCGTCTTTCCGTATTCCCTTACGTCTGCTTTCTTCACTTCGCCCCCGAGCACATGCATCATGAGCTGTGCGCCGTAGCAGAGTCCCAGTACCGGGATACCGAGCTTGAACAGTTCCTCCGAATAAGTCGGCGAATCCGGAAGATAACAGCTGTTCGGCCCCCCCGTCAGGATGATTCCCTTCGGGTTCATTTCCTTAATCTTTTCAATGTCCGTCCTGTAAGAATAGATCTCACAGTACACGTTGCACTCCCTCACACGGCGCGCCACAAGCTGATTGTACTGTCCGCCGAAGTCAAGGACGATCACTAATTCATTCTTCAAGGTTCTCCTCCTGTAAAATACGGTCCCGCAGACCGCTTACTCGTATGTTTTCATTATAGTTGAGCCCGTCCTGTTTTACAAGCATAAAAAAATCCCTCTGACAGAACGTGCCACTCTGTCCGGAAGGATTTTATAAGCCCCATGATCTTTCGAAAAAATACTGTTCCCCTGGTCCACTATGCCGCATACTTTGCGATTTTTTCCATCAGGTCATCACAGTCATCCGTATGCATGGTCAGATGGATCACATTGTTAAGCCCGAGATTCATGATTCCAAGTATTGATTTTGCATCAACGATCAGACGCCCTTTTTTCATATCCATATCAAATTCATACTTGGAGACTGTATTCACAAATTCAAGGATCTCGTCAGGACTCTTAAAAGTAACATTTATCTCGTTCATCGTCTTTCACCCTTTCTTTGAATTAAACCGTGAAATTTCTTCAAGTTTTCATTTTCGCTATCATACTAACATAATTTTCCAGTTTGAAAAGGGTGAATTTTTTCAGAAAGGTAGAATTTTTTAATGAACCGCCTTACGAAATTCATTCGGCAGCATTCCTGTCTCCTCTTTGAAGACCCGGCTCATATATTTGGGATCCGTATAGCCTGTCAGTTCCGCGATCTGATTGAGTTTCAACCGGGTATTCAGAAGAAGGTCTTTGATTCGTTCCATCCGGTAATACTTCACTGTCTCTTTGAATCCGTTTCCCGTTTCTTTTTTAAACTGTGTGCTCAGGTATTCTTCTGAGACGAACAGTCTTCCCGCGATCTCTTCCAGGGTAATGCCATGATCATAGTATTTTCTCACCAGCTGCAGTGCCTGGAATACAAGAGGACTCAGTTTTTCATCTCCACTTTCCCTGAACACATCATCTTCCAGGATGCCCAGAAACTCTTCCATCGCATTACGGATCTGTGCCCAGGTCACAGACTCTGTTATTGCCTGCAAGCAATATTGTATCCGCAGTTCCGAGCCGATCACGCGCCGTGCCTTATAGCCCTCCAGCACAGATAAGTTAAATCTGATCAGGCATTCTTTGATCTCTGCCGGACTGTGATTTTCGTTCCTGAACATATCGTACAGTCTGTAATAACATTTCTTTATCTCGCTGCCATTGTCCGACGCAGCCGCCTTTCTGACCTGAATTTCCAGTTCCGCCGGATACTTTATGGGAGTTATCTTCAAAGCCTCAATATCCTGCTTCCGTATCAATTCCCCCCTGTCAAACAAAAGATTCCACTCCCGTAGCCTTCTCAGTTCTGTCAGCGTATCCAGAATATCTCCGGTATGTTCCATTTCCGCCCACAGACACGCCATCTCTCCGGAAATGCTTCCGCCAAGAAGAGGCGCAGTATGCCTGCTGAATACCTGAAATTCCTTCTTTTTCCCAGTCTCCTTGTATATCACGGCAAAAAGCATCCTCCATATATCGACCTCCAGCACACATCCCGAAAAACCATTCTCTGACACAGCATTTTCCAGGATCGCACGTGCTGTCTTTCTCTGTGACATATAGTTTCCGCCAAGCCAGAGCGTAAACACATTCCCTGGTTCCTCCAAAGTGAACCCATATTTTTCCCTTGTCATCTGATGAAAATTTCTGTCCGGCCTGAACTGTCCGCTGAGACACCCTGTAAAGATATTCTCGATCGTAAATGCCTTTTCAAGAACTTTTTCATTTTCAATTTTATCCCCGATCTGCAGGATCGCTTTCTTCAACTGCGCAGTCTTTACAGGCTTGAGCATATAGTTGTCGATTCCCAGTTCTATCGCCTGTCTGGCCCGTCCGAAATCCGCCTCTTCCGTCAGGATCAGGACATGCATGTCCATTTTCTCATGCCGGAGTTTCCGCAGCAGAAAGATTCCGCCAGGTTCCGGAAGGTCAAGATCCATGATCACCAGATCCGGTCCTTTTTCTCTGATGAGTTCATATCCGGCTTTTCCATCCTGCGCCGCCCCTGCCAGACAGACTGCTTTTTCATGTTCATTTCCTCTATTCTCATTCTCCTTTTGCAGCGACCGGACTGTCTTCTCTATGATCTTTATATATTGTGCGTCGCTGTCGACGATAACGATCCTCATTCATTCCACTCCCTGAGAACATCTGTAATTTCCGCGTTTTATCCCCGCTCCAAAGGATTTTCCTTACTCCCGCTCAATTTCATCTACCGTTCTGCTGCTGGATACACCTTACGGCAAAATATGTCCGGCAGCAAGATACAGCCTGTACCATTCTTCCCTGCTCAAGCTGATCTCACCCGCAGCTGTGATTTCGCCCAGCCGGCGTTCACTTGCCGTCCCGGTCACCAGCTGCATTTTCGCAGGATGCCGCAGGATCCATGCCGCCGCAATGGTTGTCGTACTGACTCCGTACTGTTCCGCCAGGATCTCCAGCTCTTTGTTAAGCTCCGCATACGCATTACTTCCAAGAAAGCATCCTTTCCAGGAAGGCATCTGGAAAGGCGACCATGCCTGGATCGTTATGTCATTTACTCTACAGTAGTCCAGTACACTTCCATCCCGGTCAACTGCTCCCTTTGTCTCCATGTTTACTTCCATCCCGTTTGCCACTAAATTCGACACCGGAATGCTGAATTGAAGCTGATTCACCAGGATGTCCTGTCTTACATACTTCCTCAGCAGTTCAATCTGCATCGGCTTATGATTGGACACCCCAAACCTTCGAACTTTACCGCTCTGTTCAAGCACATCAAATGCCTCCGCAACCTCCTCCGGATCAACCAGCGCATCCGGACGATGGAGCAAAAGCATGTCAAGATACTCTGTTCGGAGCCGTTTCAGGATCCCGTCCACAGATTCCAGTATATGTTCTTTTGAAAGATCATAAAACCCTTTCCTTATCCCGCATTTAGACTGCAGAAACATATCCTCCCTGCGCAGCGACTGATCCCCGCTCCACGCTTTTCCAAACATTTCTTCACTTTTCCCGCCGGCATAGATATCCGCATGGTCAAAATAATATGCTCCCTGCTCAATCGCTGTATGGATAAAGCGGTTCATGGCATCCTCATCTTTTTCTCCCAGCCTCATGCATCCGATGGTCACAGCGGGCACCTTCAACTCACTCTTTCCAAGAAATACACTTTTCATCTTCTCTTTTCCTTTCCCGGCAGCACATACCTCTGCCTTCTTCCAGTATCCTCCTCGTATCGTATCCATATTATATCATATCCCGCTCCAAACGTCCGCCATAATCTGCTCTGTGCCATTTTCCCCGCTTTTTATCTCTCCCCGTCGGTCTTTTCACGCAAGAACGAAGTTGTCTATTAAACCAAAAAGCATCCCGCCCGTCGCAGAATGCTTTTTCCTCTTATACGTTTTCAATGCTGATGAAGATACTTCTCTCTCGTAGCCATCCCTCCCCGGATATGCCTCTCCGACTTGTTCATATCCAGGACTTTGCGCGCCTCTCTCGCCAGGGTGGGGTTGATCTGGAGGAGCCGCTCGGTAACATCCTTATGTACCGTACTCTTACTGATCCGAAACTGCTTTGCCGTCTGTCTCACAGTAGCGCCATTTTCTATAATATAATTTGCAATCTCCACGGCTCTCTCTTCAATATAATCTTTCAAAAAAATCCCCCTGCAAACATCGTTTTTACAATGTATGCGGAAAGATTACAAGTCATGCTGTCTCCCTCATTTATTTTTTCTGCATCCTCTATTTATTACATCCATAGCCAGGATCAGGCATTTTCCAGTTTATGAAATCCCCGGCATACAGCAGAATAGAAAAATCTCCTGCAGACCTTACACCCTGTCTGCAGGAGATTCCCTCATTTCCTATAAATATTTCCTTCTAGAAAATATGATAATTCACAACCAGTGCCGCGAACACGATCGATACCATGGACAGCAGCTTGATCAGGATGTTGATGGACGGTCCGGATGTATCCTTGAACGGGTCGCCGACCGTATCGCCGACAACGGCTGCTTTATGGCACTCGCTGCCTTTTCCGCCATGTGCGCCGCCCTCGATATATTTCTTCGCGTTGTCCCATGCGCCTCCTGCGTTCGCCATAAAGATCGCCATCAGGAATCCGGTCGCTGTGGAACCTGTGAGAAGTCCGATCACACCGTTATATCCAAGGATCAAACCTGTAACAACAGGCGTAACAATGGCAAGGAGTGTGGGAAGGATCATCTCATGAAGGCTCGCCTTTGTACAGATATCGACACACCTCTCATAATCCGCGTCCGCCTTTCCTTCCATCAGCCCTTTGATCTCTCTGAACTGACGTCTTACTTCAACCACGATGCTCTGTGCCGCGCGTCCAACAGAATCCATTGTGAGTGCCGCAAATACGAACGGCAGGCACGCTCCGATGAAGATACCGACAAGGACGGTCGGGTTCATCACGCTCATGTCAAGCACAACTGAGTCGCCTCCGACTTCCTGTACTTTCTCAACATAGGATGCGATAAGTGCAAGAGCCGTGAGGGCTGCAGAGCCGATCGCAAAACCTTTCCCTGTCGCAGCTGTCGTATTTCCCAGAGAGTCCAGGGCATCCGTACGTTTTCTCACGTTTTCTTCAAGACCCGCCATCTCTGCGATACCACCGGCATTGTCCGCGATCGGTCCATATGCGTCTGTCGCCAGTGTGATCCCAAGTGTAGAGAGCATTCCTACCGCTGCAAGAGCGATCCCGTAAAGGCCTCTCGTCGTCTCAATAAACCCGCCTGAGAAAGCATATGCCGCCATAACGCAGACTGCGATGATAATGATCGGAACTGCCGTGGAGAGCATACCAAGACTCAGACCGCCGATAATGATCGTCGCAGAACCTGTTTCAGATTTATCCGCCAGATTCTGTGTCGGTTTATATGTATCTGATGTAAAATACTCCGTAAAAAATCCGATCAGCACACCTGCAAGCAGTCCGCCGAGGATCGCAAAATAAAATCCGATGAAATCTTTTCCAAGGATAAACCACACAAGAGGAAATGCTACCACCGCGATGATCACTGCACTCGTATTCGTTCCTCTTCTGAGCGCTTTCAGAAGCGTGCTCTGATCTGTGCTTTCTCCTGTCTTCACAAGGAGTGATCCGATGATCGATGCCAGCACGCCGACAGCAGCAAGCACCATCGGGATCGCAACTGCGTTTACTCTGTCCACTGCCTCTATCTTATTAAATGCGATAACTCCGAGTGAGCACGCTGACAGGATGGACCCCACATAGGATTCGTAAAGGTCTGCGCCCATTCCGGCAACATCGCCTACATTGTCTCCCACATTATCTGCGATAACAGCCGGATTTCGCGGATCGTCTTCCGGAATCCCAGCCTCGACTTTGCCGACAAGGTCTGCGCCTACATCCGCAGCTTTTGTGTAGATACCGCCGCCGACACGGGCAAACAGAGCCATGGAAGATGCTCCCATTCCGAAGGTGAGCATTGTACTTGTGATATCCTCAAGCGGAAGCTTGAAGACAAGCCTCAGGAGCAGATACCAGATTGAAATATCCAGAAGTCCGAGCCCTACAACGGTGAATCCCATGACCGAACCTGCAGAAAATGCAACGTTCAGTCCTTTGTTCAGGCTCTTCTGACATGCTGCCGCTGTCCTTGCATTCGCCCGGGTTGCGATCTGCATCCCGACAAATCCCGAAAGTCCCGAGAAGAACCCTCCGGTCACGAACGCAAACGGAACATACGGTGTCAGGAATCCTGTGATCGCCATGACCAGAAGGATCACAAACATGATCGCAAAAAATCCGATGAGGATCTTATACTGGCGTCTCAGATACGCCATTGCCCCCTGATGGATCGACGCAGAGATTTTTTTCATCCTGTCGTTTCCTTCCGGGAACCGAAGAACTTTCTGCGCCCTGCTCGCTACAAACAGGAGTGCGATAATGGAGCCGCAAAGTGTCAGTAGTGCCAATACATTATCCATTTTTCTCTCCTCCATTCTGTTTCCAGAGTGCCCTGCAGACACTCTTTTAGAATTTTATGTATACGTGAATCATTATAACACCTTTACAGATTATTTAGTATATTTTTCTTATTTATTTTTATTTTTAAAAATATTTTTATGCATTTTTCATTACATATCTTTCCTCGCAAAAACTTATATGGTTATTTTGCATCTTTCTCACAAAAAAGACCGCCACTTTTTGTGACGGTCTCCACGTTCCATATTATATGTTTAAGCCGTTCTCTAAAACTCAAATACTGCGACACCGTACGGCGGAAGCGGATATGCGAAGGAATATTTCTGTCCGTCGCACTCCTGTTTGACCGGCTTATAGAGAAGCGGTCTCGGCTCTCCCGTGCCTCCATATTGCACATCATCACTGTTCAGTATCAGTCTGCACTGTTTTCTTCTCGGAACACCCACGCGATAGTCTCTTCTCTCCATCGGAGTAAAGTTGCAGACAAAGAGCAGGTTCTTCTTATTATCCTTCGAATGTCTCAAGAAACTGTAAATGCTGCGGAAGCAGTCATCCGCATTGATCCACTCGAATCCTGCCGGATCCGAATCCAGCTCATACATCGCTTTATTTTTCTTATACAGATGGAGCAGATCCTTGTACCAGTTCTGGATCGCCTGATGCTCCGGCTCTGCCAGAAGATACCAGTCAAGTTCCCTCTCCTCGCTCCACTCGCGCAGCTGAGCAAACTCCTGTCCCATGAAGAGGAGTTTCTTGCCCGGGTGCCCCATCATAAACGCATAGCCCGCTTTCAGATTCGCATATTTATCAAATCCAAGCCCCGGCATCTTATTGATCATAGAACACTTCAGATGTACCACTTCATCATGCGAGAGCACAAGGATATAGTTCTCACTGTAAGCGTAGGAACTTGCGAACGTCATCATATTGTGAGCGTTCTTTCTAAAGTAAGGATCCAGTTTCATATATTCGGTGAAATCATGCATCCAGCCCATGTTCCACTTCAGGCTGAACCCAAGCCCGCCGTCCTCTGGAGCTCCTGTCACCTTCGGCCACGCGGTTGACTCCTCTGCGATCATGACTGCCCCGTGATTTCTTCCGAGCACAACAGAATTCAGATGTTTGAAGAATTCGATCGCTTCCAGGTTCTCATTTCCACCGTATTCATTTGCCACCCACTGTCCATCCTGTTTTCCATAATCAAGGTACAGCATGGAAGCCACTGCATCCACGCGGAGCCCGTCCACATGGTAATGCTCGATCCAGAACAGCGCATTCGCTATCAGGAAGTTCCTCACTTCCGGTTTCCCGTAATCAAATATCTTTGTACCCCAGTCCGGGTGCTCACCTTTTCTCGGATCCGCATATTCATATGTCGGTGTCCCGTCAAAATCAGCGAGTCCGTGGGCATCTCTCGGGAAATGTGCCGGTACCCAGTCAAGTATGACACCGATCTTGTTTCGGTGCAGATAATTTATCATATAGGCGAAATCTTCCGGCGTTCCATACCTGGATGTAGGCGCATAGTATCCGGTCACCTGATATCCCCAGGATCCGTCAAACGGGTGCTCTGCCATTCCCATCAGCTCAACATGGGTGTAGCCCATATCCTTCACATATTTGACGATCGCTTCCGCAAACTCTCTGTAAGTATAAAAGCCTTCGTCTTCCCTGCCGGGATGCCGCATCCATGATCCGAGATGAACTTCGTAGATCGACATCGGGCTCTTCTTGTGGTCCCATGTCTTTCTCGTCTCCATCCATGCGTCATCTGTCCACTTTATATGAGAGATGTCTGTGACGATCGACGCTGTACCCGGTCTTAATTCTGCGTAGTTAGCGTAAGGATCTGCCTTAAATATCCTCTTTCCCTGCTGTGTCTCAATACAGAATTTATAGAGATCTCCCTCTTTCACGCCCGGTACAAAACAGGTATAGATACCCATAGGTTCCTGGCGTTCCATATAATTTGCCTCAAAATCCCAGTCGTTGAAATCTCCGACAACCGCGACCCTGCGTGCGTTGGGCGCCCAGACTGCAAAATAAACGCCCGTCTCGCCGTCAACTGTCACCTTATGGGCTCCCATTTTCTGATAGATCTCATAATGGTTGCCCTGCCCGAAGAGATACTGGTCAAGTTCACCGATCTCATAGGGATGCACTGTTTTCTCCGTGCTTTTTTTCTTTGCCATAAAGCCCACCTCGCCGCTCAAATTTTAGCAACATTTTCGTTATACTTAAATCCGAAAATGCGTCCTTCGCACTCACGGACCAGCCGTTGCCACTTAATAATACCATTATACTTGAAAGATTCAGAAAAAGAAAGTGAAAAGGTGTTTTGTAACAAAAAATAGACAGCCTTTTTTAGACTGTCTATTTTTATCAATTTCTAAATATTAAAATCTTTCTCTGAAAGCAGGATCCTGTCCGCATCGTCCGTATTCTTCCCGAACACTCTCTTCACAAGTTTCTTAGCGGAAGCTTTCTGTGAATGCTGGATCGCTTCGTCCATAACCTCTTTCACCTCAGCGACCGTCACGGCGTGGTCCTCTCTCTGAAGAGAATCGATCTTGCTGTAGAGAGCCAGGATTCCCATCTCATCAATGCGGTATCCGTTCTCCTGCGCATAGGTCTGGCCAAAAGTGACGAGTTCGTCATTGATAAAGATCGGTACTTCCAGCCGGGAGGTGAATTTTCTCCTGAACTCCCTGTTGGAAGAGAGCAGACGGTCGAGCGGTTTTCTCTGCTCCTCAAGGACGATCAGCAGTTCGCCCGTGTCTTTCTCCATCGCTTTATTCAGGCGGGCTACAGTTTTCTCATTCAGCTTTCCTGCCTTTTCAATGATCAGAGCTCCTCCGTAAAGTTTATTGAAGATATCTCCGATCTTTTTCTTGTTGAGAGATTCTCCTGTCACAATGGCAACTTTACCCTGTTTGATGTTTCTCTGCTTCTGGATCGCTTTGACCACATCCACAGCAAGGACCGTCTTCCCATTTCCCTTGTTACCGATGATAAGAAGGTTTCCGGTCTTTGACGTGCCGTTTCTGTTGGTACAATTCTTATCCTGCTCGAGCACATCCACGAGCTGCTCGCTCATTCCCCTGACAGGCACAAAGTAGGAGAACAGCTTCTTCTGCTCCTCTGTAAGTCCGGCTCTTGTACCGATCCCGCTCTGCATCTGCAGATCATAGCGTCCGTGAACGATAAATCCGGTATCCGAAATGGAAAGCGCATCTGAGATCTCGTCCAGCGGCAGCGGAGCCGTCTTTCCTGTCGCGATCATCTTCGCAGTCTCTTTCCTGCTCAGCGGAGTTGTCGCCGAGAGAATATCCATACTGTCATCATCGTCGTCCGGGATCTCCCTGTCATCCGGCTCCTGGCTGTGTTCCGGATTTACACGGAATTCTTCCTCAAAGTCCGGTGCCTCGCTGTCATACATGTCCTCTGCGTCATCCCCGGAAAGATAGTCCTCCGCGCTGTCAGCAGTGATCCCTATGCCCTCTATCGGGCCTTCCACATCATCCTCCGAGAAGAGATCCGCTCCGTATCCATCTTCTTCGTCGTCATCTTCCTCGGGATATTCCTCGTAATCCTCTTCGTACTCTTCGTCCTCGAAATATTCATCCGAGTCGTCTTCGTCCCAGTCTTCTTCCTCAAGATACTCATCAGCATATTCCTCATCCAGGTCATCCTCTTCATAGTCTTCTGCTTCAGAGTATTCTTCTTCAAAAAGATCTTCCAGTTCATCATCGTCATCCGGATATTCATCAAATCCATCCAGATCCGAATCATCATCTATACGGAGTTCCTCAGTAAGTTTCCCCATATTTTCGTGTGGTTCTTCCACAGCCTTCTTTACTTTGCGTTCTTTTACCGGTTCCTCCGGCGGGATCACTCCCTCGATCTCGTCGATCATCCGCTGGATATCCGGCGGAAGTATCGGTTCTGTTTTCTTCTTTTCTTCCATAGTCTCCCCTGTTGTTTCCCCTTCTTCTTTTCTTTCTTCTGCTTCTTCTGTCATACTGTCGAGTGCTTCCGCTCCCGTTTCCGGCTCCTGAATATCCTCCCCCGCTTCAGCAGCCTCTGCAGACTCTTCTACCTCTTCTTCCGGCTCTTCGAAAAGTTCTTCCGCTTCTTCCTCTTCGATCACCTCTTCCGGCTCGATATCTTCGACCTCCAAAGTTTCTTCCTCTGCGACAGTTTCTTCTATCTCTATGAGGTCTTCCTCAACATCTTCCTCTGCTGCTGTTTCCTCCGGAAGTTCTTCTGCATCTGCATCTTCGATCAGTTCCTCTTCCTCGGATTCCCATCCGGAAAGGATATCTGCAAGGCTCATCTGCCCTGTGATCTGATCGTCATCCGGCTCCTTTTCTTCGCTTTCCGCTTCCGGTTCCCCTTCATTGAGGAACTCCTCTGCTTCAGAGAGGTCCAGAGTCTCGGTCAGGATCTCTTCTTCCAGTTCTTCACTTTCCTCCGGGATCAGTTCTGTAAGCCCGCTGGATGCCGGCATCGGCTCTCTCAGTTCATTTCTTTCAAGAGTAGTATCTTCTGAGATTCTATGGGCCATACCCAGATCCGCCACAGACTCGATTTCGTCAATCTCATCCGCCAGGTCCGTCATATCCGGCTCTTCTTCCTCTTCAGCAACTGCTGCTGGCGCTGCAGGCACATCTGCCTCAGGGTGGAGAAGCTTTTGCAGTGCCTCATCCAAACGCATTGTATCCCCGATCTTACCAGGTCTTCCACCTGTTTTCTGTGCCGCAGGACGCTCTTCAGATTTCTCCGGAACCTCAGCTTCCTCGGGCATTGTCACGGCCGCTCCTGCGTCATCACTGCTTTCTGTATTCGGTACGGATTCAGGCTCTTCCGTCTCTGCGGCCTCATCCCCTTCTCCGCCATCTCCATAAAACGCTTCCAGATCCGGCATTTCTTCCGTCTCAGCAGACAGCTTCTCAAATCTGTGATCATATTTTTCCTGCTGGGAAGGAGTCAGGGGCTTATACTGCATCTTCAATTCCATCGCCTTATAAACGTACTGTCCCTCACTGAACCACAGGATCAGGTCATCGCACTCTTCCAGGCATTCCGCTGTCATGCCCGCTTCCTGATACAGCTTTGCAAGTTCATACGCCCACTCTTCGATATATTCAGCTTTCTTAAATTCTTCCAGCGCCTCGATCTGCTGTTCTACCGGCGCTCTCTGTGCGCGCAGGATCTGGTAACGCAGGATATGCTGATTCGGATCTTTTGGTGCGATCTGCATGAAATCATCGTAATAATCTATCGCCTCGTCCACATTCCCTGTCTTAATGGCAAGTGTACAGAGCCGGTAAATGACTTTCCGGCTTCCCTCGGCGCGGTGATAAGCGATCCTCAGGACATCATAACTCTTCTGATACTCTTTATTTTTCTCATATATGTCACTGACATTCGTCAGCATGCTCACATTGCGGACTCTTTTCCAGTCGATCTCATCGGCTATCGCTGCCGCTTTACCGTACGCGCCGTCTTCCATAAGCTCAAGCATCTGTTCTGTCTTTAACTTATAATCATACTTATCCACCGCACTCACCTCATCGAAAATAATATTTCATCGGTCACATTTCATCGTATGTGTGCCATGTTTACACAAGCCGATATTCTTTCAATAGTTTATCATATGAGGACCGTAATGTCAAAAAAATGCATCCTCAATTGACATTGACGATGCATTTTATGACTTATTTAA
>HHCFC02800__coassemble_1979_pt1 | contig 13226 bp, 10 predicted proteins | sample HHCFC02800__metabat2_high_PE_058 | metagenome-assembled genome bin HHCFC02800 | reverse complement strand
AAAAAGGGTTTGTAAACCCCTAAATTATATTTTTTTAGATAGCCTTGAATGAAATTAAATTCCTCTTTCGGACTGCGTGAGATGATGGGCTTGACATATATAGATTATCGATATATAATGAGACAAACATATATAGATAATCGATATAAATAAGGAGGGATCACGATGAAAGTAGACAAAAGCCTTGTGTCAGGCAGCACTACAATGCTCATCTTAAAACTTCTCTCAGAGAAGGACATGTATGGATACGAGATGATCGAGACACTGCGGGAGCGGTCTCAGAATGTGTTCGAACTGAAAGCCGGGACACTCTATCCCCTGCTCCATGGGCTGGAGGAAAAGGGGATGCTCAACGTCTATGAAAAGGAGGTGGGCGGCAAAACGCGGAAATACTACAGCATTGCCAAAAAAGGGCTGAAAGTTCTGGATGAGAAGCAGGAAGAGTGGAAGACATATGCGCAGGCGGTGACGAATGTGCTGGCAGCAGGAGGGGTTGTATGAAAGCGGAAGAATATTTGAAAACACTGACGGACCAGATCCGTTGCAAGATGGCGAGAGAGGCAGTGCGGGATGAACTGCTCTGCCACATCGAGGATCAGAAGGCTACCTTCATCAGTGAGGGGATGGAACAGGATGAGGCGGAGGAAGCGGCAGTGCTGGAGATGGGAGACCCTGTGGAGACGGGGAACGAGATGGACCGGATCCACCGCCCGAAGATGGCGTGGGGGATGATCGCGCTGATCGCCGTGCTGAGCATCGCCGGGTATGTGGTCCAGAAGCTGATAGAAGCGAAGGTAGTCGAGGCGGGAGGTTACGACTGGCTGGGACCGAAAAATCTGTTCTTTCTGATCGCAGGGCTTGTGATCATGATGGTGGTGTGCTTTTTGGACTACACCCGGATCGGAAAGTATGCGAGGGAGATCATCATAGCTGCGGACGTCTTGATATTTGTCGCGATCACGTTCTTTGCGCTTATGCTGAATGGAGCCGCAAACTTTATCTGGATCCCGGTGATCGGATCTATCACGATCGATTCCCTCCTTCTCTTAACGGTGCCGCTCTACGCGGGCGTGCTGTATGCTTACCGGGGACAGGGATATCGGGCTGTGGTAAAAGGGATCCTCTGGATGATCCCTCAGGTCTGGCTGGCGCTTCGGATTCCCCGTCTGACGACGGCGGTCACTCTGGCGCTGTCTTTTGTGTTCATGCTGGTGATCGCCGTGTGGAGAAACTGGTTCCGGATATCCAGGAAAAAGACGCTTGCAGGGATCTTTGCCGGGACGGTCATCGCTCCGGCTATGGTGGGCGCTTATTACTGGTTTTTCGGAGCGTCCTATCAGCAGGAGAGGCTGCGGATGATCCTGACGCGGGATCCGAACGAATCCGGCGCGGGATATACCGTAGGGATCATACGGCAGCTCCTTGGGGACAGCAGGATCGCGGGGCCGGGGAATCTCTCTCTGGAGGCGTCCCAGGTCCCGGTGTTCCAGGAATTTGTGCTGAGCGGTGTGATCGCCTACTACGGCATCCTTGCCGCAGTGGTCTTTGTGGGGCTTCTTCTGTTCCTTCTGGTGCGGTTCCTTAAGATCTCTCTGGGACAGAGAAACCAGCTCGGGATGCTGATGGGAGCCGGGTGCTCCGTGCTGTTCCTGGTGGAAGCGGCGTTTTATCTCCTGACCAATCTGGGGGTGATCTATGTGGGGACATTCTGTCCCTTCCTGAGTTACGGAGGGACGGGGACGATGGTGACCTATATCCTGCTGGGGCTTCTCCTGAGTATCTACCGTTATCAGAATACGGCTCCGGAGAGGAGACCGGTTCCAAGGATCTTCAGAAAGCCTGTGTGAGCAGGAATGCGCATGAAAAACTTATGATATAAGATATGAAGTCTATGAGACGGCAAAAGGCATCCGGGACAGAACTCTGTCCGGATGCCTTTTTCGTGGAATGACCGCCAAAGAAAGCGGGGATATCCGCAAAAGGGATCAACGGTTCTTTCTGTATGCAAACTTCGGGAGACCGTTCTCTTCGGGGACTTTGACGCTGCCCTGGATCAGCGGCAGGGCGTAATCAATGAAGTCCTGTGAGACGTCGGAACCGTCCTTTGTGATCCACTTCAGAGGAACGGTCTTCTCCTGATTGCAGATCAGGTGTACGTCTTTCAGTTCATAATCGATGCGGTAGGGCGCATCCGGGAGCCGGGTGAACGCGACCATTTTCGTGCTGGCTCCTTCCAGTGCGCATTTTACGCCGTAAGCTCCGGCTGCGGCTGCCTCCTTTAAGTCTGTCCCGGAGAGCATGGCGGAGGAGCAGCGCTGGGAGACGTTGAGTTCCACGGAGCGGACTTTGACGCCCAGTTTTTCTTTCACCAGGTTTTCCAGATACTTTCCGGAGCCTGTGAGCATCTTGTGCCCGAAGGTATCGGTCTCCACGTTTTTCTCAAGCTCGCAGATAAACGTGCCTTCCGCGTCGTGGATCCCCTCGGAGATGCAGACTACCAGATTGGACACGGATTCCAGGGAAGACCTCACCGACTCGATAAATTTATCCGGATCAAAGGCAGTTTCCGGCAGATAGATAAGGACCGGATTGTCGCCTTCAAATTTTCTGGCAAGGGCGGATGCGGCGGTCAGCCATCCGGCGTGACGTCCCATGATCTCAACGATAGTGACAGATTTTTTGCTGTCATATACCGAGGCGTCCAGAGCGATCTCGCGCACCGTGGAGGCGACGTATTTTGCCGCGCTTCCGAATCCCGGTGTGTGGTCCGTGAGTACCAGGTCGTTGTCGATGGTCTTAGGGATCCCGATGAAACGGATCTCGCTGTCGATCTTATCGGCGTATGCAGACAGCTTGCTCACGGTGTCCATGGAGTCGTTTCCGCCGATGTAGAAAAAGAAACCGATATGATACTCTTCAAATCTCTCAAAGATGCGGGGATATACTTCGTCCTCAAGGTCATCCGGGAGACGGTATCTGCAGGAACCCAGGTAGGCGCCCGGCGTTGTGCGGATCAGTTCCAGTTCCCCGGATCTCTCAAGAGGTTCCATATCCATGACAGTTCCCTTGAGCAGTCCCTCGATCCCGTTGATCATCCCATAGACCGTGCCGCAGGAATCCTCCCGGTTCAGGGCTTCACAGACAACCCCGTAGAGACTGGAATTGATGACGGCGGTGGGGCCGCCGGACTGTCCGACGATTACATTTTTCTTCATTCGTTTCCTCCTTGATACTGATGTCAGGTCACTGTGTGACCGGTGTTTATAGTCAGTTACAGTATGAAATGTAACTATAGCCGTACTACTAATATATAGTAAAAAAATAAATTTTACAATATAAAGAAAATGATGCTATAATACAGTCGTATCAGTTCAGCTGTAAGATCAAGGGAGGAAAATCCATGAAATATATCACATTTGCTATTCCATGTTATAACTCAGAGGCGTATATGGAGAAGGCGATCAACTCCATCCTCGTCGGAGGCGGCGAAGATGTTGAGATCATCGTGGTGAACGACGGATCGAAGGATGGGACGCAGAAGATCGCGGAGAAATACCAGGAGCAGTATCCGACCATCGTGAAGGCGGTCAGCAAGGAGAACGGAGGACACGGAGACGCGGTCAACTGCGGTCTGGCTCACGCCACCGGGAAATATTTTAAGGTGGTGGACAGCGACGACTGGGTGGACAAGGATTCTCTGGCCACTATTCTTGATGCGATAAAGGGATTCGTTGAGGCGGACTCGCAGGTGGACATGGTCATTTCCAACTATGTTTATGAAAAAGTGGGGATGACGCATAAAAAAGTGATCCGCTACGACAACGTACTGCCGGAGAACCAGATCTTCCGCTGGGATGACATCGGCAGATTCCGTATCGACCAGTACATTCTGATGCATTCCGTGATCTACAGGACGGATATGCTCCGGCTCTGTCAGCTCAAGCTGCCGAAGCATACGTTTTATGTAGACAATATCTATGTCTATTATCCGCTCCCGCACGTGAGGACGCTCTACTATCTGAACGTGGACTTCTACCGGTACTTTATCGGGCGCGAGGACCAGTCGGTCAATGAGAAGGTGATGATCAGCAGGATCGACCAGCAGCTCTTTGTGACGAAGATGATGATCGGAATGTATGAACTGCGCATGGTCACCAGCAAAAAGCTGAGACGGTATATGATCAATTATCTCGCTATCATGATGACCGTGTCTTCGATCCTGTGCATCCGGTCTAAGAAGAATGAAAACTTGGAGAAGAAAAAAGAACTTTGGGAGTATCTGAAGAAAAAGGATTATAAGACTTATATGAAGATCCGCTACGGTATCCTGGGACAGACGATGAACCTTCCGGGACGTCCGGGAAGAAAGGTTTCTTCCCTTGCATACAGCGTGGCGAGAAGACTGATCGGATTCAATTAGTCGCACATTTCGTAAATAGCTGGAAATAATGTATAAGATTGGCAGCCATGGTACATATTATTCCTGAGACCAAAAGTAAAGGAGTAAGAACCATGGCTGTTAATTTTTCGGAGAGCAGGACAAAGGAAAATCTGATGCGCGCTTTTGCGGGGGAGAGCCAGGCGCGCAGCCGATATACGATCGCAGCGAAGAAGGCGGATGACGAGGGGATGCATACGGTCGCAGATATTTTCCGCTATACCGCGGAACAGGAGAGAGCGCACGCAGAACGGTACTATAACCTTCTAAAAAGTATGGCGGGAGAGTCGATCCATATCGACGGCAGTTATCCTGTAGACCTGCAGGATAATCTTGCCGGACTGCTGCGGGCGGCGGAGCACAATGAACACGAGGAGTATGAAGATGTATACCAGGCGTTCGGGGACACGGCCTCGGATGAAGGGTTCCATGAGGCGGCCTCCGCGTTCTATCAGATCGCCGAGGTGGAGCATGTGCATGAGGTCCGTTTCGCCCGGCTGGCGAAACTGCTGGAGGAGGACTCTTATTACGGCGGCGGGGAAGTGGATAAATGGATCTGCACCAACTGCGGGTATATCCACGAAGGAAATCAGGCGCCGAAATACTGCCCGGTGTGCAGATATGAGCAGGGTTATTTCCTGCCGTATGAATTCGCCTGCTATAAGGGAGAAGAGTGATCGTTTATTTTACCTTATGTCTTTTGTTTGAGATATCATGAATTTTAATTGAGGACGCAGTGAGATTGGATTTTACTGCGTCCCCCTTTTTCAGGATCTCACATTTTCAGCATAACTGTGTCCGGCAGGGAGAACCATTTTCCATTTCGATCAGCCCGCAGACACCGCATTCCACCATGCTGCGGACCGCGCTGTCGGTGTAGAACGCCATATGCTGGGTGTGGATGACGTTCTTGAACTGGCGCAGGTACGCCATGTCACGGTTGGAGAAAATGTCGGTCTTAAGGTCCTTGTGGACGATGTGTTCCTCATCTTCCATACAGTCCAGACCAAGGGCGCCGATCTGCTCGGATTCGATCCCGGCGATGAGAGACTTCATGTCCATAAGGGATCCCCGGGCGCAGTTGATGAGGACCACACCTTTTTTCATCTGGGAGAGGGTCTCCGTGTTGATCATATGGTAGGTCTCCGGCACGAGGGCGACGTGCAGGGAGATGATGTCGCTCTCTCTGTAAAGTGTTTCCAGGGGTACATATTGCGCAAACTGTTTTACACTGTCATTTTCGCGGCGGCTGCTGCAGAGGATCCGGCAGCCGAAGCCGGAGAGTTCCCGGATCACCGTGCTTCCGATACTCCCGGTCCCGATGATCCCGACAGTCAGGTCTTTGAGTTCCCGTCCGATAAGCCCGTTCAGGGAATAATCGTTGACCTGGGTGCGCCACAGCGCCTGTTTATAATTGCGCAGGCAGAGGAGGATCATCATGATCGTATAGTCAGCCACCCCGTTGGGGTCATATTGCGCGTTGCACACATGGAGCCCGATATGGCGGGCATATTTGACATCGATGTGGTTGTGACCGATGGTGCGGGTGGAAAGGCAGTGGACGCCCTGCTTTTTCAAAAGGTCAAGTTCCTTCTGCCCGTATTGGTGCATTCCCAGGACACTGACTCCGCATCCCGGATCCAGCCAGGGGATCTTATCGGCAGTGAGCATACCCGGATCCAGGAGATACGTATATATCTTTCCTGGTATGGCATAAGCTTTTATAAGCGGTATTTTGAAAGCTGTAATGAAGTATAGGAGATGCGGAAAAGCTTGTCAATGCGGTGCTTTGACGCGGCGAACCGCAGCGCTTTAAAGAGAAAAGGAGGGCGGGAAAATGAGTGAAAAGATAGAAAATCTGCTGAACCTTGCGCTGCAGGCGACAGAGGAGGAGAGGGAGAGGTCCGAGGAACTGGATGTGGGATTTGACCCGGTGGAAAATGAGTGGGAACTGATCGTGAAATATTCAGGTGACCTGGAGCGGATCCGTGAGATCGCCTCCTCTGTGACCGGGCTTTTGAACGGGTATGCGGTGGTGGTCATCCGGGAGGAGCGGATCGGGGCGCTCGCCGGGCTGGATGAGGTGGAGTTTATCGAGAAGCCGAAAAACCTGTTTTTCCAGGTGGAGAACGGCAGGAATGCATCCTGTATCAACGCGGTCCAGAACCCGCCTTTTTCTCTGAGCGGCAGAGGAGTGCTGGTGGGCATCGTGGACAGCGGGATCGACCTGACCCATCCGGATTTCCGGAATGATGACGGGACCACCCGGGTCGTGGCACTCTGGGACCAGACTCTGGGAGGAAAACCGCCGGCGGGGTATTCCAGGGGGAGCGAGTTCACGGCAGCGGAGATCGACCGGATGCTGCTGGCGGCTTCGGGAGCCTCCGGTGAAGCATCGGAAGATCCTGCGGGAAACGGAAGCGGGGAAGCATCTCAGGGATCGGGGGCGCCGGGAGAAAGAACTCAGGGCAGGATGAATCTGCCGGGGCAGGATGCCAGCGGGCATGGAACAGCGGTGGCCGGGATCGCAGCGGGGAACGGAAGAGGGAGCGAGGGAAGACGGCTTCGGGGCGTTGCGCCGGAGAGCGGTCTGATCATCGTGAAGATGGGGCTTGCCAGGGAAGACGGATTTCCCAGGACCACGGAAGTGATGGAGGGGGTGGACTATATCATCCGCAAGGCGCAGGAACTGCGCCAGCCGGCAGCAGTGAACATCAGTTTCGGGAATACGTATGGCTCCCACGACGGTACATCCCTTCTGGAGCGCTATCTGGACGCGGCGGCAGATACATGGAAAAATGTGATCAGCGCGGGCAGCGGCAACGAGGGGAACACAGCCGGGCATGCGTCGGGACAGCTGCAGGAAGGAGAAGAAAAAGAAATACAGCTTGCGGTACAGGCCAGGGAGCCGGGGCTTAATCTGCAGATCTGGAAATCCTATGTGGATGAGGTGGAGATCTCAGTCATAAGCCCCACCGGTGAGTCGGCGGGCCCGTTTCGGGAGACCACAGGAGCGCAGCGGTTCCTGGTGGGACAGACAGAACTTCTTGTCTATTACGGGGAGCCCAAACCCTATAGTGTGAAGCAGGAAGTCTACATCTCTTTTCTTCCCCTGAAGTCCTATGTGGACAATGGTGTCTGGAGGATCGTGCTGACGCCGGGGCGTATCGTTGACGGGAATTATCAGATGTGGCTTCCGGTACAGAGCGCCCTGAACGTGAGGACGGAGTTCCTGATACCGGACAGCAGTACAACTGTGACGATCCCGTCCACTGCCGGAAGGCTGATCACCGTGGGGGCATACGACGCCCTGACGTTTACCTATGCAGATTTCTCCGGACGGGGCGCGGACAGAATGTACGAGGGCAGCGGCGTGCCGAAGCCGGATCTTGCCGCACCGGGAGTGAGAGTTCAGGCTCCGGCGGCAGGAGGCGGCTACGGGGAGTTCACGGGGACATCGTTTGCAGTCCCCTTTGTCACGGGGAGCGCGGCTCTGCTCATGGAGTGGGGGATCGTGCAGGGAAATGACCCCTATCTGTATGGAGAAAAGGTAAAGGCGTACTTAAGGCGGGGAGCTATACAGCTTCCCGGCTACGGAGAATTCCCGAACGCCCAGATCGGCTACGGGATCCTCTGCGTGAGAGACAGTATCCCGGAATGAACAGCCAGGATAATAAGTGTTTTTATCTCCGGCAGGATATGCTAAAATAGACAGGAAGATTTTTTGAAAAATGAAAAAGGAATGGAGAGCACCAATGAGATCACTTCTTGTACACCTGAAAAATTATAAAAAAGAATCTATATTTGCTCCCCTGTTCAAGATGCTGGAGGCATTGTTTGAACTGTTCGTCCCGCTGGTCATGGCAGCGGTGATCGACGTGGGGATCGCGCAGAAGGACCGGCCTTATATCATTAAGATGTGCTTTGTTCTGGTCGCCCTCGGACTGATCGGGCTCGTGTGCTCGATCACGGCCCAGTATTTCGCGGCGAAAGCGGCGGCAGGATTCGGGACCGGCGTGCGCCATGCCCTCTTTGAACACATCCAGAAACTGACTTTTTCCGAGATGGATGCGATCGGTCCGTCTACACTGATCACAAGAATGACCAGCGATATCAATCAGGTCCAGTCCGGTGTGAACCTGGTGCTGAGGCTGTTCCTGAGATCACCATTTATCGTGTTCGGCGCGATGATCATGGCATTTACAGTGGATGCGAAGGCGGCACTGATCTTTGTGGTCACGATCCCGATCCTGTCGGTGATCGTGTTCGGCATCATGCTGATCACCATGCCACTCTATAAAAAAGTGCAGTCGGACCTGGACCGGGTACTCCTGATGACCAGGGAAAATCTGACCGGTGTGAGGGTAATCCGCGCATTTAACAAAGAAAAAGATGAACTGGACCGGTTTGAGGAAGGAAACCAGGCACTCACCGATGCTCAGAAATTTGTGGGGCGCATCTCAGGGCTTATGAACCCGCTGACTTACGCGGTGGTCAACGGCGCGATCATCGTCCTGATCTATGCAGGGGCGGTCCGGGTCAATGTGGGCGACCTGACCCAGGGCGAGGTGGTCGCGCTGCTCAATTACATGTCCCAGATCCTGGTGGAACTGGTGAAACTTGCAAACCTGATCATCACCGTGACCAAAGCCATCGCCTGCGGAAACCGGATCGGCGCGGTCCTGAAGATCCGCCCGGATATGGAGAGCGGAAGCCTGAAATGGGCGGATGTGGAAAAGAAAGAAAAGCGGTCTGCGCCTGTGGTGGAGTTTGACCAGGTCTCTCTCCGGTATAAAGGAGCGGCTGCGGATTCTTTGAGCGGGATCTCTTTCTGGGCGGAGAGGGGGCAGACCATCGGCATCATAGGCGGGACAGGCTCCGGGAAATCTTCCCTCGTGAATATGATCCCCCGGTTCTATGACGCGGCTTCCGGCACGGTCAAGATCTGTGGAAAAGATATCCGGGAGTATGATATCGATGACCTGAGGTCCCATGTGGGCATGGTGCTGCAGAAAGCGGTGCTCTTCAAAGGTACTGTCGCGGAAAACATCCGCTGGGGGAAAGAGGACGCCACAGATGATGAGATCCAGGAGGCGCTGGAGATCTCCCAGGCGAAGGAGTTCGTGGAGAACAAAGAAGGTGGAACGGACTTTCTGATTGAGCAGGGCGGACGTAATCTGTCCGGAGGGCAGAAGCAGAGACTGACCATCGCCAGGGCGCTGGTGAGAAAACCGGAGATCCTGATCCTGGACGACAGCGCCTCGGCGCTGGATTTCGCAACCGATGCGAAGCTGAGGATGGCGATCCGGGGCATGAAGGAGAACCCGACCGTGTTCATCGTCTCCCAGAGGGCTTCGTCCATTCAGTACGCGGATCAGATCATCGTGCTGGATGACGGACAGATGGCAGGCATCGGAACTCATGAAGAACTTCTTGAGAACTGTCCGGCTTATCAGGAAATCTATTATTCACAGTTCCCGAAGGAGGCGGCAGCCAATGAGTAACGAGAAGGATACAACAAAGAAAATGGAACCAAGACAGGAAAGCAGGAAGAAGGAAAACGGAAAAAAGGAGAGCGGGAAGATCAGACAGGCGGATACACTGAGAGAAGTGATGCATCATCTGGGGAGATACCGCATCTTTCTGGTGTTTTCCATCCTGCTTGCAGCAGTCTCCGTGGCACTGACGCTCTATATCCCGAAGCTTACGGGAAATGCCGTGGACTATATCATTTCCGAGGGAAATGTCAACTTCCCCGGCGTGTTCCGTGTGATGCTGCAGATCGGGATCTGCACGGGGATCACGGCATTGGCGCAGTGGCTGATGAATGTGTGCAACAACAAGATGACGTATCAGGTGGTGAGAGATATCCGGAACGAGGCGTTCCGCAAGATCGAGATCCTGCCCCTGAGATACATTGACGGACATCCGTACGGCGATGTGGTCAGCCGGGTGATCGCGGATGTGGACCAGTTTGCGGACGGGCTCCTGATGGGCTTTACCCAGCTTTTTACAGGCGTCGCCACCATCATCGGGACCTTTGGGTTCATGCTCTCGGTCAACGTGACCATCACCTTTGTGGTGGTGCTGATCACACCGGTCTCTTTCCTTGTGGCAAACTTTATCGCAAAGAGGACGTTCGACATGTTCCGGCTCCAGTCGGAGACGAGAGGGGAGCAGACCGGGCTGATCGATGAGATGATCGGAAATCAGAAGGTGGTCCAGGCGTTCGGCAGAGGCAAAGACGTGACGGAAAAATTTGACGAGATCAATGAGCGTCTCCGGGATGCGTCCCTGCGTGCGACCTTTTTCTCATCTATCACAAATCCTGCGACGAGGTTTGTAAACAGCCTGGTATATACGGGAGTGGGGATCACCGGGGCGTTCGCGGTCGTCGGAGGGATGCTGACGGTAGGGCAGCTCTCCAGCTTCCTGAGTTACGCGAACCAGTATACGAAGCCCTTTAACGAGATCTCGGGTGTCGTCACGGAGTTCCAGAACGCAGTGGCGTGTGCCCGGCGGATCTTTGACCTAATCGGGGAAGAACCCCAGACGCCGGAGCCGGAAGATGCAGTGGACCTTGAAAACATCAGGGGCAATGTGAAGGCGGAGGACGTATCATTTTCCTATGATCCGGAACAGAAGCTGATCGAGCACTTTAACCTGACGGTAAAACCGGGACAGAGGATCGCCATCGTGGGACCGACCGGATGCGGGAAGACCACGCTGATCAACCTCCTTATGCGCTTTTACGATGTGGACAAAGGCGCTATCCGGGTGGAAGATGTGGATATCCGGGAGATGACCAGGCAGAGCCTGCGGGCAGGATACGGGATGGTGCTGCAGGATACCTGGCTGAAGACCGGGACCATCCGGGAAAATATCACCATGGGATGCCCGGACGCCACGGAGGAGGAAGTCATTGCCGTAGCGAAGGCATCCCATATCCACAGTTTTATCATGAGGCTGCCGGAAGGGTATGATACCTGGATCACGGAGGACGGCGGCGGGATCTCACAGGGACAGAAACAGCTTCTGTGCATCGCCCGGGTGATGCTGTGCAGACCGCCCATGCTGATCCTGGATGAGGCGACCTCATCTATTGATACGAGGACGGAGATCAAGATACAGAACGCTTTTGCGAAACTGATGGAGGGGCGGACCACATTCATCGTGGCGCACCGGCTTTCCACTATCCGTGAAGCAGACCTGATCCTTGTGATGAAAGACGGAAAGATCATCGAACAGGGAGATCATGAGGGCTTGCTGGAACAGAACGGATTCTACCGGTATCTGTATGAGAGTCAGTTCAGCCATGTTACAACGGGCTGATCGATGACAGTGTCAGAAAGAGCGACAGGATAGAGAAGAACAGTGTCAGAAAGAGCGGCAGAACAGAGAACAATGGAATAGAGAACAGTACAACAGGAACAGGAGGAAAAGGAAATGGCTTCAAAGCTGAGTACCCTTTGCTATATTGAGAAAGAGGGGAAATATCTCATGCTCCACCGCACGGTGAAGGAGAACGATGTAAATAAGGACAAATGGATCGGAGTAGGAGGACACTTTGAACACGGGGAGAGTCCGGAGGAGTGCCTTTTGCGGGAAGTGAAGGAGGAGACCGGTTATACGCTCACGTCCTGGCAGTACCGGGGCCTGGTCACCTTTGTCTATGGAGAAGACGTAGTGGAATATATGTCCCTGTACACCGCGGACGGTTTTGAGGGAGACCCCATTGAATGTGATGAGGGACAGCTTGAATGGGTAGAAAAAGATGCGGTATGGGATATGGAGATCTGGGAAGGGGACAAGGTCTTCTTCCGGCTGCTGGATGAGGGACGGGATTTCTTCTCACTGAAACTTGTATACGATACCGAGGACGTCCTGCAGTATGCGGCTCTTGACGGTGTGCCGATGGAACTGTTTGACGAGCGGAATCCGGACGGTACAAAGACCGGCGTTGTAAAGGAGAGAGGAGTGGCGCACAGAGAGGGCGCCCTTCACGCAACGGTGCATACCTGGATTGTGAGACCCAATGACTTCAGCGGGTACGACGTCCTCCTGCAGAAGCGGAGCGAGACAAAAGATTCGAATCCGGGGTGCTATGACATTTCATCCGCAGGGCATGTCGACGCGGGATGTGATTACCCGGAGAGCGCGCTGCGGGAACTGGAGGAGGAGCTGGGTATCAAAGCAGAACCCGGGCAACTGCAGGAAGTGGGGATGCGCCGGTGTGGATTTGAGGGGACATTTTACGGGCAGCCCTTTAAAGACGACGAACTGAGCCGGATCTATCTGTACCAGGAACCGGTGGAGATCGAGAACCTCACACTGCAAGAGGACGAAGTGTCGGAAGTGATCTGGATGGATTACGCCGAGTGCCGTGAGATCATTCTGGATGAAAGCCTGAAAGAGTTCTTCCCCCACTGTATTTATGCAGAAGAATTCGATATGCTCGGGAAAAAGCTTGGGATCCTGGAGATGGTCGAGGGCGTCGGAAAGTTTGCGTTGTGATGCGGCAAGATGGTAAAGAAAATCCCGCAAAAGCGGAAGTATATTTTTCCGTTTTCGCGGGATGATTTTTTTAATTTTTCTCAGGATAGCTTGGAAAGGAATACCTGCATACAGTTCCAAAGAAATTAAAAAACATTCTTGCAGTATTTTACTTAAGGGTATATACTTGCATCACATACACAGAGCAGATTTGTTGTATGTATGAAGAACATTAAAATTCGAAGCGGTTCATTTCGGAAATTCAGCCGCTTCACAGGAAACACCAGATGTTTTC
>HHCFC02800__coassemble_1972_pt1 | contig 13274 bp, 13 predicted proteins | sample HHCFC02800__metabat2_high_PE_058 | metagenome-assembled genome bin HHCFC02800 | reverse complement strand
AAAGATCTCGTAGAACGTGGTTCTATGATCGCGCAGAAGAAAAGTGTTTCTTTTAATAAACTGATGAACCTTGCACTGGAATTCGCGTTGGATCGATTTGAAGAAGAATAAGAAGAAAGAGCATCTGAGAAAACAGGCTGCCTGATCAGCCATTTTCTCAGATGCTCTTTTTTTGTTTTCAATGTTTCCAGAGGACAGCCGTATTTTACACTTTTATACGCCGCATTTTTTTCCTTTGAGATCGATCAGTGTTATCAGGAGGATGCGTCACGCACTTCCTGAGGCACTGTGATCTCCTCTACCTGGTCGTAATCTGTAAAGACCAGTTCAATAGAGTAGAGATTCACCTTCGTCGTCTCTCCGTAGGAATCATACAGGTCGCTCAACACGCCGCTCATATCCACGATGATCCTGGCGGGGAGCAGTTCTTCTTTATAGATATCGAAGATGACAGGGACGTCCAGTTCTTTTATCGCCTCCTCGCTCGGCAGGTCGACAAGCCCAAAGGCGCTGATCATATCCTTTCCAAGCAGTCCCATCAGATCTTCTCCCTTGACGTCTCCGTACATCTGATAGCATTCTTTCTCCTCTACGGTGACCGGTTCTTCTGCAAGGTGGAACTCTTCCAGGACTTCCACTTCTTGGGCGAAAATGTCCCCGTTCATTCCTATGTGGTTCTCGGAATCATCTTCTGTGACTTCTCTCTCCCAGTCTCCATCAAGACTGCTGTAGGTAACGTATTCTCCATCTTCCATAACCTGGTAGATCTCCAGTTCTCCGGAGACTTCGGCATCAACGATATTGACCTGGGCAGTCCCTTTCGCATGTCCTGCAGGCGGCTCTGTCGTATTCTCCATCTCCATTTCCATATTGACTTCCCTGAGATCCAGCACGTCTTCAAGCTGGATGTCGAGTTCTACACGGTTGGAGGAAGAAGTCACCTCCTGCATCCGCTCGGACGCTTCACGAAAAAGGCTTGTGGGCGTGACCCGCCCGCTGCACCCGGACAGAAGACCCGCCAGGGATGCCGGAATCATTACTGTATAGATCAATTTTTTTCTGAAATGCTGCATATTTACTCCTGACCTGCAAGATAATCGATAAACTGCTGTGCCGTACGGCCCGAGAGACCTCCATGGGAAAGTTCCCACTTATTTGCTTCCAGAAGGAGCTGTTCTTCCGGCATTTGTATGCCGCTGCGCCCTGCGAGCACGCGGACGATCTGCTGGAACTCTTTTTTCTCCGGAGAGCCGAAATAGATCGTGACGCCGAACCTTGCCACAAGGGACAGTTTTTCCTGGACTGTATCGTTTGTGTGAAGTTCTTCATCCCGGTCTGCTTTATCTCTGAACGTTTCCCGGATCAGATGACGCCTGTTTGAGGTGGCATAGATGAGGACATTTTCTGGTTTTTTCTCAAGCCCGCCTTCAATGACAGCCTTCAGATATTTATATTCGATCTCAAATTCTTCGAACGAAAGGTCATCCATGTAGATGATAAACTTGTAGTTTCTGTTCTTGATCTGTGCGATCACGTCATTCAGATCCTTGAACTGATGCTTATAGACTTCGATCATCCTCAGCCCCTGGTCGTAGTACTGGTTCAGGATCGCTTTGATAGAAGAAGACTTTCCGGTCCCCGCATCGCCGTACAGCAGGCAGTTGTTCGCCTTTCGCCCCTCTACAAAAGCCTTCGTGTTATCGATCAGCTTCTTTTTTGCGATCTCATATCCCACCAGGTCATCCAGATGGACATGGGCGATATTTGTGATCGGCACGATCTGCACGTCCCCGTGTTCCGGATGCTCCACCCGGAACGCCTTGTGGAGTCCCAGCTTTCCCACGCCGAATTCTTTGTAAAACTGGGTGATCTTCTGCTTGAAGTCATCCACATCCTCTGCCTGTCCCAGGCTTTTACTCAAGTCGCAGATACGGTCCCGTATCCTCCGGTTAAAGACTTTGCCGCCTCCGGTCACATTTTTATAGTCCAGCAGGATCTGGAAGCACTCTGCATCCAGATCTTTTTCCAGCCGTGAGAAATCATAGTCAAACATTTCCTTGAAGATCGCAAAATCATGGAGCGCGATCTGGTTTATGCTTCCATCCACCTCTCCCACGATCTCACAGGAAGTGCTGTAGGCGTTCTCATCGCTGGCAAGAAGATAAGTCAGATAGGTGTGCCACAGGTTCCCCTCAAAACCGTGGCTGACTGAGAGTTCCAGGAGCGAGTTGACACACTCAAACAGCAGTCCGCGGAGATCTTCTTTATTATAATATTCACTCTCCGAATTTTCGATCAGGAAGGTCATATCTTTGAGGATCTCCCCGTACTCCATATTTTTATACAGCATCAGTTCATTTGTACGCATTTCTCTTCCTCTTTTCCGTTTCATTTCATCCTGTCAGATCAATAATTTCCGAGGATCTTCAGATTTCTCGCTTCTTCTCGGAGTCCGCGGATCGCATTTTTCACCGCAGGATCCTCCAGATTTCCCTCAAAGTCTACGAAGAAACAATATTCCCAGCTTTTTCCCTCCACGGGGCGGGATTCGATCTTTGTCATATTCAGGTCATTGTATATAAAATGTGACAGGATCCCGTACAGAGAACCGCTTGTGTGAGGCACCTCGAAGCGGATGCTGATCTTGGAAGCGTTTTTCAGGAAGATCTTCTGGTTCGTGACTACGATAAAGCGTGTGAAGTTCTCCGGCTCGTCATTGATCTTGTCTGCAAGTACGGAAAGCCCGTGTACCTGCGCCGCATAGGCGCTGCACACTGCCGCCTGAGTCAGCTCCTGATCCTCCAGCACTTTTTTCGCCGCGATCGCCGTATTCACCACGCTGATCTTCTGCCAGTTGGAATGGTCGTCCAGGAACCTGCTTGTCTGCATCAGTGCCTCGGTCTTGGAATAAACTGTCCTGATATCTTCAAGCTTCGCTCCCGGAAGTCCTGCCAGGGTGTGGACGATAGGAAGGATCGTCTCCGCCACAATGAAATTTTCGAACTCATCCAGCAGATCATACATCTCATTGACCGGTCCCGCGGTAGAGTTTTCGATGGGAAGGACCGCGTAATCCGCCGAGCCCTCCTCGATGGCCTCCATCGCCTCCCGGAATGTCCTCACATGGAAGCTGTTTACATTTTCCCCGAAATACTGCTGCATCGCGGCCTGACTGTAGGCGCCTTCTGTTCCCTGAAATACGACTCTCGCGTTCTCCGCATCCAGAGAATCCACCTGAATGAAGGGGAGTCTTCCCAGTGCGCCCGCCTCGACAAGCTGCCTGTACTGCAGTTTCCTGCTCATAGACATGAGCTGTTCGTATAGCTGCTGTATTCCTTTCTTATTAAATTCTCCTGTGACTTTTGACGCTACGTCCGCCAGTTTTGCCTTTTCTCTCTGGCTGTCATAGACTTTTCGTCCCGCTTTTACTTTATATTCTCCAACCTGCTCGCAGACGTCCATCCTCTTCTGGTACAGGTCAGTTATCTGATCATCGATCTGATCCAGCTGCGCTCTCAGTTCCTCCAGTGTTGCCATTTTAGTTTTTCTCCTTTCGTCCGCTCCTCGCGCCAACAGCTCGATTTCGCTCCGCTTCATCTCGCTGTTGTTGCACTCGCATAGAGATGCCAGCAAGCCCGACTGACTGCGAGCAGTCATCGGTCTTTCTGACACCTCTGCGCTCGTCTTTGGATTTCTCCCTCGTCCGCTCCTCGCGCCAACAGCTCGATTTCGCTCCGCTTCATCTCGCTGTTGTTGCACTCGCATAGAGATGCCAGCAAGCCCGACTGACTGCGAGCAGTCATCGGTCTTTCTGACACCTCTGCGCTCGTCGCTAAATGACAGTATAATATATTTTCTGTATAAAATCTACTCCTGTTATGCATACTTTCTTTTATGATGAGGAAGAAATTTGTTGCATGCGGCGTCCTGGGATGGTGCATGGAGATCGTATTTACGGGGCTTGGTTCCCTGCGGAAAAGTGAACACAGTCTGACGGCGCGCACTTCGATCTGGATGTTCCCGATCTATGGGATGGCCTGTTTTCTCACTCCTCTGTGCCGGATTCTCCGGAAACAGAATTTTCTGATCCGGGGCCTGGTATATACTTGCTGTATTTTTACAGGAGAGTTTTTCTCTGGGCTCCTGCTGAAACGGCACGACGCCTGTCCCTGGGATTACAGCCATGCCAGATATAACGTCAGGGGAGTGATCCGCCTGGACTACGCGCCGCTCTGGTTCGGAGCCGGACTGCTCTTTGAAAAAATCATCCGGGAGCAGTTGAAAAAAAATATGTTTTAGTATATGATTAGATGGAGTCAGGCAGGTCTGTTCTACAGGCCTGCTTATAAAAAATAGGGAGGCACACAGATGAATACTTCAGAATGTATCACAACCCGAAGAAGCATCCGCAGGTATAAGCCGGATCTGATCGATCATTCTCTTATTGAATCGATCGTTTCACTGGCTTCTTATTCCCCTTCCTGGAAAAACACTCAGATCACCCGTTATATCGCGATCGAAGATTCTTCTCTTCTCAGAGAGATCGCAGAAAGATTCACCCCGGATTACAATTCAAAGATCATAAGCCAGGCGCCGATGCTGATCGCCGTCACCATGAAAAAGGGACGCAGCGGTTTCGAGCGCGACGGTTCTTTCTCCACGAAGAAAGGCGACCGCTGGCAGATGTTTGATGTGGGGGCGGCATGCCAGACTTTCTGTCTCGCGGCCAGGGATAAAGGCCTCGGTACGGTCATTATGGGGATCTTTGACGAGGATGGGATCGCAGAACTGTTACATATTCCGGAAGATCAGGAGCTTGCTGCCCTGATTGCTGCAGGGTGGCCGGATATCGATCCCGATGCTCCGAAGAGAAAGACCGTCGGGGAACTGCTTCAATACAGATAAGATTAAGCGGCAGATCTCTGCCGCGGAGGAGGTTATTTATGAGACATTTGATGAGTCCGCTGGATCTTTCAGTGGAAGAACTTGACACACTGCTGGATCTGGCACAGGACATCGAGGCGCATCCGGATAAATATGCGCATGCATGTGAGGGAAAGAAGCTGGCAACACTTTTCTATGAGCCCAGTACCCGCACCCGTTTAAGCCACGAGGCAGCAATGCTGAATCTGGGAGGAAGCGTGCTGGGATTTTCTTCCGCAGACTCAAGCTCTGCTTCCAAAGGGGAGAGTGTGTCCGACACGATCCGCACAGTATCCTGCTATGCTGATATCTGTGCCATGAGACACCCGAAGGAAGGTGCCCCGATGGTGGCATGCCAGCACTCAAAGATCCCGGTGATCAACGCAGGTGACGGCGGACATCAGCACCCCACTCAGACGCTGACCGACCTGCTCACGATCCGCAGCCTGAAAGGACGTCTGAACAATCTGACCATTGGTCTGTGCGGCGACCTGAAGTTCGGACGTACCGTTCACTCTCTGATCAATGCTCTGGTCAGATACGAAGGGATCCGCTTTATCCTGATCTCTCCGGAAGAACTGCGGCTTCCCGAATACATCCGCCACGATGTACTGGATCGGAACAATATCCCGTATGAGGAAGTTGTCCGTCTTGAGGATGCGATGCCACAGCTTGACATCCTGTACATGACACGTGTCCAGAAAGAGCGTTTCTTCAACGAGGAAGACTATGTCCGCATGAAAGATTTCTACATCCTGGACAAAGCAAAGATGAAACTCGCTCCGGAAGACATGTACGTCCTTCATCCGCTCCCGAGGGTCAACGAGATCTCCGTCGAGGTGGACGATGATCCCCGCGCAGCATATTTCCGCCAGGTACAGTACGGAGTCTATGTGAGAATGGCTCTGATCCTGACACTGCTGGATATTCATGTTGACTGATCAGACACTGGAAGCTGTAAAATGGATTTTCAAAAAGAGAGGAACAGATAAATGGTAAAAAGTACACTGAATGTAGGAAGTATATCGGAAGGCTTTGTCCTGGACCACATCGAGGCAGGAAAGAGCATGGATATTTACAAATATCTCCACCTGGACAAGCTTGACTGCTGTGTTGCTATCATAAAGAACGCAAAGAGCAGCAAGATGGGCAGGAAAGACATCATCAAGATCGAGTGTCCTATCGACTTTATGGATCTGGACATCCTTGGATTTATCGATCACAATATCACGGTAAATATCATTGAGAATGAACAGATCGTTGAAAAGAAAGAGCTGAAACTCCCAAAAGAGATCAGGAATGTGATCCGCTGCAAGAATCCGAGATGTATCACATCCATCGAGCAGGAATTGGATCATGTCTTTGTTCTCACTGACGAAGAAAATCAGATCTACAGATGCAAATACTGCGAAGAGAAATACCGCAGGAGAAGATAGCGTTTCTTTTATCAAAGCATCGGATAACCGGTCAGGTTTTCCCATTGAAAAGGCGCTTTCCATGAAGGAACATGATCCTTCATGGGAAGCGTCCTTTTTTCTTTAACCAAGAATTGTCTTATAGTGGTTCATGTCAAAAAATTCCTGGTATACAAGGTCTTCCATGCGAAGATCGAGCGTAAAACGCTCCGCGCTCAGCGACCGGAATACTTTTGCCAGTTTTTCCACTGTTTTTGGGTCATAGCGTCCCGGTTTATAGTACGCAGCTGTCACATGTGGAGTGAGCGGATAGGGAAGACGCACTGCTTTCTGCAGTTCTTCGTACATTTCCATAAGCCTCCGGCACTCCTTCTCGCCTGCCGGTTCGAATCCGGTCACAATGCTGGTATTCACCATATTGAATACCCATGTCATGCGCATCGCGATCGGCTCCCGCTCCTTACTTCGTATCTCCCGGAGGATTTCCAGCGCTTCTTTCCTACATTTTTGTATCTCATCACGGGGAACGGTCCCCGCTCTCCCACTTTTCAGATCATGCAGCGTCATGTGGAAGGACTCCGGAATGAGCGGAACAGCCAGCATATCACCGCACTCTTCATACAGACGTTTCTGAATATGCCTGATTCTGTCCCCCGCGTCTGAGTCCAGGAGAAAGACCGTCGTATTTCCTTCAAAAGGGAGCATCTCTCCCTGGTCATCCACCTTATCTCTGAGCCCTGCGCTGGTGACAAACTCCCCGTCAAGGGGAAGGCTTTCCCTGGAAAACCCCTGTGTCCTCGCGCGGAACTGTAAAAGGGTTTCCACCGCTGCTCCTCCGTTATCCATCTGTTTCCTCCCCTCCCTGCCCTTCCAGGATCTTCAATGTGGCGGGATCTTTCTCTCCCCGAAAGTATTTCTCCAGCACCTTCCCGAAGACCTGACGGCGGGGATCCGCCTCGGCAAAAAGCGTCATTGACGACCGCAGTTTCAGATCATCCGGCCATCCCATCACCTGCAGTGCGTCATCCGTCTCCAGGCGGAGCAGCGCTTCCGATATTTCTTCCAGCCTGCTGCCGAGGACCTCATCATTCAGGTAATCTCTGGCTTCCTTAAGATCATGGATCGCATAGTACTGTGCCGTACTGCTTTTCCCCAGCCCTGCGATCTGAGGGAAGATATACCACATCCAGTGACTCTCCTTTCTCCCTCTTTGTATCTCGGCAAGTGCCGTCCTGTAGTCATAGTTCTGTGCTTCATGAAATCGTTTTAAATCTGCCACTCTTCTTACACCTCTTTTTATACCCTGTTCCCTTTTACCGGCAGAAAACCGCATTCTTCAGTTCCCGTCTGTTCCGTCTTCACTTCCGTTTCCGCACAGAAGCGTCCGCGCATTGCCGAAAGCCACCGCATCCGCATATTCCCGTTCTGCGTGTCCGTAGAGGTACTCTGTCCCGCCCTCCACTTCTGGCGGTCTGTGAAACGTCCGGTGAGCGTCCGAACCAAGAAAGCTGATCAGCCTCTCCTCAAGCATCCACCGAGCGTTCTCCCGGATCCATCCGCACTCTTCTCTGTCCAGGCTGTAGGCATTCACCTGGACCCGGCATCCTTTCTCTGCCATACGTCTCAGCACCGCGTGATCGCCGGATACGAAGCGGTATCTCTCCGCGTGGGCAAGGATGGGATTCCATCCCCGTTTTTTCAGTCTGTCGATGCATTTCTCAGCCTCCTGCGCATCCGCATCCTGCCGAAATTCCGCCAGTACCCAGTCGGTTCCGTTCATGGAAGGGATGCGTCCTTCCTCCAGCTCTTTTATTATCTGCTCCAGACTGAATTCCGTCAAGAGCACTTCGCAGCCCATGAGGATCTCCAGATCAGGATAAAGTCCGCCTGCATGTTCCACGAGCCGTCTGTACTGCTCCTCCACCCTCTTGGTACCTTCTCTGAATGCAGAGCTGTGGGGCGTGGCAAAGATCTTTCTCACTCCCTGACAGTATGCCATCTGCACCATAGTCAAAGCCATGTCGAGGTTCCAGGCACCGTCGTCCACCTCCGGGATCAGATGCATGTGGATGTCGTAAACTGTTTTCATCTCCTGATTTCCTCCGTCTGCCTCAGTTTTTCCTTGTGGACTCTGTGGAGCAGGCATTGTACCGAAACCGGTGTTTTCGAAACCATCATTTTCTCTGCGGCACATAGTATGCACGGTTCCTCTATACCTGCGGGACAATTTTCACAATTCTTTCTCCGCGCATTTTCTCCCGCCCTCTGCCGTTCCGAATAGCTCATCCGCATTGGAGACAGATACTGGCACCCAAAGACAGTCCCGTCTGTATCTGTGATATCAATCCGTCCACAGCTGTTTTGTCCCGTGTATCCGTATTCCTCTGCCGCATCGCCTCCCAGGACAGTCCCGACCGCATGCTTTTCAAGGCCGCCGATCGCCTCAGCATAATAAAGACAGTCTGTCTCCGTCCACTTATCTATTCCTGCGAATTCAAAGCGGATTTCCTTTCCCGTTCCCACAAGGAACTCGATTTCTTCTTTCAGATCAGGAAGAGAATCCCTGGTAACGCTCCACAGAACAGTATCTGCCGTCTCATTCCAGAATATTTTATCCTTATCCCACGCCTTCGCCCCTGTTCTTCCGTTCCATCGGTATCGGATAGAAAAGTAACTTCTGTTTTCAGCGATCCATTTCTTCTCGTCCGTTGTGAATTCTCTTCCACATACAGTCAGGCCATATGTGACAGGGATATCGCTTCTGATATTCTTCAATTCTTCCACTAACCCTTCTGCCCTGTCCCGGACAGCAAGTATATCTCCTCCCGTTAGTTCGATATGTACTTTTTCATAACCTTCTTCCGCTGCCCTGCCACAGATTTCACGGATCAGCCTGCCTGCGGTTTCATTTTTCATGGTCCGTCTGTTATGGAAAGGCATTGGGCAGCTTTCCCGGCAGGCCCTGCTGCCTTTGCATGCGTAAGTATAGATGATCTCTCTTACCAGACTGTTCTTTCCAACTCCTTTTAATCCCAGTGTACACCCCTGTGTCCCCGGCAGTCTGCTGCATACCTGATCGTTCATAATTCTCCATTCCGCTCTTTTTCTCTGAATTCTGCAGATTCTTCTTTTCTGAATTCTGCAGTTTCGAGAAGCCCCTGCTGGATCCTGTTTCCTTTCAAGGTCCAGGCATGTCTTCTCACCCTGCACTCTGTTCCGTCGGGAAATGCCGCTCCGTTGATATAATATGCTCTGTTCGCGACACTTACTTCGATAAGCTCTCCTTGTTCATATATCCTGACATCACTCTTTTCCAGAAACTTCATCCATTCCGCCAGCCTGTGGTCAGCATTCTCTTCCCCTTTCTCTATAGAATTCATTACGCTGAGAAGGGAATGGCTGTCACAGTCGCTGAGAGCTTCTCTCCATTTTTTCCACATTATCTCTGCGCTGCCATCCTTCCCGCTGCAGATCTCCCAGGACGGATCCAGCAGATAGGAGAAAGAAGACGCATGATCCTCCAGTTCCTGTTCAGGCAGATTTTCGGACAGATCCTCCTTTTCTTCCTCCTGACCGGCATCCTTCGTCCTTCTCGCAGGATCGTAGATCTTTTCTGCTACTGTTTTTACTGTTTCGCCTAAAGTGTCCTTGGATTTTCCTGACAATATCTTTAACAATGACTTTTTTTGCCTGACCCCATCTCCATCATTCGAAGAATTTGAACGGCTTCTACCGCCGAATGCACTCATCGCGGAATCAATATATTCCAGAAATGTTTCATTAAGTTCTCCATTGCTCCTCACAACAAGGTCCAGAAAACGATCCAATATCCGTGCTGTTTTTCCGGAGACCGGATCTTTTTCAATAATATGTTTGAGTCTATCTATTTTCTTTAATATTTCTTTTTCCTGCTGCTTCCCCACATTTTTCCTCCTTCATTCGACCGGTTTGTATACATGGATCCACATTGCCGAGTCCTCCTGTTCGGAACCTATGATCGCGTCGCCCCGTTTCAGAGTCGCCAGCAGTCTGCTCTGTTCTTCCGTAAGCGACATACATCCCGCCATGGCTTCCCGGTCATCCCGGGCCAGCAGCCTGTGGATGATCTTGACGTTCGTATTCTTGATGGCGTCAGGGATCAGTCTGGACGGATACTGGTCTATGATCATCAGCCCTTCTCCCGGTTCCCGGATCTCCGAGAGCATCTCGCAGAATTTGTCGGCTGCCGCCGCCTGGGGGTCCGCGTCTCCCGCTGCCGGGGATGGAAACTTCAGGATCCTGTGCGCCTCCTCTACGATCGTCATATGGGCAAGACAGTTCCCGCTGTATTTTTTTCTGCCCTCCAGGATCCTCGCACGGTATTCCGGATCGTACTGATACTTTGAGATCCGATACTCTTCCAGACCCTGCAGGATAAGCGACATCAAAAATGCTTTGTCCGCGTTGCTGGTCACTCCGGCAAGACAGATCACTGTATTCTTTTCAAAAATCTCTTCCGCGGGAGTCGATCTCTCAGCCTCAAAGAAATCTTTCTTCCATCCGCGTGTGAGACTGTTGATCCGCGTCGTTATGGCGGCATTAAAATTGTCTGTATTCTCTTTTGAGTAAGACCGTTCCTGCAGGATTTCCCCAATGACGTCTTTCAGACCGCTCAATTTGGGATACTCTTCTATATCTTCCTGCTTTACGGCAGTGTTTAAAAAAACGCCCTCACCCAATTCCCGGGCAATATACTGATACAGCCCCTCTTCAAACAGCATGGGAAGAAAATCCCCCATCGCCATCGTCCTTCCCAGAAGTTCGGAAAGACGGTCTGCATGTCCGGGAATATTGAGCGGCGCTCCTTTTGCCGCATAAGGCTGGAAGGGATTCATTACGATCTTCCCAAGCTCTGTTTCTATTCCCGGGAATTCGGACAGCCCCGGCGCATAGATATTGATCTTTCTGAAGTCGGGGTCATTACGGTGTTCCCGGTTATACTGATCTGCCCAGTATACATAATCTGTTTTTACCGGATCGATCACCATAAAGGGAATGCCGTATTTCATCACGCCGCGAAGGATCGCCCTGGTCGTTGTGGACTTTCCTCCTCCGTTTGCCCCTACGTTGATCACATGCCTGTTGATCTGGTCCAGGTCAAATTCAAAACTGTACCGCGTATCTGTCCCCATGTCCAGAATGTTCCCCAAAGGCACTGTCCTTCCTGTTCCGGCAGGCGGATTCGTCGCGAATTCAACCGCATTCTTCCTGATACGTATCCCGGGTACATCTTTTCTGGGAAGACTCATCACAATAGACAGTTCCTCCGTTGTCATCGGAGTCGTCATCCCTTCATAGAGCGGTCCGAAAATATGCCAGCTTTCGCTGTCCGCCACATTCCTTGCGATCTCTTCCGCTTCTTCCGGGACAGGGAGCGGCAGATGCTGCATATGTTTCATGTATCCTGCCGCAGTCTCATTCTCCCCGAGCTGAAACAGACGCAGCGGCTCATGGTATGTATTCTGCCCGGCATAGATCGAGCGGGCAGTCGCCATGACAAGTTCTACCGTCTCCGGACTGTCGCCGAGAACATAGATTCCTGTATTCCAGAATCCCATATTCCTTCCTGCCTCCAGCCGCTCGATCAGTTTGTCCAAAAGCGCGGTACAGTAATTTACATTATAATTTACATGCTGTACACTGATATTTTTACTGCTGGAAATGCTTTTCGAGGATCCTCTGCTTCCAAAAAGAGCCCCTCCAAGGGAGAACATATTTCCAAGGACCTCCGACCCCGTGATGCCGGAAAGCATCGTACCAGCAAGCCCGAATCCGGTCCCGAGGCACGCTGCTGTCGCGATCAGAGCGATCAGAGAGCCGCCAAGGCTTAGGCTCCCGCCGACAGAACTGCTCTTCCCCTGTGTTTCCGTATATCCCTGACTTTCTGTATAAGCCGCATAAGCGCTCAGCTCCGTTTTCAGCTCGTTTGCCCTGTCCAGGATCTCTTTGATCTGCGCATCTTTTACCGGCTCAGACAGGATCGTCAGAACGTATTCCGACTCTCTTCCCGTATTCTGGTTCCGGATCCCGGCTGTGATCTTGTCCAATGTCTGAAGAGGATTTTCCCTTTCGCCAAAACGTGTGGACGGCTGACCGGTGATCACTCCGCAGAAAGGAAGAGCGGTCATGCCCAATTCTACCTTTTCTTTGTCAGCATCCTCTATACCGGCTCCTGTGATATTCATTCTGATATTCTGCTTCAGCTGGTTCATGATAATATTTTCAGCATTCGGGTCTTCTGCTTCCACACCGATATACAGTTCCGTTTTCCTGGCGCCGCTGTTCCCTGAACCGCTGCCTCTCCTTGCCGCCTGATACGCGATCGTATGTCCCATCCCCTGTTCTGTGCATAGAAGTCCCTGCATCCTTTCTTTTGCCCGGTAATGCTCTTCGCTCCCGTCGATCTCCACCGGAAGCCGGGCAAGATGCACCCAGTTCATGCGGCGGTCTTTTGAAGGATCTCTTTCAGGGAATCTCCATCTTTCCGGCTCCCCGCCTCTGTCATAAAATGATTTGTCCATCAGTCCGGAGATCCGGTCCGCCAGAAACGTTCCTTCTCCTATCCTGTCTGAAAACTCATTTACTTTTCTTTTGATATTGATCGTCTCTTTTTCAAATTTCCCCATTCCTGCTCTCCTGACTTCATTATAAATCTACTGTCTGGCTGCCTATTCCGTGGAACCCCGCCGGTAACTTGGTCTTCAGCGAAAGTTTCACTATCCGCTGCTCTGATATTGAACAGTCTGCCTCCAGTTCCACTTTTTCTCCTTTAAGGCTGCTTCCGAACAGAGTGTGCGAAAGAAATTTGAACGGTCCCCTCCAGCTTGTGATCTTCTTTTTTTCTTCCGTATAACTCTTCCCGTCTTTTTCTCGATAGACCCGGATGAACTGGATAAA
>HHCFC02800__coassemble_1965_pt1 | contig 13354 bp, 10 predicted proteins | sample HHCFC02800__metabat2_high_PE_058 | metagenome-assembled genome bin HHCFC02800 | reverse complement strand
AGACAGCACTTCAAAGACTGCTCTGGAAAAGCTTTCCAGATTGTCTTTTGAAGTGGATTCTGATGCCATATAATAAATCGCTTTTTTCCCTTTACAGAACTCTGTAATAAGTGTTGTCTTTCCAATGCGGCGGCGCCCGTATACTACTGCGAATTCAAATCCGCCGCTTTTATACATCTGATCCAGCTTTTTCATCTCTTCTTTTCTGCCGATAAACATAAAACCGCCTCCACAACAGCTCATTTTCAAATTACTAAACTTAACTTTAGTAATTTATCATAAACTATTATGAAGGCGATTTTCTTTTCTGTCAAGTCTGTCTCACTTCTGCATGCAGTAACCTTCCGCTCTCATATCCTTCCCGACCTTTACATACTCCAGACTGTTTTCATACAGTTTTTTTCTCTCTTCTTCTGTGAGCTGCCGCTTCACCTTTGCCGGGTTTCCCACGGCCAGGCTGCCGTCCGGGATCACCTGATTCTCCAGCACCAGGCTGCCCGCGCCGATCAGGCATTCCTTCCCGATCTTTGCCCCGTTGAGCACCACCGCCCCCATTCCGATCAGGCTGCCATCGCCTACGGTACACCCGTGGATCACAGCATTATGCCCGACCGTGACATAGTCTCCCAGTGTTGTAGGGAATCCCCTGTCTGCATGGACCGTACAGTTGTCCTGGATATTGCTGGAGTTTCCGATCACGATCTTCTCCGCATCGCCCCGCAGGACAGCATAAAAGAGGACGGTAGAATTTTCTCCCACTGTCACATCCCCGATCACAGTAGAATCCCTCACGATATTTGCCGAATCCGCCGTTTTCACTCTTCCTCTGTACATAGGTCAGTCTCCCTGCCTGCTTCTCAGAAGCATAAACGCCTCATAGGGTTTCATTTCTTCTGTCACATCTGCATTATAATTATGGATCAGAATCTGCGCGCCCTTCCACTCTCCGGTCAGAGGACACGACGCCGGCTTTCCGGTGAAGTTGACGCACACCAGCATCTCGCTCTCCTCTGTTGTCCTGGTATACGCAAAGATCTGCTCATCCTCCTCCATGAGGAGTTCGAACTTCCCGTCAATGAAGACCGGATATTCTTTCCTCAGGCGGGTCAGTGTACGGTAATAGCTGTATACAGACTCCGGATCCCGGCGCTCCGCCTCTGCATTGATCTCCGTGTAGTTCGGGTTCACCTCGATCCACGGCGTCCCTTCCGTAAATCCGGCATTTTTCTCTGCGTTCCACTGCATAGGCGTGCGGGCGTTGTCCCGGCTCTTCGCATAGATGGACTCCATCACGTCTTCCGGACGGTACCCCTTTTCCACACGTTCCCGGTAAAGGTTGAGGGTCTCGATGTCCTCATAATGGCTGATGTCATCGAACCTTACATTGGTCATCCCCAGTTCCTCCCCCTGGTAGATGTAGGGCGTTCCCTGCATGCCGTGGAGCATGGTCGCCAGCATCTTCGCCGACTCCTTTCTGTACTTCCCGTCGTCCCCCCAGCGGGACACGATCCTCGGGAGGTCATGGTTGTCCAGGAACAGGCTGTTCCAACCGGTGCCGTACAGTTCTGTCTGCCATTTCGCCATGCACTGCTTCATCTTTACGAAGGGCAGCGGCGCAAGATCCCACTTCTCCTTCCCCGGCTGCTGGTCCATGACCATATGCTCAAACTGGAACACCATGGAGAACTCGCTCCCGTTGGGGTTGCTGTACAGCTTCGCGTTCTCCGTGTTGGCGCCCCACGCCTCGCCCACAGTGATCAGGTCTCCCTTCTGGAATGTCTCCCTGCTCATCTCCTGCAGGAACTCATGCAGCCTGGGGCCGTTGTTCGTGATCTTTTTATCCGGTTCCTTGGCGATCTGGTCGATCACATCCAGGCGGAACCCGCCCACACCTTTGTCCATCCACCAGAGGATCATATCATAGATCTCCCTGCGGACTTTCGGGTTCTCCCAGTTTAAATCCGGCTGTTTCACAGAAAACTGATGGAAATAATACTGTTTCAGTTCCGGCACCCACTCCCAGGCAGGTCCGCCGAACGTTGCCTTCATATCATTGGGGAGTTCTCCCTCCACGCCGTCTCTCCATACATAATAGTCGTGATACGGGTTATCCTTCCCCTTCTTTGCCTCCAGGAACCACCTGTGCTCGTCCGAAGTGTGGTTCAGCACCAGATCCATGATGATCCGGATGTTCCGTTTCTTCGCCTCCGCAATCAGCTCCTCCATATCAGAGAGCGTCCCGAACATGGGGTCGATGTCCTGATAATCGGAGATATCGTATCCGTTGTCGTCCTGGGGCGAGCAGTACATCGGGGAGATCCACACCGCGTCGATCCCCAGGTCCGCAAGGTAATCCAGTCTGCTTATGATCCCCCGGATATCTCCGATCCCGTCGCCGTTTGAATCCTGAAAACTCTTCGGGTAGATCTGGTAGACCACCGCATTTTTCCACCAGGGCTGTTTCTTCTTTTCTGTCATGTATCATATCCTCCTTATCAGTGTGCCGTTTTTCTCAAGTATCCCGTTCAGATAATTCCGCGCAAACAGAACTTCTCCTGTCCCTTTGACCTCCACCGGTTCTTCTGAACAGTTCAGCAGGACCTCCGTTTTCCGCTCTGCTTCATCCAGCTTGATATATTCTACGCATCTGGGATTCTCATAGTTCCCCGGGAAATGGAAATGAAGGCTTCGGAACGTCTCCTCTTCCTTTCTCAGACGGATCAGTTTTTTCATCTGTCCGATGCGTTCCCGATTTTCTTCCGTTCCGATCTTATCCCAGGGCATGCACCTCCTGCAGTCCGGGTCGAACCCGCCCTCCATGGCGATCTCCGTCCCGTAATAGATGCAGGGGCTTCCCGGGAGAGTAAAGAGCACGGCAAGCTGCTGGTAGAACTTATCGAGATCATGGAAACGGTTCATCAGCCGTTCCGTGTCGTGGGAGTCCAGAAGATTGAAAAGGACGTTGTTGTTCTGCTGCATATACATAGTATAACAGCGATTCACCATGTATTCAAACTCTTCTTTTCTCATTGTCTGATCCAGAAAGAAATCGTGGATGCCGCTCATCAGAGGATAGTTCATCACCGAGTCGTACTCATCTCCGGCGAGCCACTGGCTGGCGTCATGCCAGATCTCGCCCAGCAGGTAGATATCCGGTTTGATCTTTTTCAGATGCTCCCTCATCCGTTTCAGGAACCGGTGGGAGACCTCGTTTCCCACGTCAAAGCGGATCCCGTCGATGTCGTATTTCCGGATCCAGTCCTCACACACCCGGCAGAAGTACTGGATCACTTCCTCGTTGTTTGTATTGAGTTTGGGCATCCAGTCTGCGAAGGCAAAGGAATAGAACCTTCCGTCCCGGGTGTCCCCTGTCTTCCGGATCTCGGACCAGTCCTGCACCATGAACCATTCCGCATAGGTGGACGCTCTCCCTTTTTCCTGTACATCCAGCCAGGGCGCGAATTTCCTCCCGCAGTGGTTGAACACAGCGTCCACCATGATGCGGATCCCCCTGTCGTGGGCCTCGGAGACGAGCCGCCTCATGATCCCGTCGTCCCCAAAGGAAGGATCGATCTTCGTGTAGTCCGCAGTGTCATATTTATGGTTCGTCTCCGCCTCCATGATGGGGTTCAGATAAATCCCGGTGATCCCCAGATCCTGGAGGTAGGGAAGTTTCTTCCGGATCCCTTCCAGATCGCCGCCGTACTTCTCACTGTTCGTCACTTTTCCCGTCTGCCAGGGAAGGATATCCGGATCCTTCCTCTCCGGCGTACCATTGAAGAACCGGTCCGGAAAGATCTGATACCAGACTGTGCTGTTGACCCATTCCGGCGTCCGGTTCACGTCCGCCGGGTTCATCCAGGGAACCGTAAAGCACTGGAGCATCCTCCCGTCCATATTGATCTGCTCCTCTGTCAGGAAACCGTCCTCAAAATAATACCAGGTTTCCTTTTCTGTGTGAAGTTCGAAATAGTATTTACATCTCTTATAGGGCGGGATCAGCGTGGTAGTCCACCAGAGCTGATGGGGAAGACGTTTCTTATAGACGATCTCCTCCCGTTTTCCCGTCCATTTTTCATTTCCTCCCAGGATCCCCGCCTCGAAGGGATCCCCGTGATGGATGAACACCCGTTTTACGTCATACCCGGTCTTCAGGTTGATGACCAGACGTTCTTCATCCAGTGGATAACTCATCTGTTCCGACGTTTTGTGATATACTCCTGCAAATTCCATAGACAGATTTCCTCCTTATTTCGATACTTATTCCGACACTTTCTCCAGATGCTCATATACTCTGAGGATCTCTCCCACGCTCCATGCCTGTGCAAAACATCCCTTTGACGAAACCGGGTTCTCCCCGTCGTAGATCTCCGGAAGCTGTCCGATACAGCCCTCCCGGAGGGCGCTCTCCAGCACCTGCATCTGATCTCTTACGTACTCTTCTGCCCTTTTTCTTTCCTCTCCGTTCCTGCCGTTTACTTTCAGATATGCCAGATAGTAAGCTCCAAGGGGGTATGCCCAGACCGTCCCCTGGTGATAGGCCAGATCCCGCTCCAGCACCTCTCCGCCGTAGGAAGGCCGGAACTGAGGATCATCCTGAGAAAGTGTGCGCAGTCCGTAAGGGGTATAGAGTTTCTCAAAGACCGTGTCCACCACCTGCCGTTCCCGCTCCGGATCCAGCATGGTAAAAGGCATGGAGATTGCCCAGATCTGGTTGCACCGGATCTGGGTGTCCGCGTCGGTCCCGGAGATCACATCCTTCAGGCAGTGTTTCTCCTCCATCCAGAATGCTTCCGCAAATGATCCCCTCACCTTTTCAGCCAGTCTCTCATACTCTGCTCCGTCCCCGCCTCTCTTCCGGGAGAATGCCGCCATGATACACAGGGCATTGTACCAGTAGGCGTTCACCTCCACCGGTTTTCCGTGACGGGGCGTGGGAAGGATCTCCCCCACCCGGACGTCCATCCAGGTGACCTGATCCAGACCCTCTCCCGCCATGATCAGTCCGTCCTCGTCCATGTGGATCCCGAACCGTGTCCCCTTTCTGTAGCCTTCCAGGATCCGCTCCATGACCGGATACATCTCTTCCACAAACGCCAGGTCCTCCGTGGCGTCATAGTACAGCCAGACACAGTTGATGAACAGAAGCGCCGCGTCCACAGTGTTGTACATGGGTTCCTCCCCGCCCTCCGGGAACAGATTGGGCATCAGAGCATCCTTCTCGTACCGGGCAAAGGTCCGGAGTATAGATCTCGCCTCATCGTATCTACGAGTAGACAGGCAGACTCCGGGAAGGGCGATCATGGTATCTCTTCCCCAGTCCTCAAAGAAAGGAAATCCCGCCAGGATCGTATCTCCTCCGGTAGATTCTCTCTTCGCGATAAACTGTGACGCGCTCTTTGCCAGACAGACCGCCATATCCGAAGAAAATCCTGCCCTCTCCTCCAGTTCTTTCCGGCAGGCCTTCTGTTCTTCAATGATCTGCCAGGCGGTCATCTCCTGACCTGTCATCCGGTCGTCTGCCCCGCAGACGGAAAACACGACCCCAAGTTCCCGGTATCCCCCCGCCTTCACGCCGGCAGAGATCCGGCATCCCGCCTTTGCCTTTCCTGTACTGCGCCTGCCGTCGCATGCATCATAACTGTAAAAGTATGTTTCCTCCTTCTCCGTGATCTTTTCCGCCTCTCCGTCTGTCCGGATCGAAAGCGTCAGCCCGCCGCTTTCGATCCGGTCTGCCTCAAACCGGAGAACCTGCCGTTCTTCCATATCACTTCCCTTAGGTACAAACTGGACAAAGGGCGTGACTGTAAAACGGATATCCTTTCCCGACCTGTTCCGCACCCGGTATATGACTGCCGCCGTGTTCTCCCCCTGCCTCATGGCAGCTTCTTTCTCGATCTCGATCCCGTTTACAAGGAACCTCCATATGGGCGTATCCTCATAGGAAAAACTGCTGAGATACCGGTACCCTTCCTCTCTGGTCCCGTCCGCGAACTCCTGGCTGGAGAGAGGATATTCTTTTCCGTCCGCCTCGACTCTCTCTGCCAGCCGGTGGATCACATTGTACCGGTTGTTGGGCGCTTTCATGCACGCCATCAGAAAGGCGTGGTCATTACGTGTCGCCGATCCGGTCATGGTCATGGAAGAGAATCCTCCCAGTCCGTTGGTCATCAGATAACAGTTCTCCTGACCTCTCTCAAACGTCTTCCAATCCTGTTTTCCGTAGACCCATTTCATACTGCCATTCTCCTTCCTGGTTCACTTTCTTTTTCTCCCAGAGCGTCCCGGACACAACCAAGTACCGTCACACTCTGAGGTTCCACACAGATGCTCCCCGTCACCGGGACCTGTGCCTTCCAGAGCATGCTGCTGTATGCGTCGCACAGAAGTTCCCATCCCTCTCCCGGCAGAGAGACTTCTTCCGGCTTTCCCGTACTGTTGTAAACGACCATCAGGGTCTGCCATCTTGTCTCATGCTCCTGCTCTCTGTTGTCCATCAGATAGGAGACAACACCGCCCTCTCTCTTTTTCCCAAAGATCCTCTGGGCCGCTTTCTCTGATTTATCGCACAGGCCCGGGAGCTGCCTTCTCAGGGCAATGAGGCCTTTATAATACTCCACAAGTGTGCGTTCCTCCCATGCCTTCCGCCAGTCCAGACGGTTCAGTGAGATGGGCGCGTTGAAGGAATTGTCATGTCCCTCCTTTGTGCGTGCGAACTCTTCTCCGGAGAGAAGGAACAGGGTTCCCTGGCAGGTCATATAAAGCGCCGCCGCCATCCGGTTCAGCCGCATCAGATCCTCCCCTGGCGCGGTCTCAGCCAGTTTATCCCAGAGCGTCTGATTGTCATGGGCAGAGACATAGGTGATGATCTGAGAGGGGGCTTTCGCTCGGATCCCCTCCCCTTTCTTTCCAACACGCTCTCCCCCCTCCAGGCACCAGGCGCCGGCACTGCTGAGGATTTCCTCCTCCATGCCCTCTCCGCCGTTGATGAATCCCAGAAGTTTTGTCTTTAGAGCGGATCCCTTGACCGCATCCCGGGTGTTGTCGCAGAACATTCCCACATTCTCATCCAGAAGACGGACGTTTTTCTTCAGCGCGGGGACCGCGTTCCCCTCCATCGCCGTCGCATCCGCGGCCCAGGGTTCGCCGAAGATGAGTTTCACGCCTTTTCCGTAACGCCGGTCAAGCTCTCTGCGGATCCGGTTCATGAGATCGACGTCCAGAAGCCCCATCAGGTCAAAGCGGAACCCGTCAATGTGGTATTCCTCTGTCCAGTACAGCACAGACTCCAGGATAAACTTCGCGCACATCTCCCGCTCGCTTGCCACATCGTTTCCGCAGGCGGAACCGTTGGAGATCCTCCCGTCGTCGAACACCCGGTAGAAGTACCAGGGCGCCGTCCTCTGGAACCAGGAGTCCAGAGAATAGGTATGATTGTACACCACATCCATGATAACGCCGAACCCCTGGGAATGAAGGGACTGTACCATCTCCTTCATCTCCCGGATCCGCACCTCTCCGTGGGCCGGATCTGTGGAGTAGGATCCCTCAGGCACATTATAGTTCACCGGATCGTATCCCCAGTTGAACTCCGTGTCTTCCCCCGCCTCGTTGACAGACCCGTAATCATATGCCGGCATGATCTGGATATGGGTCACTCCTAGGTCTTTGAGATAGGGGATCCCGGTGGGATGCACGCCGTCTCCGTCAAGAGTGGTGTCCGTGCAGGTGAACGCCTTGTATTTTCCCCGGTATTCTTCCGGGAAACCTCCGGAAGGATCCCAGGAGAATTCCTTGACATGGAGTTCATAGATGATCCGCTCCGGTCCTTCTTCCGGAGCCCTGTCCTCATTCCACCCATCGGGATCCGTGCGTCTCAGGTTTACAGCCATGCTCCGCACTCCATTGACTCCGCAGGCTCTTGCATAGGGATCTGCTGAGCGTATCTGCTCCCCCTCGATCTCAAGGGTAAAATCATAGTAGACTCCGTGGAGTTCCTGCTCCGTCTCCCAGCCCCAGACTCCCTTCTCCCGTTTCTCCATGGGAATAAGCCGGAAAGTTTCTCCGCCCTCTCCTTCCCTGTACAGATTGAGGGTGACGCTCCGGGCGGAAGGGCTCCACAGGCGGAAGACCGTGCCATCCGGCGTACACCGTACGCCGAGGTCGTCTCCTTCATAAATATAGTTGTTCTTAAAATCCTCAGTCGAGTAATATTTTTTCCATTCCAATGCTGTCTTCATATTTATCTGCCTTTCCTCACTGTAAATACTATACCAGAAAAGCTGCAAATACAGTTCATATTTGCAGCTTTTCATTCTATGAGAATGCCTCCGGCATTCTTGTATCTGTTAAGGTGCAGGCCTCAGGATGACGCCGGGTTGCTCCGGCGCCAAAGCGACTTGGTTCTTGGAGGACTCCTGCACGCCTTCACCATAACATTCTTTATCCCTTGACAGCTCCTGAAAGCCCGTCTACATAATACCTCTGCATGTACAGGAACAGTGCCGCGATCGGGATCGAGATCAGCACAGCTCCTGCCGCAAAGCATGTATACCAGTTGTCGATGTACTCTTTCTCCAGCATTTTCCAAAGTCCTATGGCAATGGTATACTGGTCTGAATTTGCCCGGCAGATCACCTTCGCAAAGATAAAATCCAGCCATGGTGCCATAAAAGAAGTCAGAGTCGTATAGATGACGATCGGCTTGCTCAGAGGCAGCGTCATCTTTGTAAATATCTGCCACTTTGTACATCCGTCCAGAAGCGCAGCCTCGTCGATAGAAAAGGGGATTGTGTCGAAAAATCCTTTCGCGATCTGGAATCCCAGCCCTGCGCCTCCCGAATAGACCAGGATCAATGCCAGCTTGATCAGGTTCCCCTCCGTCATCCCGAGTGCTTTCAGTATAAAGTAGACAGCGATCATGGACATGAATCCCGGGAAGAGCCCGAGGATCATCGCCATATTCATGTATGGCTTCCTGAGCTTAAAGCGCAGCCTGGACAGGCAGTAGGATACTGCCAGAACATAGAATGTCGCCAGGATACAGGAGCAGACAGCGATGAATAGTGTATTCATGAACATCTGCGGGAAGTTCAGGATCGTGGTATCTGTAAATAGTTTTACATAATTGTCTATCGTATAGGACTGCGGCAGGAAGGTAGACACATAAGATCCTTTCTCCGCGCGGAAGCTGGTCAGTATGACCCATACGATCGGGAATACCCAGATCACGGCAAGGACTGCCAGGACAGTATGTACGATCGTATTGTTGATGAAACGTTTTCTCTTTGCAGAATGCATTTTCTGTTATCCAGCCATGCTTAAAACCCTCCTTCTTCTTTGTATGACTTACTGTTCCGGTAAGTGATCAGAGCGCCCGCCGCAAGAATCACAAAGGTGAGGATACCGATAACGGCGCCGATATTATAGTACTGTTTGTCAATAGTCAGCTTGTACAGCCATGTAACGAGCAGGTCTGTCTTTCCTGCTGTGGACGAAAGGTCCGTGACCGGATCGCCTCCTGACAGAAGATAAATAACGTTAAAGTTATTTACATTTCCTGTAAATGTAGTGATCAGGTACGGCGTGGTCACATACAGCATATAGGGCAGAGTGATCTTAAAGAAGATCTGCACTGAGTTCGCGCCGTCCACTTTTGCCGCTTCATAGAGCTCTTCCGGGATGTTCTGAAGGACTCCGGTAAGCTGGAGCAGAGTATACGGAACACCGACCCATATGTTGATGATAATGACTGTCACCCTTGCCCAGGTCGGGTCTGTAAAGAATGGAAGGCTTGCGTCAGCCGCGATCAGCCCTAGATTTCTCAGGAGCACATTGATCGCGCCCTCCGGCTGGAGCATAGTCCTCATGATCAGCAGGGATACGAACATCGGCACCGCGCAGGAGAGCACGAAGCAGAATCTCCAGAACCCTTTCGCCCTGGTTCCTTTCCTGTTGATCAGAAGCGAGACGATCATACCGAAAATATAGTTGGAAAACGTCGCGAAGAACGCCCATACCAGAGTCCACCCAAGAACAGACCAGAAGGTGCTCCCCAGGATACTGGTAGAGTCAAACAGCGCGGCAAAATTCTCAAGCCCCACCCAGTCAAAGAGCATCAGATGCCCATTGATCTTACTGTAATTGGTAAACGCCATGCAGATCATAAAGATCAGCGGCAGGATCGTAAATGCCCCGATAAAGAACATCGGAGGAGTCATAAGAAGCCTGTGCAGGTTCTCATGGAGCAGCGTTTTTAAGTCCTCAAAGAAATTGTTGATATGTTTCCCTTCCTTTGCAAGGCACTCTGCCTTATATGCGCTTTTAAGCGCCCCGCGCCACGCACATACCATAAGGAAAGTAAGGAGCACCGTCGCCACGCCGTAAAGCAGGATCAGGATAGACTGGTCGCCCTGCGTATATACATAAATCTGCTGTGTCTCATCCCAGATCTCTTTTTGGGGCACGCTGCCAAGCGAAGGGAGCATCGACAGGAATCCCAATCCGTTTACTGCCATAAATACGACATATGCGACCTCCACCGCCATATAGATCAGACCTTTTGCGATCTGTCCGTGCACCATATTTCCCAGCCCCATGAGTACCATGGAAAGCTTTGTCTCAAGCCCGCCTTTCTTAACCGCGTTCGCGCATGTATAAGGCGTCGGAAACTCATTGACTCTTTTCTTTATTATTCCCATCCTCATCACCTCATTCTCAGATTCCATCACTGTTCATCGTCTCGTTCATCTGTTCGGTCTGTTCCGCAGAATTTTCATGGGTGATCGACCCGTTCCGGATCCCTTTCCCCATATTTTCCACCGGAGTCCAGCAGTTCGCCATCTCAGCTATGTTCGGCTGCAGGATCGAGGTGTGGTTGAACGTCTCATTGATCGCAGCGACCACTTCATCCGAGAGGATCTCCTGGTCTGCCAGGAGCGCCGTATGCGTAGGCACCACACTCTCCAGTTCATAATGCAGCCTTTGGGAATATTCGTTCCCGAGGAAGATCGCAAGTTCTACTGCGGGAAGCATATATTTACTCTGTGCATTGACTCCCACAGCTTTGGTTCCGGCATAGGAATACATCTGCTTCTCCTCTCCGTCCAGCGTATAGGTCGGAAGCGCCGCCACGCCCATATTATCTCCCAGCGCTTCTCTTACCGCAGTGGCATCCCATGAGCCGGAAAACATAGCGTTGATGCTGCCGTCGCGAAGCCCTGCGATCCCGGAACCCAGGTCATCGATACGGAAATTCGGGTTTGCCTCCAGGTCGATCAGGTAATCTGTAACTTCCTGCGCCTTCTCACCTCCGAAATCCGCCCCTTTGGATGCATCCGTCCCATCTCCAAACAGTGTGCAGCCATTTCCGAAATAGAACGCCGGCAGATACCAGGAATTTACAAACGGGAAGGACACCACTCCTTTTTCCAGCATAGTATCCAGATTCTTTACGTCTTCTTCTGAGAACACGCTCTTGTCATAGAACATGAACCATGTATTGATCGCGAAAGGAACGCCGTAGACTTCCCCGTCCTTCATTACGGAAGCCAGGGAGGTCTCTGAGTTTGTATTCTCGATTTCTTCCCTGTATTTGCCTCCGAATTTTACCAGGGCGTTGGCATCCGTCATAGTCGTCAGGTTGTCGTTCGCGTAGAGGAATACATCCGCGCTCGCTTCCGGATCCTGTGCTACCTGCCCGGCGGCGCTTGCTTCATCTGCTACTCCGTAGACAAATGTGATGTCCCATTCCGGGTGTTCCTCTGCAAATGCGTTACAGCATGTCTGCAGCCATTCTCCCGCATCCTTTGACTGATCCCCCTGCGGCGACCAGACCATCAGCCGGACTGACTCAGCGCCGTCTTCTTCACTCCCGCAGCCGGTCAGCCCTGTCACTGCCATCCCGCAGGTCATAAGCGCCGCCAGCAGCACCGCAACTGCTCTTTTTCTCATTTCCTTCATCCTCCGTTCCGAAAAAGTTTCGTATTGTTTCGGTAATTCATATCATAGACCTTCTTTTTAGATCCGTCAATCCTATTTTCCTTTTTTTTATCACGATTTATCGCTTTTGCATAGTTTTTCACCTTATTTTTTGTGCATTTTTCCGCCATGCTTTTTGCGCGTTTACGAAACTTTTCTAAACACATATGTGTCATCATTGATTTTCAAAAGCTTTTTTTATATAATGATTTCAATTGATTGTTTCTGGCAGTTTTGCAGAGAGGAATGTAAGAAAATGACGACGATTCAAGATATTGCCGATAAGCTCGGCATTTCCAAGGGGACTGTCTCCAAAGCCCTGAATGACGCGCCCGATATCAGCGAAACATTACAAAAACAAATTCTGGAAACCGCAGTGGAACTCGGGTACACAAAGCTGCGCCGCTACAAGAATTCCGCGAAACGCATCTGTATCCTTATACAAAAGGACTTTATCCAATACACAGAGCCCCATCATTTTGGCTATGATATCGTAATGGGATTCCGGCAGATGGCAGAGCCCGCCGGATTTGAAGTGGAAATCGTTCCGGTGAACGCCGGTTCTCAGAGAGAGACTTCCTATGAAGTCTTTATGCTGCGCGGCAATTATGTCTGCGCCTTTGCCCTTGGTTTTTCCCTCAACGATCCCTGGATGAAAGATTTTCAGTCCAGCCGTACTCCTGCCGTACTCTATGATAATCAGGTCTGCGGGAATCCTTCCACCGCTTACGTCGGCATCGACAACGATGAAGGCATGGATCTCGCCACTGCTCACCTGAAGGAACTTGGCCACAAAAGGATCGGATATCTCAGCAGTGCCCTGGAGTCACATATCATGCAGGTCCGCTACAACGCTTTTTTTAAGGCGCTGAAACGCCACGGGCTGGACGATGACCCTGCGCTCGCTGGATGCTCCTTTTTCCTGTCCGAATGTATGGATCAGCATCTCCCCCGCCTTCTCGGTATGGGGGTGACCGCCATTGTCTGCGGCCAGGACACGATCGCCAGCGCTGCGCTGACCCAGTGCCAGCAGCTTGGTTATAAGATCCCGCAGGATTTAAGTATCGTCGGATTCGACGATCTCCCCATCTGTCCCTACACTTCCCCTCCGCTCACTACCATACGGCAGGACCGGATCAATATCGGAAAATGCGGCTACTACGCGGCAACCAGCCTTCTCAACGGAGTTTCCATCGGGACGGTCCTTCTGCACGCCCAGCTCATCGTCAGGAATTCTTCCGGATCGCCTGCCCGGAAATAAAACCCGTTTTAAGGGCTTATCGCGCATAAAAAGGGGCTATCGGGAAATAGATAGTCTTAATCAGGGGCAGGTGTGACTCGCACGAGTCACACCTGCCCCTGTGTGGGACTATCT
>HHCFC02800__coassemble_1948_pt1 | contig 13519 bp, 16 predicted proteins | sample HHCFC02800__metabat2_high_PE_058 | metagenome-assembled genome bin HHCFC02800 | reverse complement strand
TTTTTTGGCAATTTTGTGGTATATTGTACGAAAATGATTTTTCTATAAGACTGGCTGCACTTCGTCAGAAAAAAGGTGTTTCCGCCAGGGATATGAGTCTTTCTCTGGGACAGAACTCCGGATATATAAATCATATAGAAAACAGACAGGCACTGCCGTCTATGGCTGTGTTTTTCAACATCTGTGAATATCTGGAAATCAGTCCGGAAGAATTTTTTTCCACAGACCGAGAGAATCCTGCGCTACTTCGTGAGATTACAGATGATCTGAATAAACTCAGCCAGGAACAGCTCCACTGTCTTGCCGTGATCATTCACGGACTCTGCCGGTAGTTTTCTTCCTTACAAGAGGTCTCACCTGGCAAAACTCTGTTGCTGTTGCAAAAAAACACCCGTAAGGACACAGGGATTACAGGATCCCACATTCTTACGGGTGTTTTCTGATTTTTAAGCCACTATATAATGTCTCCGTGCTCTACGGCAAAATCTCTCTTACCATATCTCCGTCATAGGTCACAGAATCCACATGATCCGCCTCGATCATATACAGCGCATGCGCGGCAAGATGTTCCGCCGCCTGTTCCAGGTCACGGATCCCGCTGGTGCCGCTGTAGAGGTCAACGACCGCGTCAAGAGCTTCTTCTGTCAGGACACATTCTTCCTGGCGCATCCCGATCCGTTTCATCACCTTCGGAAGGGAATATCTGGTGAAGATGATCTTTTTCTCCTCCGGTGTGTAATCCGGGATCTCTATCACAGCAAACCGGGACATCAACGGTGCGCTGATCTGATCTCTGTCATTTGCCGTCGCGATGGGATAGACTCCTGTAGTCGGGATCATACATTCCATATAGTTGTCTGTAAAGCCCAGGTTGTCCAGGAGAGTCAGCAGTACATCTGCCGGATTGCCGTTCCCTTTTCCTGATGCTGCTTTATCCAGCTCGTTGATGATAAACACAAGACTTGACTCTCCCGCTGCAGAAAATGCTTCCATGATGATCCCCGGCTTGGCGTTGGCATAGATCCTGGAACTTCCGGTAAGCTGTTCCGGATCGTTGATGGAACTCATGTCCAGTGTTGTCCATGGCAGTTTCAGGATACGTGCCACAGCATAGGCAATCTGAGATTTTCCGGTTCCCGCCGGTCCGATCAGGAGGAGTCCGTATGCCGGAAGTGTATGAGTCCGGTTGATCTGGATGATGGTCTCAATGATCCTCTGTTTTACTTTCTCCATCCCGTAAAGCTCCTCATCCAGTATCTTTCGCGCTTCATCCACATCTATAGATTCAAAATAGTTGCTTTTCCACTGAATATTCATCATAATGGACAGTGCCCTTTGTGCATGACGGCGCTCCTCCGCCGACACCTCATGGGACTTTGCCACAGCAAGATTTCTTCTCGCCCAGAGCCGGATATTATCAGGCAGCGTTCTTCCCGCGCAGTTCATAAAATCCGTAATACTCTGGATACTGGTCAGCTTCATGCTGTCCCCGTTCTCTTCCGCCTCTTCATCCTCTGCCTCTTCCGATGGCGCATCGCTGGCGAGGAGCCGTTCGATCATAAACTGAAGAAATCCGTCCTCCGCCGAAAGTTTGTGCCCTCCACCGAAAGCGATCTCACGTATCTTGTAAACAGAGTAACCGGCCTCTGTATCCGCTCCGGAAAGCCTCACATTGATGTGATTTTCGCCCAGCCATTTCAGAAGGCTCACAAATCGTGCGTCAATCTGCAGGATATCCGCGCTCACCGCGCCGTTTTCTCCCTCAGCCTCAAAGGCGGTTCTTTTGACCGGGTTGGTGAACACGCCCTGACAATGATGTTTCAGTCCCTTTTCTCTGCTGTCCAGGATCAGGATCGGATGTTCCGGGGACGGCTCTGATCCATTGGTACGGAATACAGAATAGGTACATACCGGATCCTGTTTCTGATCCGCTGAATTGTTAAAATCAAATACTGGCATAGAAATCCCTCCTCTATCGTCATTACTTTTTTATTTTACAGATAATCTTTTTATTTCTTTTTACATTTTACTGAATCCTTATCGCTCCGTTGTCGCACCGGTTTCCCCAGGAATCGATCAACTGTCCTTCCCTGTAGACACATATGATCTCACAGTGGTTTGCACATTTTCCGCAGGTCACTTCCCTGGTCTTAAACTCCATGTCAGCCACATCAAAAGAGAACTCCCTCTCATCCTGGCTCTCCTTTGCCAGCACTGCGATACCGAAGGCTCCCATAAGATGCCCTTTCTCATCCACCATCACAGGCATTCCCAGTTCTTCCTCAAACATCTTGACAACCCCGGCATTTTTGCTGACACCGCCCTGGAATACGACCGGAGCGATGATCTTCTTTCCTTTTGCCACATTGTTGAGATAATTTCCGGCAACCGCCTTGCACAGCCCTGCGATGATCTCTTCCTTCGGACATCCCACCTGCAGTTTGTGTACCAGGTCCGACTCCGCGAACACAGTACACCGTGCCGCGATCGGCGCCGCCTTCCCGGCTTTCAGGGCGATCTCGCCGAACTCTTCTACTTCCACGCCCAGGCGGTGTGCCTGGCTGGAGAGGAACGCACCGGTCCCTGCCGCGCAGAGTGTGTTCATGGCATAATCCACAGCCACTCCATTCTCCACACAGATGATCTTTGAGTCCTGCCCTCCGATCTCCAGGATCGTCCGCACCTCCGGATGCAGCGTAGTCGTCCCCACCGCATGGGCAGTGATCTCATTTTTTACCACCTGAGCCCCGATCATGCTCCCCACCAGTTTTCTCGCGCTTCCCGTTGTCCCGGAGGATACGATCTCATACTCCTGCGCGTCAAACTGCTCCTGAAGTGAGTGGAGCACCTCTTTTGTCGCCTTTGTCGGATTTCCCTCTGTCCAGAGATAACACTCTGCGAGGAATTCATTTTTATCGTTTATGATAACGCCCTTTGTGGAGATCGAACCGATATCGATCCCGAGATAAGCTTTTTTCTTCATCGTAATACCTTCTTCTTCCTCTCTAGCATGTCGTAAAAAGCCTCAAGCCTTGTATCTAATCCTGTGTCACTGTCCTGCATGTCATAGCTGAGATAAAGGACAGGGATATGGTGATCCTTGCTGATGTTCTGGAGTACAGGGACAGCGTCCATCTCCGGGGTGCACCCGAACGACTTGACATGGATGATCCCGTCGAACCCCCGCTTCGCATAATCCAGTGCCGAGTTCACGGTCCAGGTAGTAGTCGGTCCCATATTGTACCGGACATACTCCCGGATCTTTGGGCGCAGCGCAGTCTCTTTCGCCCGGAAGTGACAGTTTGTCACATTCATGAAGCGGTAGACTGACGCTCCCAGGCGCACCAGCTTTTCCTGGAGGAACTGATTGGAATGTTCATCCATGACTGTAAAGTATTCTCCTACGATGCCGATCCGGACCGGGTGTTCCGGAATCCGCTGTTTTAGTTCACTCATTTCTTGCTTTGCCGTATGATATGCATCTTTGATCTCATTTTTATTTTCTGCGATCTGCATTTTCAGGAGGAATTTCTTGTAGACCTTTTTATAACTTCCCTCCTCAGCTTCAAATCCTGCATTCTTAAAGTACAGTTCTTCGATCTCATCGATATACTCCGCCATCTTGACACCGTCGTAAACTCCTGCAGCAAACTTCGCAGGATTGAGTTTCGGATTGATGTGCTTTGCCAGCTTCAGCCACTCTTTCTTCTTTCCGCCCATATATTCTGCAAGGTTGATGAACTCACACTTGTATCCCAGTTCCCGGATGATCTCCTTCTGGAGTTCTCCGTAATAATCCAGTCTGCACAGTCCTCCGGTCTCCACCAGCACATCCGCACCTGCTTCCACCGCCTCGATCAGACTCCCCAGAGTATGCTTAAACGGTGCACACGCATAATCCGGACTGTATCTGCTCCCCAGGTCCGTGGTCTCCTTCGTCGCCGGAGGCAGCTGGATGAACTGCGCCTCCAGCCCCTGCTCGACGATATAGCGGATCGGATGACCATAGTGGTTAAACCTTGGAAATGCGATCTTCTTTTTGTCGTTTATCTTAAGTTCCATAGCCGCCTGCCTTCTGATATTTGATAATATCCATAAAACTTTCTATCCTGGTCTCAGTACCCGCTGTCCCGCTCTGAGCGTCCAGAGTCAGGCTCAGCACAGGGATCCCCTTCAGCCTCCGCATGAGCATATCATTGACCAGGGCATCCGGACCGCACGGATATGCGCTGACGATCATGATCCCGTCCACCCTGTTCTTCATGAGCATCGCCGCGCCGACCATCTCCCGGTTGATCAGCCAGGGCATGACTCTGGAGAACTCATAACTTCTCTTGAGCGCGCTGTCCCTGTTCACATGATCCGTATACAGCACATCCGCATCCATCTTCTCCAGGATCCTTGCCAGTTCCCCGCCCATATACGCATCGTGGAGGACATAGGGGTGCCCCGCTATGAGGATCTTCACCTTTTTGCTCTCTAAAATCTGGGTCTGCGCCTTCTCTTTTCCTTTCAGCCATGCGTCCTGCTTCTTCCTGGCATGTGCATATGCCTTCTTGACCTCTTTCTTCGTCTTTCCAAGTTCTGCTCCCAGTTCCTGGTACACTCTTTCCTCTTTTGTCTTATCGTACCAGTCATAACTGACTGTAAGGAGTTTCACCTGTTCTTCCCGAAAAATATTCCGCACCAGATCCGGCAGCGCCTCATATCTCGTGCACATCTTCTCCTTTGACAGATACCCGCCCATACGCGGGACAAATACAGCGTCACATTTTCCAATCAGCTCCATAACATGCCCCAGATACATTTTAAAGGGCAGGCATGTCTCATCGATCGCCCTGCCCGTCCCGTTCTCTAGGATCCTCCTATCGCTCTTCGGGCTGAAAACGCACTGAAATCCCAGTTCTTCAAAGAAATTTTTCCACAGTACGCCCTCCCGGTAGACCATCAGCCCGCGCGGGATGCCTATTGTCTGGATCATACTCTCGACTCCTTTTCTTCTGCTTTTCCATCCAGTTTAAAAAGTGTGCGACGATGCGCACACTTTGCTGTTTCTTTTTCCTATATCTGTCATGCATTCGGCGCGGGCTGCTGTTTTTTCCGCGCCACCTGAAGCTGCACGTTCACGCCAAACGGATTGACCGCCACGCCCTTTGCCTCCGGGACAAGGACTTCCGGTATCTTCTCTGCCGGGATCGCCGCCATCTTCATCTTCTTGCCCCTGCTGAACTTCTGGAATTCGATCACGTCAGTAAAGATGGGCTGATAAATACTCCCATCCTTCTGCTTGAGCACCGGGATCTGACCGTCCTCCTGGAGTGCCACGATATAAGTCCCCTTCTGATAATGAGCAAGGAGTTCTTCCTGCAGTTCCTTTAACTCTTCTGTCGGCTCCGGCTTCTCCAGTCTTCTCATCTCCTGCATAAAATACAGGGCGGTAAGGTGGAGCGCCGCATTCTCGATCACACGCTTGCCTTCTGGAAGATCCTCCGGTCTTTTTCTCCTGACAAGGTCCTCCAGCTGGATCCGGATCGCTGTATCTGTCCCGTCGTTGACCGCCAGACAGTTCACGCCCATTGTATAGAGATTTGAGTAAAAGCCGAGAAGCTGTTTCTCCTCGATCTTTACAACCGCAGTACGGTAGCGCTCATTCGTAAGCTGTTCCGCCTTCTCTTTTGCATCTTCCACTCTGTAATACAGAAAAACTTCATCATCAAATGTCTCTTCGTCACACTTTACAAAGGGCATCCTTGTCGCCTGGGACATGACCGCATAAAGCTCGCCCGGCTTTCTCAGCGCTGCCAGTGTTTCCTGTTTTGTGACTGCTGTCTTCTTCTCTTCCATCTGTAAATGCCCTTCCTTTCTCTTCTGCCTTTCCGGCACATTTAGTATTGTATCAGCAAGAGTCTGTGAAGTCAAACACTCTCCGTCAAAAGACAGATCTTAACCACTCAAATGCATACGGGATAAAAATGATGCACCCGATAAACACGGCCATGATCGCAGTAAATAACACCGCTCCTGCAGCCGTATCCTTCGCGATCTTAGCCAGCGGCTTTTTCTCCTCCGTCACCAGATCCACTACAGCCTCCACTGCCGTATTCACAAGTTCCAGTGAGACCACCATCCCGAACAGCAGAAAGCAGATGCACCACTCCGTGGCTGTGATCCCGAAAAATATCCCTGCCGCCGTCACAAGGATGACCGCCAGGCAGTGGATCTTCATATTCCGTTCTTTTTTGATCCCCGTCCAGATCCCTTCAAAAGCATAACCGAAACTGCGGATGATGGGAACTTTTCTGTTCTTTTTCATAACGACCTCCTTCTGTCTGTAATCATTCTAGCAAAAACCCCGGTGATTTTCAATTTCACATTGAAGATTCACAAAAGGTGCCAGGCACTTTTGAAAAAGTACCTGGCACCTTTTAACGCCATTTTCTGAAAATTCTGTCACTTTCTCGACAGCATATGTTTGATAAAAACGTACATCACGATGATAAACGCCATCAAATATCCAAACGCACCGAGCGCCGGGATCCCGAACACTTTCGGCGTCATATCCGTGGTGCAGATGATGCTGGAACTGATCAGGAGCGCCATGACCCACAGTCCCATGACGATGTTGCGGACCAGTCTCCTTAAAAGCTGCGCCAGGTCATTTGTGACCTGCAGATCCAGCGTGATCTTTGCCTGTCCCAGAAGATACTCATGCATCATGTCTGCCACAAGGGACGGGATGTCCAGCGCCTTTCTGAGTGACTTGACAATGCTCTTGCCACTGCTCTTCAGCTCTTTTTTCAGGTTAAACTCCCGGAACATATTCCCTGCCATGTGGGATGTGGCGATCTCCACCATATTGATGTCCGGAGCGATATCGGCGAGGACTCCCTCCATGTGTGTCAGCCCCCGCGCCAGCATGGTCAGTCCGTGGGGCATCTTGATCTTATTGTCCTTCATCACGTCCATAAGGTCTGACATGACCTCAGCCACATTGATATTTCCTATGCCGGTATTGCCGTACTTTGTCAGGAGCGCGTTGATCCCCTCGTAGAGCTGACGCTGATCCGGTTTTTCTTTGAACTCTCCGATCGCCATGACCGCGTTCAGGATCATCCCCACATCATTCAGGGCGATTCCCTGCACCGCTCTCCCGATCACTTCCCGGTCATGTTCAGTGAGTCTTCCCATCATCCCCATATCGATCCAGATGATCTTGCCCTCGCGGATCTTTACATTGCCCGAATGGGGATCCGCGTGAAAGAATCCGTCATCCATAACCTGCTTGATAAAATTGTCCACCAGCTTAGTGCCGATCTCCCTCAGGTCATAGCCGTTCTCCAGGAGCGCCTCCTTATCATCGATCCCACAGCCGTCGATATATTCCATCACCAGGACATGGACTGTAGTAAACTGCTGATAAAGCTTCGGAGTCCCGACAAAATTCACATCCTTGTTCCTGCGGGCAAACTCCTCCATGTTCGATGCCTCGGTCAGGAAGTTCATCTCATCCCTCGTGACAGACCACATCTCATCAAGCACAAGGTCCAGGTCCGCCATCCCCTTGATGCTGACCGGCGGAAGGAGCTTCACCGCCTTGTGGAGCAGGGCGATATCCCGCGCCATCGTCTCATAGATACCTTTCCGCTGTACTTTTACGACAACGTCCTCACCTGTGCGCAGGACCGCCCGGTGCACCTGGGCAATAGAAGCGGAGCCCTGCGGCACCGGATCGATCTCAGAGAATACTCTCTTCCACGACCTGCCATAGGACTCCTCGATCACCCCTATAACTTCTTCGTACGGCATTGGAGTCACATCGGAACGGAGTTTCATCAGTTCATCGCAGTAGCGCTTCGGGAGGATATCCGAGTGCATTGACATGATCTGCCCCAGCTTGATAAACGTAGGACCCAGATCCTCGATGATGAGCCTCAGTTTCTTCGGCGTGACTCCCCGGGTGATATTGTGCTTTCTTAAGACCGATGTGATCTCCTTCAGCCTTGAATTGTATTCGATCGGTTCTCTGTTACTCATCCGTATCCGTGCTCTCCTGCTCCTTGTCCGCGTCTTTCTTCTCCGCAGACTCTTCCTTTTCCATCCTGCCAAGCTGCTCTTTTAAGGCAGCGAGCTGCTCCGGTGTCATCTTATCAAGAAGGGCGCTCAGATCCTCCGGAGACGTCGGTCTTACAGATACATTGACCTTTTCCTTCACAGTCTTTTTGATGTTGTGTTTCAGCTCTTCGTTGAGAACTTTGCCCTGCTCGACAGTAAGCTCTCCCTTTTCAACCATCTCATCGAGAAGGTCCTTTGATTTCTCCGCTGTGACAGCCACCGCGCCGATCCCTGCCAGCAGAAGTTTCTTTACGTTTTCTCCGAATTTTTCCATAAGCCATCTCTCCTTTTGCTATGTATTCTCTTTCCGGTCCGTTATTCCGGCTGTTTTTTCCCGTATTTCTCTTTGTACCTCTCAATACATTCCTCGATCACCCGGACCGCACCGAGAGCCCCTTCGAACTCGTTTACCGCTGTCTTCTTTCCCTCCAGATCTTTATATACGGTAAAGAAATGCCTGATCTCGTCGAAAATATGCTTCGGCAGTTCAGAAATATCTGTATATGCCTCATAAGTCGGGTCTGCCCACGGGATCGCGATCACTTTCTCATCACCTGCCCCGCCGTCCGTCATCTTCATCACGCCGATCGGATAGCACCTCACCAGCGTCATCGGCTCCAGCGGTTCCGAACACATGACCAGGACATCCAGCGGATCTCCGTCGTCTCCAAGTGTTCTCGGGATAAACCCGTAATTCATCGGGTAATGTGTCGATGTATACAGTACCCTGTCAAGGATGATGAGCCCTGTCTCTTTATCTAGCTCATATTTTTTCTTACTTCCCTTTGATATTTCGATCACGGAGATAAAATCCGTAGGAAATATCCTGTCTTCACTTATATCATGCCATATATTTCCCATAACCTTTTTTCCTCCACATTTTTTTGCTGCGTCTTCCCTGCATGCTTCCCGCTCATAACTGTTCTCTGAAAACAGCTTCCACTGTTGGACATGCAGTCTCCTCGTCATCCCCTGAAACTTCCACAGTGATCTCTTCACCACATTTTACGCCAAGTCCCATGACCTGCATCAGTTTCTTCGCATCCGCCTGTTTTTCTCCTTTCTTTATCTGAATATCCGATGCAAATTTCTGTGCCGCCTTTACGACCGTTCCGGCAGGTCTCGCATGGATTCCCGCCTTGTCAGTGATAACATACGCAAATGATCTCATAATGTTATCTCCTTTCTGCATTTTGCCCAGAATTCTTTTGATCTCCGGTCAATATTTTATTTAATTTTACCTCTTATCAGCAGATTCGTCCAGTAGAAAATTCGAGGGGAGGGAGACGCCCAGCCGGAGGTGTGTGCTGCTGTCAGACCCGCTTTCGCTTGGAGAACGGCGCAGCGGTACTAAGAGCGCAAAGAACGCGCTCTAAGGACCGGCGCCGTTCTACAGTCTTCCATCAGCACACGCCTCCGGCTGGGCTTTTCCTTCCCCGGCAGATTTTCGGTTGGGGGACGGGAGGGGCGCGCCCGGTGGGCGCTGCTCCCTGGATAGATAAAAATGAAGTTAGTCTTTTTCCCGCGTCATTTTTCTTACTGGTTCTGCAGTTCTGCTGCGGAACCCAGGGTTATGGTGAGGGTCTGTTCCTGATATGCTCCGTTATCGGAACGCTGGACGGTGACGTCGACTTCCTCTCCTGCGGCATAGTACTCTAATGTCTGCTGGAGCTGTTCCATGCTGCTTATGGTCCGTCCATCGAACTCGGTGATAATGTCGCCTTTCTGTATGCCAGCCTCCGCAGCGGGTCCGTTTTCAACGACCTCTTCCACGACTACGCCGGAGGGAACGCCGTACAGTTCTGACACTTCTGCGCTCACGTCAGAGCCCTGGATGCCCAGATATGACGCCTGATCCTCATCTACTTTTTCTCTGGTCTCCTGGTTCATCATTTCCTGAAGGCTGCTCTGTGCCTTGTCGATCGGGATCGCAAATCCCACATTATCTACAGATGCTCCTGATGATGTGGATGAACTCTTCGCCTCATTGATCCCGATCAGTTCACCATTCATATTCAGGAGAGCGCCGCCGCTGTTTCCTGAGTTGATCGCCGCGTCCGTCTGGATCAGCCCTGTGGAGGTAATCGTGGTGCCGTCCTCATAGGTAAGAGTCAGGTCACGGTCCAGTGCGCTCACATATCCGCTCGTCACGGACTGTCCATACCCCAGCGCATTTCCGATGGCTACGACCTGGTCGCCCAGCTGCAGTTCATCTGAATCGCCAATGGTCGCAATCTTGATCTGATCCATCGTATCATCCGGGATATCCGAGAGTTTTACAGATACCACCGCAAGGTCATTATCGACGTCTGTTCCTTTCACCTGGGCTTCCGCGCTCTGCTCATCCACGAATCCGACTGACAGGCTGGTCGCGCCCTCTACTACATGATAATTCGTGGCGATCAGCAGTTCGGTATCGTTTTCCCCGACAATGACTCCGGTCCCTGCGCCTTCTACTTCATACTGCTGGGTCCCGCCAAAGAAATTTCTCATTTCCTCCACAGTCATAGTCGAGATCGTTACCAGTGACGGCATGGCGTTCGCCGCCACTTCCGATACAGTTCCCTGGCCGCTGCCTGACGTATCTGACGAAGCGTCCGCGCTCGTGGTCTGTGTCTGTCCGATCTGTGCTTTGTCTCTGCCGGTCAGATGTTCTGCCGCTGTATTGACGCCGAACATCGTCCCTCCTGCCACAAGTCCGAACACAAGCGCCATCGCGATGAGAGACGCCCATTTCCTGCCTGTTGTCATCCCTTTCTTCTCCGTTATCTTTTTCTCTGTCTGCCTTTCTATATCATTGTTATAATATCCTTCACTCATGATCCACTGCCTCTTTTCTTTATCAGATCCTGCCCGGACCCATTTCCTTTTTACACTTCAAAAGATAGGCTCAAATTGTGAAGGAATTATGACAGAAATAACATAAAATTGTGTTTCTTTCAAAAACCGTCTTTTGCGTCAGATCAAGACCGCCCATCCGTATATATCGTCATCCGGTACACTTCTGCGTCATCTATGACATTATATTCTTTCTCATCGTCCGGCGGCTCATAGAGTATCCGCATGACCGGGTTTCCCTCTCTGATATCATCCCTATGCAGATATACCCGTATATCCAGCTTCTCTGCCGCCTTGCCCAGGTCTGTGGAAAGACGTATCGAGCGGAAGGCGTTCTCCCTGTACATTTTGATCACATTTTCCGCAAACTTTTCTTCATCTTCGATGATCCTGCAGTTTGCCGTAACTGTCAGACGGCACAAATCTCCATCCGAGACCGTGCTGACCGCATCCGGTATGCCGGAGTTATCTTCCTTCCACTCCCTGTACTTTCTCATTGACATCAGGCCGAAGATCACACATACCAATAAAACCGCTGTAAATACCGTCATCCACCTCTTCACTTTGTTGCTTTTTCTCATATTTGCTTCCTTTTGTCTCACTTTTACAACCGATTATACATTTCAGGTTATATAAAATCAATAAAAATGGTGCATAAAATGAGACAACATATCCACCGGAAAGGAAGAGACTATGCCAAAACCAAGATCACAGACAGGAGAGAAAAACCTGATCAGCAAAAATCTGGTCGAACTGCGGAAAAAGAACCACTTTTCTCAAAGGATGCTTGCCTATCATCTGCAGTTAAACGGATACGATATGGACAAAAATGTTATCACGAGGATCGAGACGAACAAAAGATATGTGACAGACATCGAACTGAAAGCACTCTGCGAAGTTCTCGGAGTTACATATGAAGAACTGATCGACGGACAGAATTTCTGATTTTTCTGTTTTTAAATACCTTTTTGCGGTTTCCTCATATGATATTAGGAGAAGATGCATCTTCCCTAAACTAATAATATATGGAGGCAACACAATGGGTATTACAAATTCTAACAAACAGGTCGACACTCTCCAGATCGGCTGCGACGGCACTCTGAAGGTGACTCTCGCGCTCTCCGCCTCTCCTGACATCGCGTCCAACCCGACAGACATCGTCCTCATCCTGGACCGTTCAGGCAGCATGGCAGGAAGCCCGCTCGCAAATATGAAATCCGGAGCCGACACTTTTATCGACATCATCGACGAAGCGACGGACGATACACAGGACGGTACGATTGGCTCCGGCAGCCGGACTGTTTGATCCTATGTCATCAAACGCGAAAGTCATGGTCATGTTCACAGACGGCAAGACCACTTCAGGGATCCCGCCCGCACCCGTGGCGGCTGCGGCCCGGGCAGCCGGCATCATCATTTACTGCATCGGCCTTACCGGAGCTGACGGCATCGACGTCAGCGTGCTGAACGACTGGGCGACTGATCCGGACGCTTCCCACGTGGCAGTCACTCCTGATGACTCGGAACTGGAAGACCTGTTCGCTGACCTGGCGGCGAATATTTCCAAACCCGGAGCTACAGATATCGTGATCGACGAGATCATTAACCCTGATTTTGTCATCACCAGCATCACCTCACCGACAAAAGGGACCGCCATGTCAGTGGATCCGAACACTCTGCAGTGGAAGATCCCGGAACTGGGAGTCTCAGGAAATGAAGGAGCCACACTGGAATTCTATATCCGGCACACCGCCCAGGATTCCGGCACAAAGGAGGTCAATCAGTCGATCACTTACTCGGATACCGAGGGGAACTCTGTCACATTCCCGGATCCTTCCGTCACTGTGGACTGCGGCATCATCGTCACACCGGAGCCCTGTCCGGTGCCCATTGATTTCAAGGCGGACGGGTGCGAAGACTTCCTGACCGTAAATCTGGGCGACACTTATCTGGAATCCACCGGCCACATCGTGGAGCTCAGCGTGACTATCAAAAACGTATGCCCTCACAGACGCACGGCACTTGGCATCATCCTGACTGAGACCGACTGCAGAGGGACAGAGCATACACGCGGCATCAAGACGATCACAACAGTCTGACCCATTTCCGTCTGACAGAACACTTTCCTATCAACAAAAAATCCCGTCTCACAATGAGACGGGATTTTTATGTCGCATATTATGCTTTTGATATATCAGCTTTGACCAGTTCAGGATTAAGCGTTCTTCTGAGCGATCGCTGCCTGAGCCGCTGCCAGTCTTGCAACCGGTACACGGAACGGTGAGCAGGATACATAGTCAAGTCCGATGCTGTTGCAGAACTCTACAGAACTCGGATCTCCACCATGCTCGCCGCAGATACCTACGTGCAGGTTCGGGTTAACCGGCTTGCCGAGTTCGATCGCCATCTTCATCAGCTTGCCAACGCCTGTCTGATCCAGTTTTGCGAACGGATCGTTCTCAAAGATCTTAGCGTCATAGTAAGCGTTCAGGAACTTACCAGCGTCATCACGGGAGAATCCGTATGTCATCTGTGTAAGGTCGTTTGTACCGAAGCAGAAGAAGTCAGC
>HHCFC02800__coassemble_1876_pt1 | contig 14131 bp, 13 predicted proteins | sample HHCFC02800__metabat2_high_PE_058 | metagenome-assembled genome bin HHCFC02800 | reverse complement strand
TTTCCAGTTCATCGAGATCCTCCTCTGAGGCATTTCTGATAATCAGCTCAACTCCTTTGACTTCCAGTACCTGCCTGACCTCATAAGCTTCGATCATTGAGGTGCGCTCCAAATTTTTTGTCAGACTCTCATATTTAAGATTGTCGTAACCAGGTGGCTGCTGCCTTAAAAAACGCCCTTTACCCTGCCTTGAAATAAGGATTCCCCTATCTTCCAGTACATGAAAGGCCTCTCTGAGAACATTTCTGCTTACATTTAATTCTTCGATCAGCTCCCTCTCCGCCGGAAGTTTATCTCCCGGTTTTAAATTTTCACAATCAATGATACGATATAACTCCTGGATCACTTCCTGATATAAAAGTGTCTTTGATGAACGTCCTCCAATTCTCATTTATTTTCCTCTTTTCAAACTTCATTTCTATTATAGTCGTAGTTCTTTTCTGAACAGTAACGAGTTTTCTTCTTCCGCTAACTTGGTCACCCACTGCGATAATATTATCATCAATTATTTTTGAAATGTCAATCGGTTTTCCTTATTTCTACTTTATCCCCAATTTGTACTTTCCTGTTTTAGCAATTACTCACAAAACATTTACTATACTCATTTCATATATAAAACTCCCGCATAATTTTTCCCTTTTTGACAGATGCTGTATTCAGTTCATATATACCATGTAACTATCTGTTAAAGGAGGAACTCAGAATGGATGAACAGACAAGAAAACTTCTGGAAGAATGCAGTTCAGGATGCCGGATGGCAGTAGACAGTTTCAGACAGGTGCGTGAGTATGCCGAAGACACGAACCTGATCCGGCTGATCGACGATTATACAGAAAAGCACCGCCAGCTCGAAGAGGAAGCCGCTTCCCTTCTCAAAGAGGCAGGAAAGCCGGAAAAGGAGCCCGGAGTCATGGCGACCACACTCTCCTGGTTCACCACCGGGGTCAAGCTGACTATGGACAGCAGCAACTCACAGATCGCGAAGCTGCTCATGGACGGATGTAATATGGGGATCAAGACGCTGGGAGAAAAGGCGAACCAGTACAGGGACGCCGACAGAAAGGCTTCCGCGCTCACGCAGAAGATTATCCGGACAGAAGAAGAGCTGATGAAAAAACTCCAGGAATATCTCTGATACATCCTGCCCTGCTGATGATGTACATCAGCAGGGATCCTCAGTTTTTCTTAAATTCTTTCCCATTTTTCGTTTTTTTCTACTCTTTTTCTCCAAAATGTTCTATACTGTCCGCAGAACATTCTTTCTAAAAAGGAGTACATACAGCCATGCTGAGATCATACATTGCATTTGATGTCGAGACGACGGGGCTCGATCCGCAGGAAAATGAGATCATTGAGATCGGAGCGCTGAAAGTCCGGGACGGGAAGGTCGCGGAAAGGTTTATGGAGTTTATCCATCCCGTTTCCCCCATCTCCGCGGCGATCACCAACCTCACCGGGATCACGAACGATATGGTATCTTCCGCCCGACCCCGCAGGGCCGTGCTCGCGGACTTCATCGATTTCTGCGAGGATGACGTCCTCATCGGGCACAATGTCTCTTTTGACTACAGCTTTATGAAAGCCGGCGCCGCACTTGACAATATGCCTTTTGAAAAAATGGGTATCGATACGTTGAAGATCGCGAGAAAAGTCCACAAAGCTTTCGAGTCAAAGAGCCTGGGGCATCTCTGCGAATATTACAATATAGAAAATAAGTCCGCCCACCGCGCCTATCACGACGCCCTCGCTACGGCGAAACTGTATCAGACGCTGGCACATTATTTTGAGGCGGAAGATCCGAAGCTCTTCAAACCTGTGCAGCTTACATATAAGGTAAAGAGACCACAGCCCGCCACGCCGAAACAGATCGCGTTCCTTGAGAGCCTGATCCGTAAAAAAGGCGCGGCGGTCCAGTGGGATCCGGAGACGATCAGCCGGAGTGAAGCGTCCCGGCTGATCGACGGGCTTTTGAAAGGATAGCGTCAGTGTTTCTTCGCCTCTCCCTCCGGGAAGATGATCTTGAACACAAAGAAGAAGATCACCATAGATACGCCGCCTGTGATGAAGGTCACAAGGATGTTATAGACTGCCGGCGGCACATATGCTGCCGCAATGGGCATCCACAGGTTATTGAAACCGTTGCAGATCAGGGAGATCGCAACCCATGCGATAAAATACCACATCGCCTGATATGCCACGTTGCCGTGGCTCTTAAACGTGATGTTCCTCTGCAGCGGGAAGTTGATGCACTGTGCCACAAAAGAACCAATCTCATAGCTGATAAAGTATCCGATCCCGCCGCCGATCATCACGGCTCCCGCCTCATCATAAAGGACATTGTATCCCAGCAGGCTCCATGTAAACTCTACGCCGAAGAGATCCATATGTACCTGAGGCCACATAAACTCTGTGCCCGCCAGCCCTTCCCCGAGTATTCCCGGAAGGAAGGTAAAAAAAAGATACTGGATGATCGTCACTCCCATGCTGAACACGAAGAAATAAAAGATCTGATACAGCCATTTCGCCAGTTTCGGATGCTTCGCCTCGAACTTTCCCCAGGTCTTCGCCCAGCCCGAGCCCGCCGGCTTCTTTCCGTTCTCTACTTTTACTTCTGTGTTCGCATTTTCTGTATTTGTCATGTTCTTAGCTGGACTTTGTTACTTTGCTGAAAGCACATGTAAATTTTTCTTAAAAAAAGTATAAGATTCCTGTAAAAAAAGTACAATGCCAAAAAAGAAATATGCTATAATCAAAATGCATAGTAACTTTTCACAAAAAATAAATCATTCAGGAAAGAGTGGGAAAATGTTTGAATTGAATCAATTAGAGCAGCTTGTTACCATAGCTGAATACGGTACGCTCTCAGAAGCGGCTCAGAAACTTTATATCTCCCAGCCTGCCCTCAGCCGATCCATGCAGAAGTTTGAGAAAGAACTGGGCTTTCCTCTTTTTGAGCATAAAAAAAATAAGGTCGTCATGACCCCTACCGGTATCCTGGCAGTGTCCTACGCCAGAGAACTTTTAAGAAGGGCCAAGGAGATGCAGTCACAGCTGACTCTTTATCACAAGACCCGAAATACGATCTCCATCGGTTCATGCGCTCCGGCTCCTTTGTGGGAACTGGTCCCCATGCTGTCTGAAAGATTTCCGGATATGGCCATTGCCTCCGAGGTCCAGGCTGACGAAGAACTGCTCTTTTCCAAGCTGAAAGAAGAAGTTTACCGGATCGTCACGACCACTTCGCCGCTGGAGGAAGAGAGGATCGTCTGCAGGCCTTTCCGGGAAGAGAAGCTGTACCTGGCAGTGCCGGACGATCATGAACTCGCCAGCTGCAGCGAGTTGTATCTGAAAGACCTGAAAAACCTCACCATCATTCTCCACAGCAGGATAGGCTTCTGGTATGATCTCTGTATGCGTGAAATGGAAAATCCGAATTTTATCATGCATGATGATTTCGATCAGTTTATCACACTTACATCCGCCAGCACCCTTCCTCATTTTGTGACCGATATCTCCCACCAGCGGTTCAGGCGCACGGATAACCGGCATCTCATCCACATCCTTGATCCGGAGGCAAATGTGACCTATTACTGTTCCTGTCTGGAAGAAAATGAGATGTATCTGCCGCCCGCGCTGTGAGCAGATACAAAAAGAACAACCGCCAAAGTGGTTGACCTCATAAGTTTAGTTTTAAAACCGCCCTTACTCGCCAAAGTACAAGGGCGGTTTTGTTATGCTTTAAAAAAGTTGACCTTTGATAATTCTGGTATTTTGGACATTTTTTGGACTGGTATTTTGGACATTTTTTGGACATTCTTGATTTTCCTGTATAATCATGGTATACTACTTCACGTTGCAAAGCCCACGAAAACCAAGGTCTATCGGGCTTGCCGCCGATTCCCGGCGTTAAATGAATCGAGTGTTCGAGACCTTCCACTCGTAAAACAAAACTAAAGGAGAACAGAAAAATGAAAACACTCAAACAGAACAAAGTGCTGTTCATAGCACAGGCGGCGATGATCGCCGCAATCTACGTTGTGCTGACTGTTGCCGGCGCATCTTTCAGTTACGGAGAGGTTCAGGTGCGGATTTCCGAAGCACTGACCATTCTTCCGGTATTTACCCCCGCTGCTATTCCAGGATTATTTATCGGCTGTCTTCTCAGTAATATACTGGGCGGATGCATCCTGCCGGATATCATCTTCGGAAGCCTGGCTACCCTGATCGGTGCGATCTTTACCTGGATGCTCCGGAACAAGAACAAGTTTCTCGCTCCGCTGCCTCCGATCATCGCAAATATGATCGTGGTGCCGTTCGTTCTCAGATACGGCTATCAGGTGCCGCTGCCTATCCCGTTCATGATGCTGACAGTAGGGATCGGAGAAGTGATCTCCTGCGGCGTACTGGGCATGGTACTGTATACTGCGCTGAGCAGATATAGAAATGTGATTTTTCACGCACAGGTATAGTCTTGAAAACCAAAAGAGGAAGAAGTCATCAGATGCTTCTTCCCCTTTTTTCTTTCTTCTTTATCAGTTTTTCAATCTCTTTATTCCAAAAATATTCCGTTCGCCCTTATTTTCTAAACAGCTACTGTATATACCCGATAAACGCATTTCCGCTTCCGCTCACCATATCTTCCATATCATTTACGCTCACCGTCTCTTCTTCCCCGGTCTCCGGGTCGATATAGGTAATGTCGGTCCGCGTATATCCGGTCAGCAGGATCGCATGGCTGGAATCCGTCATGGCGATCATCGGGCATCCTTTGTTGATCACATAGAGCACCTGATCCAGGGTACATCCCGTCAGATCGACCTGATGGGCATTATACTGTTCCATGTACCTCTCGCACGCCGCAAGCGATGTCTCTCCGTCCTGTGTCCGGAACGGCTCTGCTTCGATCGAGTAGGCAAGGTCCCTGTTTCCGCTCTCCCAGATATATGCCTGATCAGAGGAGATGACTACCCCTGAAATGTCTGCTGCCGCCTGGATCGCATTTCCGGCATTGTCGTAGATTCCTTCCAGTTCTCCCATGCCATATACATAATACTTGACCCCTTCACCGCTTCCGCTCAGCGTAATGGTCAGCGGTTCGCTCAGTACAAGCTCATTCGGGGTGATCACCTGAGGCTCTGTATTCTCGATTCCTTCCGCAAAAGTCAGCCTTGTCTGCGTCTGCATCCGCTCCGTCGTATATGTCGCAAGTGAGATCGTGCTGTCGGAGCGCTCTACATTGTTGGTGATGAACTCCTGGTCCGTGGACTGATACGTATCTCCGTTCTTCCGTACACGGTTCAGTGTCACCATATTTCCCTGTACGAGGATCCCTGTTGTGTACACATTATCATCTGTAAAGGAATAGGATGCCGCGGTCTCATTGTCCGAGTTGCGGATCTCCAGTTCATACATGGGAGTGATCTCCTCGCCAGACGCGGTCTTCCCTGCATCGTCCGCATTGATCTTTCCGTAGATAAAGTCTCCGTTCACAAATCCCAGAGGCCGGATCCCTTCGCTTCCTGATGCCTGTATCGTGTACTCGTCGCCGGACGTCAGGTTCATCACTCTGATCTCTGTGGCAGTATAGATCGAGCCGTTCGTCTGATACGCCATGAGATGCCCGTCGTCTGAGACTGCGTACTGACCCTCTTCCAGTTCTTCCGCAAGCACTGTCTGCTCATCATTTTCGAGGTTGATCTGGTACAGCGTCCCCTCCGCGAGCACATAGAGCATTTCCTGTCCATGGTTATAATAGACCATCTTTCCCAGTTCATCCTCTGCGATGGCAAAGGACTTTGTACTTGGGATAAACGCTTTTTCTTCTATCGCGTTTTTATTGATATCAAAATAATAGATACCGACGCCAACTTCTCCTTCATGGTTTCCCCGGTTCATATATCCATAGACCGCAAACGCCATGCTTCCGTCATTCTCCAGGCTGATGATCCTCACCGCATGCTGATCGTTCCGGCTGCGCTCGTCGCTTCCTTCCTGGTTTGCAAAGCTGAAGACCCTCAGGAGTTCATCTGTATTCTTATTGTAGAGCCAGAGATCCCTCTCCTGCACAAATGCTGCGACTGTGTCATCCTCGTTTGTCACATACTGGATATCCCCGGACGCGATCCCGAACCGGATCCCGTTCTCATCCACTGCCTGGAGATTTGCATTGAACACCTGCTGCATATCCCTGTTATAATCCAGAAGGTAGATCGTGTCTCCGCTCAGCCTGACCCGGAAAAATTCTTTGATATTGTAGGTCTGCAGCTGCCCGTTGTCGTCCTCGCAGTTCACCTGATATTTTGCCAGGAGAGACGTATACACACTGTTGCTCTCCTTGATGCTCCAGTTCACATCCCCGATCACCTCGGGATTCAGTTCGCCCCACTGGATATGGGTGATGTCCGAATGGATATTCACTGTCTGGTATGTGGTGTTATCACTTTCTTCTCCCGGCTCCAGGTAGGTGCTCAGTTCCTCCGCCGCGCTCTTCCCGATCGCCTTCGTGTGGAAATCCTGGGCAAAGGCCAGGCACTCTGCAGCGGTGATCTCAGCAGGCATTTCGATCCTGGTATAATAGCTGACTGTTTTGTCGCCCACTGTCAGGAGCACTCGGAGCACAGCCTCCTGTACAGGATCCGACAGCGCGTCTCCCAGTTCGAGCGCCATCGGCTCATCCTCTGTGATCTCTCCCACTTCGCCTGTCTTATAGGTTTCCTCCCCGTTCAGGGAATATACCTCATACTGGATCCGGCTGACTTCCTGTCCGCCCGCCTTCAGATTCATCTGCAGCGTTCCGTTTTCTTCCAGCGGGGTGATCGTATCCCGCATCGCGGTGATGTCCATCTCGTCCACATATCCGAACAGTGTGTTCACTTCCCTGTCGTCTACGATAAAAGAAACTCTCGGCAGGGACGCTGCGCCGATATCTACGATCTCATCCTCCGCCCCTCTGTTCAGGACAAGACTGCTGACAATGAGGGCTATGATAAATATGACCCCCAGTATGACTCCTTTGATTACCCTTCTTTTCATTATTTATCCTTCTCCTCTTTCTCTTTCAAAAGCTCCCCCAGCATCGGCTGCACACTCAGGAATCCCTCGAACCGTTCAATCTCAGCAGCAGCTTTTTCATTTCTTCTGCCCGTTTTTACGGCTCTCAAAAGGATATTTTTCGGTGTGTGCTCCATGTCGATAAACTCCAGGACCTGGGTCTCATATCCCTCCCTCTCAAGATATTTCGCCCGAAGCCCGTCTGTCGCCAGCGCCGCGAACCGTTCCTTTAAAAGTCCGTAATCCATGACCGGCGCCAGGATCTCATTTTTCATCTGTCCGTTCAGTTCATGCTGGCAGCACGGAACAGACAATATGACTTTCGCGTTCCAGCCGATAGCTTTCGCGAGCGCAAAATCCGTAGCTGTATCACAGGCATGGAGCGTCACCACCATATCTACCTGGTCCACTCCGTCATAATCCGCGATATCCCCCTCGAGAAATGCCAGCTTCTCATAACCGTATTTCTCCGCCAGGCTGCTGCAGTGCCGGATCACATCTTTCTTAAGGTCCAGCCCTATGATACGTATGTCATATTTTTTCAGCTCATGCAGGTAATAATACATGGCAAAGGTCAGATAAGATTTCCCGCATCCGAAATCCAGGATCGTCAGTTCGCGTCCCCGGTCCAGCTGCGGAAGAATGTCCTCGATAAACTCCAGGAACCGGTTGATCTGCCGGAATTTGTCGGTTTTTGACCGGATAACTTTCCCGTCCTCCGTCATCACTCCGAGGTCTCTCAGGAATGGGACCGGTATCCCTTCTTCCAGGATGTATCTCTTTTTCCGGTCATGGGAAAGGTCTGCTTTCTGCGCCGCCTCTTTTTTCTTCTTCCGCTGGACTGTGACTTTTCCCTTCTTGCTCACCAGTATCGTGATATCTTCCTTCACCGTCTCGATCTGCATCTGACGGAAATCTTCCATATATAATGCGGCCCTCTCCCCTGCCGCCTCCGGAGTGAGATTTTCATGAAATGCTTGGGTCTTTGTAAAAGATTCAAACTGGAAATAAAGCTCGCCTCTTTTCTCCAGAGGACGCATCTTTACTTTTATTATGCCCTCTTTTTTTCTCGGTCCGCTTATCGTCCCACGTATAAATTCTATATTCAAAGTATTTTTCAGCACGTTACGGATTTCTTCCATATAAATAAACACCTCTTGCTGTTTTTCTGATTTTCGTCTTAATTGTAAAGCAAAACTCTGTGCAAAGCAAGACATAAGCATCCAGGCAGAAAGACCGGACCGGCAGCGCGCCTTCTGCTGGGCGCCCGCTGCCGGTCCGGTCTCTCGTCTCTTTCTGTCCGTCTCTTTTCCGTTCTTTATGCCTGATCCTTTTTGATCAAAAATCCCTTTGCTTCCAGCATGTCCGCGATCAGATCCAGCGTCTCCTCACTGTCCGCCTCGACCAGATGGTAATGATAATCTGAAGTGATATTTTTCAGCGGGCTGGATTTCCCTCTTCGGATATCCTCGATAAACTCAGCTGCTTTTCTCCGGGAAGTGATGTTCAGCGGAGCCTCCATATGCCCATAGACTTTGTGGTTCACCATAACATTCCGCACACATCCCCCGAGATCCACAATGGAATAAAGTTCTTCCTCAAGCTGGTCGTCTGTATGCCTTACCTTGAACGTCCTGCTGACAGCAGACCGCTCATTCAGTACATATCCTCTGTTTGTGGACAGTATCTCATATCCCGCCGCGCGGATCAGCGCGATATCCTGCACGATCACCTGACGGCTTACGCCGAAGGACGCCGCGAGCGCTGTCCCGGATACCGGCGCCGCACTGTCCTTTATCCTGCTGACGATGGCTTCTCTTCTCTCTGATCCGGTCATCCCGTCTCATCCTTTCTTTTGCCTTACTTACTCTATAGCATGAAGGTTTTTCATGGAAATGTCAAGTATCGGCGCAGAATGTGTCAGCGCCCCGCTGGAAATGTAATCCACTCCGATCTCAGTCAGGCGGCTGATGTTTTCCTTTGTCACATTTCCCGAACATTCTGTCTCAGCCCGTCCGCCGATGATCTCCACTGCCTCCCGCATCTCCTCCGGGGACATATTGTCCAGCATGATGATGTCGGCTCCCGCCTCGACTGCCTCTCTGACCATATCCAGATTTTCGACTTCGATCTCTATCTTCCTGACAAACGGCGCGTATTCCTTCGCCATCTCGATCGCCTTTGTAACGCTTCCCGCCGCTCCGATATGGTTGTCCTTGAGCAGTACGCCGTCCGAGAGATTGTAGCGGTGGTTATATCCTCCGCCGACCCGCACTGCATATTTTTCAAAGATACGCATATTCGGAGTAGTCTTCCGGGTATCCAGAAGTTTGGTCCGCGTCCCCTTGAGCAGTTCCGCTACAGAATGAGTATAGGTCGCGATCCCGCTCATCCTCTGGAGATAATTCAGCGCCACTCTCTCCCCGGAGAGGAGCACGCGGATATCTCCCGTCACCTTTCCCATGAGCTGCCCGGCTTTCACTTCATCTCCGTCCTTACAGTAAAATTCTGCCTCCGTCTTTTCATCCAGGAGTTCGAACACTCTACGGTACACATCCAGCCCTGCCACGATCCCGTCCTGCTTGCAGATCAGTTCCACTTCGCCTCTCACAGCTTCTTTCATCACCGCATTGGTGCTCACATCTTCACTGGATATATCCTCCTTGAGTGCCTCCAGGATCAGATGGTCACTTTGAAGCGTCATTGTAATCTTATTCATTTCTTTATCTCCTTATTTATTTTCTTCATTAAACTTTTCTCTGATCTTTCCTGCTGCCCTCTTTGCAAAGACAAGGCTTTCCAGAAGGGAATTGCTCGCCAGCCGGTTCGCCCCGTGCACTCCATTGCAGCTTGTCTCCCCCACAGCATACAGATCCTCCATCGAAGTCCGGCTGTCAGAATCCACCCAGATTCCGCCCATAAAATAATGCTGTGCCGGGACCACCGGGATGCTTTCCTTCGTCACATCATAGCCCTCCTCCAGGCAGTGCTCATAGATATTTGGAAAATGCTTCAGGATCGTCTCTTTGTCGATGTTTTTCATGGACAGCCACACGTGGTCCGTGCCGTCTTTTTCCATCTGCTCCTGGATCGCCTTTGTCACCACATCCCTGGGCAGGAGCTCATTGACAAAGCGTTCTCCGTCTTTGTTCAGAAGGATAGCTCCTTCTCCTCTCACAGATTCAGAGATCAGAAATCTGCGCCCCGGCTTCTCAGAGTACAGCGTGGTCGGGTGGATCTGTACATAGTCCAGATTCTCCAGACGGATCCCGTGTTTCTTTGAGATCTCGATGGCGTCCCCTGTAAGATGAGGGAAATTAGTGGAATGCTTATATCTCCCGCCGATCCCTCCGCTGGCAAAAATAGTCTGGTCCGCCCGGATCTCTATCTCTTTCCCGTCAGCATCTTCTGCAAGGATCCCTGCGCACCTGCCGTCTTCCTCTATGATATCTTTCATCGTAGTATACTCATATATCTCGACATTGGCAAGCTGTTTTACCTGCTCCAGCAGCTTGCTGGTGATCTCTTTTCCCGTAACATCCTCGTGAAAAAGGATCCTCGGTCTGGAGTGCGCTCCCTCTCTTGTGAACGCATATCCCCGCAGCAGGGGCGCCCTGTCATTGCACTGCTCCTCCTCTTCCCCATCCGTCTCCTCTTTCTGAAACTCCACGCCGTAACCGATCAGGTCATGGATGATGTCCTGAGAACTGCGGATCATGATGTCAACGGACTCCTTCCGATTCTCATAATGCCCTGCTCTCATAGTATCTTCAAAATAACTGTCATAGTCTTCTTCATTTCTCAGGACACAGATCCCGCCCTGAGCCAGAAAAGAATCACTGCTCTCCAGATCCGACTTTGTGATCATGATGACCTTTCTGTCCTCCGGCAGGTTCAGGGCGCTGAACAGCCCTGCCGCCCCGGTCCCTGCGATCACCACATCTGCCTTCATTCTCATTGTCCTTTAACCTCTTTTCTCCTTTATTTCCCGCACGCTCGTCTCACTGTAACAGGCTTACCCCAGAGCCAGCATCCTCTCCAGCGGGCGCTTCGATCCTGTCCTAAGCCCTTCATCCAGGACAACTTCATTCTCCCCTGTCTTTAATACATGGAGGATCTTCTCCGGTGTGATGCTCTTCATATCCTGGCATACCGGCTCTGTCTCAGTAAAATAAAAACGTTTTCCCGGACAGCGTTTCGCAAGCTCGTACTTTACCCCGATCTCCGTACAGATGATAAATTCGTCCGCACTGCTCTTTTCTGCAAAACTGATGATCCCCGAGGTGCTGCCTGTGTAGTCCGCCATCGCGACAACTGCATCCGGGCACTCCGGATGTACCAGAACCAGCGCCTGCGGATGAACTTCTTTTGCCCTCCGGATCTCATCGATGCTGATCTGCGCATGGATGGGGCAGAATCCGTCGTTGTATACAAAATTCTTCTCCGGCACCTGCCCTGCCACATAATGTGCCAGGTGGCGGTCCGGGATAAAGAAGATATTCCGGTTCGGCAGCGCCCGCACGATGTTTACCGCATTTGCCGAAGTCACGCACACATCAGAATGCCGCTTCAGCTCTGCGGTTGAGTTGATATAACACACGACCGCCAGGTCTTCATAGCGTTCTCTCATCTGCCGTATGGTCCCGGCGTCCGCCATATGAGCCATGGCGCAGTCCGCCGCGGCATCCGGCATCAGCACCGTCTTCTCCGGATTCAGTATCTTTGCGCTCTCCCCCATAAAGGAGACTCCGCAGAATACGATGGTCTGCTCCTTCAGCCCCACTGCAGCCTTGCTAAGATAGAATGAGTCTCCTATGTAGTCTGCCAGCTCCTGCACCTCCGGCCGCACATAATAATGCGCAAGGATCACCGCATTCTTTTCCTTTTTTAATTGTTCTATCTCTTCTCTTACTGTCATCACACTACCTCACAGTTCTTTTTCCCGGTTAGTATACCACTGTAATTTACATGTGACAAGACAGATGAATTTACAAAAATTTTACATCATATTCCCTTTTTTCCGACAAATTGATCATATCTTCTCATATATCACACTGAAAACAGTACTTTCCCCTAAGAACAAAGAGAGCCGCAGCGCCTTTCATTTATTTTCCGCCGGTATACACCGCCCTCGTCCGCTCTCCGTCATCCACAAGCTCCACATCTGGAAAACTCTGGATATACTGCTTAAACTGGGAGAACCCGTAGTCACGCACCTTGAAATCACCGAATTTCAACCTTATCCTGTTCCCAAGAGACCCAAGCGAGATACCGAACCGCCCGTTACTCTGGATCTGCTGGATGATGTACTCCTCCAGCATCTCCTTTTTGCTCCTGTCCTCATAGAGGGTGACAGAGACCTTCGTCCCTTCCTGGATCAGCTTCAGCTTCGGGAACGTCTCCAGGAATTTTGACAGCAGGCTGTATCCATATCTTCTGACGTCAAAGTCTGGATACAGCTTGACCAGACGGCTCCCGACCTCTCCAAGCCCGGTCTCCCGGTCGTCATTCTGATTCTCCGTGATGATCTTGACCACCGCTTCCTCGATCTGCTCCCGCGTCGCCGCGGTCACTTTCTTCGTCTCCTTCCCATGAGAATGAGACGCTGCCTGCTGCTCATCCTTTTCCATCGTATTGTCTTCCAGGAGAAGTTCCAGGACGGTGAATATATCGCATGCCTTTCGGAAAGGGGACGGCGTTTTATCTTCTCCCATCCCGATGACCATCTTTCCGCTCTCCCTGAGACGGCTGGCGAGCTTTGTAAAATCGCTGTCACTGGACACCAGACAGAACCCTTCCAGCTCGCTTGTATACAGCATGTCCATCGCATCGATGATCATTGCGGAATCTGTCGCATTCTTCCCATGTGTATAGCTGAACTGCTGGATCGGCGTGATCGAATTCTGAAGCAGTTCTTCCTTCCAGCTGGCATTGTTGGTCTTTGTCCAGTCCCCATAGATCCTCTTATAGGTCACATTCCCGTACTTGGACAATTCATCCAGTATAGGCTTGATATATTTTGCGGAAACGTTATCTGCATCGATCAGCAGCGCGAATCTGTCTTCCATGTCATATATTCCTCCCCGTCAAGATTCTTCCATACAAATGTCCCGTCTTCAAAGATCATATAGCTGTGCGCCGAATCCTCTTTCGGGATGGAGACCGATCCCGGGTTCAGATAACGGTATGTACCTCCGTTCATATCCGGGATCTCCTCGCATGCCGGGATGTGGGTGTGTCCGTTCAGCAGTATATCTCCGTCTTTCAGCGGCGGCAGGTGATGCGGATCATAGACATGTCCGTGTGTCGCGAAAATGTTCACCCCATCCAGCACCAGATAGCAGTAATCTGCCAGGATCGGGAACTCCAGTACCATCTGATCCACCTCTGTATCACAGTTTCCTCTCACACAGAGAAGTTCCTTTTTCATCGGGTTCAGCATCGCGATCACTTCTTTCGGAGCATATCCCTCCGGAAGGTCATTCCTCGGACCATGGTACAGAATATCTCCCAGGAGCAGTAATCTGTCTGCCTTTTCTTTTTTATATGCTTCCAGCATCCTTGAACAATATACCGCCGAGCCATGAATGTCCGACGCGATCATCATTTTCATTTCAAATCCTCCGTCATTTTTTTATTTCTAAAGCTTTCTTTTTATTTGTCGCGTTATTTCTGTGATTTGATGGGTTTCCCGATCCTCCGAACGCATTATCTCCTGCATTTTTAAGTGTTCCTGCTTATTTTCAAGTCGTATTTTACACTTTTTCTCTTCTCACCGCTTTCTCATTTGTATACTTTTTAATTTCTTTTATATTTTATAAATTTTATTCAAAACTTTTCAGTTCTTGTCTGTTCTGTTCTCCCCACAGCATCCTAAACTGCAGGCTTCAGCTGTCCTATCCACAGTTTTTTGCAGGATTTCTTTCATTTCCTACACGATATAATCCTCTTTCTTGAAAGGAATGTCAAACGCCTTCATCGCCTCAATAAGCTGATCTACGTTTTTCGGGCTGTACAAAGGCGCACAGTCAAAATCCTGCTGCCCGAAGAATCCCAGCACAACCTGAGAAACCGTCGCGTT
>HHCFC02800__coassemble_1872_pt1 | contig 14193 bp, 13 predicted proteins | sample HHCFC02800__metabat2_high_PE_058 | metagenome-assembled genome bin HHCFC02800 | reverse complement strand
TTCCTTACTGGCTGTAAGGGTTATTAACCATAAATATATTGTAGTAGGAGGTATTCTCATGACAGCAAAACAGAAACATTTAGATTTGAAAAGCCGCTATGTAATCGAACATTCTCTGGATTCCTCTATGTCCTTTAAGGCAATCGCAAGGGAACTCGGCAAAGACTGTACTACCATATCCAAAGAGATCCGTAACCATCTGGTATTTAAAAAATCCGGCGCTTTGGGCAAGCCCTTCAATGACTGTGCTCTGCGCTTTGACTGTGACATCTTTCAGGTGTGCCAGCCCTGCGTTAACCGTTCCGGACGGCCCTGCAAGTTTTGCGGCAGGTGCCTTTCTTCCTGTATTTCCTACAAAAAGGAGACCTGCAGCAGACTCTCCAAGCCGCCCTATGTCTGCAACGGTTGCGAAAAGAAACGGAACTGCACTCTCGAGAAAAGATTTTACCATGCTCTCTCTGCGCAGAAAGAATATGAACTCACCAAGTCTGAATCCCGCTCCGGTTTCGCGATCTCCGAAACCGAACTGGAACATCTGGACTCTGTGGTCAGCCCTCTTCTGCGGAAAGGGCAGTCTGTCCATCATATCTGCCAAAACCATGCGGATTCTATCATGTGCAGCGAGAAGACGCTCTATGCTTACATAGACAATAACCTCCTCTCTGCACGCAACATCGATCTGCCGCGCAAAGTGCGCCTGCGTCCGCGCAAAGCTAAATCTGTCGGGCTTAAGGTCGATAAGGCCTGCCGCATCGGACGCACCTGGAAGGATTATTGCGATTATATGGCACTCCATCCGGATACCCCTGTCGTACAGATTGATTCTGTTGAAGGCATCAAAGGTGGAAAAGTTCTTCTTACCATCCACTTCGTGAACTCCTCTTTGATGCTGGCGTTCCTCCGGGATTCCAATGACTCCCAGTCCGTGATCGATATCTTTGACCGTCTTTATCTTGAATTGAGGCCAGATATCTTTACGGAGCTTTTCCCCGTGATCCTCGCAGATAACGGCAGTGAGTTTTCCAATCCCTCACGCATTGAGTTTGACAGACAGGGAAACCGAAGAACCCATTTATTTTACTGCGACCCCTCTGCCCCGTATCAAAAAGGAGCCGCAGAAAATAACCATGAATTTATACGGCGCATCATCCCAAAAGGGGTGGACTTGGCGCTTTATACGCAGGACCAGATCCTGCTGATGATGTCACATATTGATTCTTATCTACGGAAGGCTCTAGGGAATAAAAGCCCTTATGATACCTTTGCCTTTCAATACGGGACAGAAGCGTTGGAAAAGTTCGGGCTCAGGAAAATCCCTGCTGATGAGATTATCCTGAGCCCAGAACTCTTAAAATAAAATTTTCCGCAGCCGGATATCTATCAGAGGGCAGCTCCATACAATCTAATAGGGGTGGAATTAACCGTTTCCGAAAAATTGACCTGTTTTCCACCCTGGAACGTTTATGCCCAAAATCCGGCAGAAATCAAAGATTTCCATTTCCAATATACACGAAATGATCAAAAAATGGAATAAAACCTTCTCAAAAAGTTTCTTTCCTTTCCCATGAGTAGAATTTACTTTTGCAAAATGGAATTTAGTCTTTCAAAGTGGAATTTACTTTTTCAATCGACCATTTTTTTCAACCAGTTTCCTTGATACCATGATCTGATGCCCGCAGCCCATGCATTTCAGCCGAAAGTCCGCGCCGACTCTCAGCACTTCCCACTCCTGGCTTCCACAGGGATGAGGCTTTTTCATCTTAATGATATCCCCGACGTCAAATCTGTCTGCCATGTTCCGTCCCTCCTGTTCTTTCCCACCGGTGCGCCGGACGCCCTGCTGTCTCAGTCTTCCACTGTCACGACTCCCCGCCGTTTCAGTCTTCCACTGTCAGGATGCCGCGCTGTCTCAGTCTTCTGCTGTCAGGATACCGCGCCGACTCAGTCTTCCGCTGTCAGGACTCCCTGCACGAGGAACCTCTCGTCATCCTGCACATTAGTACATGTAGAGAGGCTGACGACCTTCGACTGCGCGTTCACCTCCACGTCAACCTGATAGTTTGAGGACTCCCTGCATGTATTGATATAAGTTTCAAAATCTTCATCCGTCTCGTAAGAGATCGTATAGTTTTCCGCGGTATCCTTCACGACTCCCGCAGAAAATATCGTATACGTCCTCACCTTTCCGTCTGGTGTATAGATATAGAAATACGGATGTTCCCTGCAGAATTCCTCACTCTCATATTCCGTGAGCTGGGAGAACATCTCCCCTCCGACCTTCATGTTATGCCCGTAGATAAACGTGTTCATATCCAGAAAATCCGGATTGTTCCGCATATCCATAAAGATCGCGCCCAGCTTGTTGTCATTGTCGGAAAATGTTTTCGTCAGATAATCTTCATTATCTGCACTTTTCACAACAGGATAGCTGATGACCGAGGGCTCATCAAACCGGATCCATGCGACCGTATCCGGATTTTCCTTCAGCAGCGCGTCAAAATCAATGCTGAACCCTTCACCGTCCCCATCCGCCGTAATGGCAAGATCCTTTATCTCATCGTACTCTTTCCCACCGGAATAGTAGGGAACGAGCGTCATGACAAGCTGATACAGCGCAAATACAAACACACATACAGCAGCGATCAGCACAACCGTGGAGCCGATATTAAAAGCATTCCTCTTCCGGCGCTTTTTCGCCCCGTTTTTCACGCCTTCCGCGCCTTTTTCTATGTATTTTTCACTGTTCTTCGCGTTTTTCACCCGCCTCTTCCGGCGTGCCTGACGTCTCCTTCGTTTCTCTGCAGCCTTCTGTTCTTCTCTGTCCATCTCCTCTGTCCTTCCCGCTCTTTCTTAAAATCCCAGATCTTCATCCACAAGGATGATCTTGAACCGCTTCGGAGTCCTGCTGAATCTGGTGACCATGATCTGGCAGCAGATGCAGTCCGGGCTCTTGCAGTCAAAACAACTCCCGTTCTTTACACAGGGAGTGTCGATCCCGAATCTCTGGGTATTGATCGGCGCCGCCTCATTCCTTGCTCTGTGCATGGCGTCTTCCTCTGTCTTTACGACCTTGTTCATCCCGACGATGAGCAGCACGTTCTTCGGTCCGAAGGCATATGCCGCCACACGGTTCGCGTTCCCGTCGATATTGACGAACACGCCGTCCTCGCTCATGGCGTTGACGCTTCCCAGGAACCAGTCGCAGGTAAATGCCTTGAGCGCGATCTCGTTTTTCTCCTCCGGAGTCTCTGCCTGATCCCGGTCATAGAATGTATAGTTTCCGGAAGAGACCGCATCGATCAGCCCCACTTCCCGTACAGACGCAGAACCGCCCATGTTAATGGTGCTCCCCTCCGGGATCAGCTCCAGTGCTTTTTTCACAGCCTCTTCCTTTGTCTCCACATAATATGCTTCCATATTCCTGGATTCCAGTGCTTTCACAACACGTTTTCCCAGTGCCTCATTTCTCATCTTTCTGACATCCATGTCCATTCCTTCTTTCTTGATCCATTAAAACCTGAACTTTCCTGTGATGCCTTCAGAGAGCCGCCTCATATCTTTCCTCTGCTCCGGCCCCTGCCGACGCTCTTATTCTACCACAGGATCCGCGCGAAAAAAAGTCACGTTCCGCTCCTGTCTTATTTTCCGCCTTATTTTATCCCGCTGTTTAACATTCCCTCCGCTTCATCCATCCGGCGAAGGATATCCTGCCGGCGGTCCTCAAACAGAAGCCCTTTATTATATCTGTAGTAGAGGTCGCAGCCGTTTTCCCGGATAAACCAGGTGCTGTAATAATTTGCGTTCAGTTCCGTCACAAAAGCCACCATCTCCTGGCTCTCCCCGAAGGCTTCTTCCAGGAACAGGAACACATTTTCCAGTGTTGCGGAGACATAGGAGGTCATCTCCTCCAGCTCGTCTGTCTCCCGTGAAAACATTTTCTTCACTTCGTCAAAAGCACTGTCCCCGATGAAGATCTCCCCTTTCAGTTCACGGGTGAACCTCTCCAGGATCCCGATCACACGGCGCAGAGTCTGCTCCTGCTGTTTGGTCAGGAGTTCCGCCTTTGTCTGCTCTTCCAGATCCGTCTGGGCAAGCCGGCGCACATCATCCATCATCATGGTATTCTGATTTTCCCGATAACAGATCAGATACTCATACAGCTTCGACACACAGGAGTCCATGCGGTAACATTCCAGGAACAGGTCTCCAAGTTTGCCATTCAACAGGCTGATGACGCTCAAATGCTCATCAAAAGGTGCTGCCTTCACCTTCTCCACAGCCGTTTTGCTCCACTCGCCTTTCAGGATGTCCTCCACCTGATAGTCCTGCTTATATTTATAGTAGAGTTCCAGATAATTTGCAAAGTCCTTTGCCGCGGTGCGGTGCTGGATATACTGATATATAACGTCCCTGTCCACGGTCTTTCCCAGCTCCTCGTATACCTGGATCAGCCGGGACAGGTCTTCCCATCCCCGCGCCGTAGCGAACCGCTTCCCGTCCACTGTATTTTCGATCCGGCAGAAATTCTCGCGGCGAAGTTCCAGGTACGAGATCACAGCCGGATGGATCTCCTGACGGTAGGCATACTCTTTCCATGCCGGAAAGTCCGGCTCCACGTCGATCTTCTTCAGACGGTCCAGAGTCACCACGTCGAACTCTCTGACCGACTTGTTGTACTCCGGCGGATTGCCCGCAGCGACGATGATCCATCCCTCCGGAAGCTTCTGGTTTCCGAAGGTCTTCCCCTGGAGGAACTGGAGCATGGTCGGCGCCAGCGTCTCGGAGACACAGTTGATCTCATCGATAAAAAGGATCCCTTCCCGTATCCCGGTCTGCTCCATCTTTTCATAAACGGAGGCAATGATCTCGCTCATTGTATATTCTGTCACGGAAAATGTCTGCCCTCCGTAACTCTTCTCAGAGATAAACGGCAGCCCCACCGCGCTCTGTCTCGTATGATGGGTGATCGTGTACGCCACAAGGGCGATCTGCATCTCCTTCGAGATCTGCTCCATGATCTGGGTCTTCCCGATCCCCGGCGGTCCCATCAGGAGCACCGGGCGCTGGCGGATCGCCGGGATCCGGTACTCTCCGAATGCATCCTTTACAAGATATGCCTCAATCGTATCTTTGATCTCCTGTTTTGCACGTTTGATATCCAACTGTCTTCTCCTTTTTGACTCTTTTTTCTGTCAGGCGGATATTTGCGATCCGCTGCGCTGCCTGTGTTCTCGATCCTATGCGCTGCCTGCTCATAAGTATGAAGCAGGGACTTCCCCGATCCGATTAAAATGCTGCAGGCTGCAGGTCTTCTTCTCTGAGGATCAGTTTGATCGCCCAGGGCGGCACCTCCGCATCCCGGTAGTCCTCCTCCAGAAATACAAACGCCGTGCGGTACGCCGGCATCTTTTCCGGATAAGTCCCGTATCCGTCAGTAAAATAGACCAGTCCCTTCAGGTCCTCAAACTCTCCTGCACGGAGCAGTTCCTCCACATGTGCGAACGCGGGGCGGAAATCTGTCCCGCCCTCCCCGTACAGCTGAAAATGTTCCATATATTCATCAAGTTCTTCCCTGGAAGTGATTTTCACATCCGTGTGCACCTTCTCATCGCACTGAATGATGTGGATATTTACCTTTCGAAAGAAACTGTCATTTTCTTTCAGAACGCTGTAAGTTTCTTCCAGGAACTGGTGGACCAGTTCTCCCGAGCAGGACATGGACGTGTCGATCACCACCACGAAATCCGTGATCTTCTTCACTTCCCTTGTCTCCTGGGGCTCGATCAGCGGCATGTTTCCGTAGAGAGAAAGCCCGTACGAGTAGAATCCATAGTCAAAGCTGTCCGGATCCACTCCCATCTCCTCCCGGAAAACGGAAAACTTTCTCAAGAAATCTCTGTAATCATGCCGTTCCCTGGTCTCCACTTTCAGTTCTCCCAGCAGATCCCCGCTCTGCTCAGACGCCTCTTTTGAAAAAGTCTCCAGGTCCGTCTCCATCTTCTCGTCGATCTCTTTCCACTTCCGGTTCAGCTCCGGATCGGGCTGTTTCTCCGGCATATGGTTCTCCCAGTACCGGTGGTCGTCCACATAAAACTCTTCTTCCAATGCCGAGAGTTCTTTTTCCGAAAGTTCCCATTCCTTCAGCCTGTGTAAGATCCGCTCCGCGTTCAGCACGTTATCTCCCGCTTCCAGCTTCCGGTAGGTCTCCCTTCGCAGCAGGCTCCTGGAAAAACGCACCGGACGCAGATCGCATCCATCGATGAGATGCTCCACCGCGATATCGCAGCACAGATCCCAGTACCGCCTCTCTAGTCCTTCCTCATCCGTGTCCCGCTCCTGCACCGGTTTCTGCATATGGCGGAACACACAGTGGAACACCATGTGAAGATATCCCCTGTTCACAAGGATCCGGTTCTCCCTCAACAGGCCGCCCAGCTGCTGCGGATGGAACCAGATCGTCCGCCCGTCCGTCCCGAAGGGGCTGACCGACATATCCATCTCATAGCCGAAACTGCTCAGCGCCACGTCCAGGAACCGCATGGAGAAATACAGTTCATCCCGCGCCGCGGAAAGGATCTGTACTCCCACCGCCCTCAGCTTTTCCGCCGCGCCTTCTGCCGCTTCCCGGCTCTCCTCTATCGACCGTTCCACCCGATCTATCCTGTCTTTATAGTTCATACTTCTTCCTCACTCCAGGGAAAAACTTCTGCTTCTCATTCATCAGAAAACTTAGGACCTCCCCCTGCTTCTGCTCCGAGGCATAGCCGATGGCATGCTCCAGCGCTTCTCTTTCCCAAAGGGAGCGGGACGATATCTCCCGGAGTTTTTCCATATCTCCCCTGTCCGTCAGAAACGAAAGGATCTCTTCCTCCCTCTCCCGGACAAACTGTTCGTACCCGGCTTCCGCCTCTTTTGTCAGTTCCTCCGGACCCATAAGCCTGGCGAACACCAGATCCGTCAGCACGCCGGTCTTCTCCTGCACCCTGGCAAGATAAAACAGAGAATCATATTTGCGGAAGTCCATCTCCCTGTCATAAAAACACTGCCTGTAATTGTTCCCCGAACCATGGTGCTGGGTGAAGAGGATCCTGGCCGGTGTGTTCTCCACCGCCTCCTCATAGTGTTCCGGAAAGACAAGTTTTGACTCTGCCCCGTTTCGCCGGAACGTCACATCGATCCGCTGCCAGAGATCTCCCAGGATCTCTTTCACACAGGTCTTCTTCCCTTCTGTCAGCTCCACATCCAGACAGCTCAGACCTCTGCACCCGGTAAACGCACCGCTTCCGATGTCGCGAAGCCGGTCAGAAAAACGAAGCGCCCTCAGATTCCTGCACCCGTAGAAAATGTATCTTCCGATCCGCTCCACCGTATCCGGCAGTTCCACACTCTCCACCAGTTCCCCTGCGAGCAGCCGTTCCCCTTCCCGGAACAGCCGGTGATCCTCCGTCTCATACTCCAGCGCCTCCGATTCCTCAGATGCTTTCCTGTCAGAGAATGCATATGCAGCCACCGCAGTCACCGTTCTCCCGCCGATCTGCCCCGGAAGCACGATCCTGGGATCGGACCCGTAACAGCGCAGGATCTCCGCAGAACCGTCCGCTGCTATTCTATACTGTATCTTCATCTGTTTCCCTTTCCGATGTCATCCTCCGCCACATAGAACTCTCCCCCTGTCTCCAGGCAGAGGCAGCCCAGCCGTCCGCCGCAGCTGTGAAACGCAGCCCCGCAGTCCACATCGATGATCCTGCCGTTGGGGCTCCTCCAGATCCTTGCCGGTTCCTGCGGATATCCTCTGAGGATAAAAGTAGGGACATGTCCCACAATAGAGACATATCCCGGGATTCCTGTCTCCCTCTCGAGAAATGACGTATCCCAGAGGAACCTGTCCTTCCTCTTCCACAGCTGGAGGATCCCCTCCGTGGAAGCATGCGCCATCAGCCAGCAGGCGCCGTCCTTTTTCAGTTTCTTATAGAGAGGGAGGCGCTTCATCCATGACACATACTCCGGGATCCGCTCCCGCCTTTCCGGGTCATTCTGCAGGAGGTCCCAGGTATTATAAAAATATCCGGTCCGTTCCGCCTCCGGCGTACTCTCATACCATTCGGCAAACGTATCCTCGTGGTTTCCTCTCAGCGCTGTGATATTTTTATGCGACGCGACCAGGTCGATCACGCCCGCCGGGTCCGGTCCCCGGTCGATCATGTCTCCCAGGATATAGAGCCGGTCATCATCGCCGAACCCGATCCGTTCCATCATCTCTCTCAAAAGATGCGCCATCCCGTGTATATCAGACATCACATACGTATACCCCATGCTTCAGCCTCCTTCCCGTCCTCAGGCGTCGGTCCCTGCTCACCGGCTTTGCTCCGGTCCCGCTGCAGATGCCGTCTCTTCCCGGGTCACCTCACCGGTCCCTGATGTTTCAGGAGTTCCCGGATCGCATATGCGGCCCCGAATTCTACATTTGATCTCGTAGTATATTTTGCCACCCGCCTGATCTCCGGCACCGCGTTTTCCATCGCCACAGTGGCGCCGAAATCCATGGACAGCATGGAATAGTCGTTCAGGCTGTCTCCCAGCGCCATGACCTCGTCCATAGTATACCCCAGAGATTCGATATACTCTTTGAGCACCGGTCCTTTCTGTGCCTTCACATCTGTGATCTCCAGGTTGTTCTCAAAGGAAGAGGACACCGCGATCTCCTGATTCTTCTCCAGTTCCCGCCGGATCTTGTCCAGCATCTCAAGGTCTCCCGAGAACAGAAAAAGCTTGTATACCGGAAGTCCCGCTTTTTCCAGTTCTTCGATGCCGGAGATCACTCTAGTATTTCTCTTCATCCTCTGGTAGAGTTCGGTATCCCGGATCTCATCCCTGCACTGATTCAGGTGGAATGCCTGGATCTGGCGGATCAGACTCTCCTCCACCTCTTCCTCGGTCCCGATCCGGTAGTCGTCCCCGTCCGTGCAGAAGGTGACTGAGATCGGATATTTTCTGACTGTCTCATAGATCTCCCTGCACAGGCGCGGGCTGATCGCCGTTGATCTCACCACCTGCTGCCGGGGATCTCTCACCTCCGCGCCGCTCCCCACGATATAGTCGCAGGTCAGGTCTGCTCCTTCCAGCTCATTCATCGCTCCCGGGAAATTTCTCCCGGTACATATCATAAAACGGATCCCGGCATCACACGCTTCCTTTATGGCAGAGAGCGTCTCCGGGGCGATCTTGTGATCCTCCCCCAGCAGTGTGCCGTCCATATCACTTGCTATCACTTTTATCATAACAGTTTCTCCTTCTTGTCAATGTTGCTGCGACAACCTCATTATAAATAGTTTGCAGGATTCCTGCAATATCCTATGATACTCACACCGTGCTCAGGAACAGAAAAGGCAGCCTCAGGCTTGCATATAAGAGGCATTTCCCTGTTCCTGAGTGCGCGTGGAGCTCGTAACCGCCGCTCTACATTTTGATATCCTTCAGCCTTCCCTCTCCCCGCAGATACCTTCTGTAAATAAAGGAGAAGACAATGCAGGAGAGGACCGCTGCCGTCCCGTCTGCCAGCGGCTCCGCGTAAAATGCATTCTCCGCCGCGAAGAAAAGGGGCAGCACGCATGTCGCCCCGAAATACAGCGACTTTCGGATCAGAGACAGTGACAGGGAGATCTTTGTCATCCCCAGCGCGGTCAGCCCGTCCACGATCACATACTGGAAGCTTAAGGGAACGATCATCAGTGTAAACGCCTGGATCCCCCATACCGCCAGACGCCCGTACTCCGGATCATCCGTGAAGATACGGACAAAATACTGGGGCATGACTCTGGATATCAGGAACATCACTGCAGTAAAGCAGAAACAGAGCATGAGCACCCAGAAAAATGTCTTCCGGATCCGGTCCGGGCGGTCCGCCCCGTAGTTGAAACTGATCAGAGGCTGGGAGCCGCCTGTGATCCCCAGCATCGGCGAGGTGATCAGGAGCATATAACTCTGCACAATGGTCGCAGCCGTCACCAGCGTATCTCCATATTCCGCCCCACCATAATACTGCAGCACCGCATTCATCGCGATGATGATGATACTGTCCGTCGCAGAGATCAGAAACGGGGAAAATCCGATCTTCACGATCTGTTTTCCGACCAAAAGATCCGGCCTCACCACTCCCAGCGGGACCCGCATTTTCTTTCTCCGCAACGTTCCCAGAACGAACGCGCAGGATGACATCTGGGCGATCACCGTCGCGACCGCGGCACCTGCCACATCCAGGTTGAAAAGAAAGATAAAGACCGGATCCAGAACAATATTGATGACCGCTCCGATCAGCGTGGTCATCATCCCGAGCAGCGGGAATCCCTGGGCCGTGATAAAAAAGTTCATCCCCATGGCGATCAGGGCAAAGACAGTCCCCGCCGTGTAGATCGTCATATAGGTATCCGCATAGGGGAAGGTGACTTCACTTGCGCCGAACCAGTTCAGGAGCTGGTCTTTTGTCAGGAGAAATGCCGCAGTCAGGACAACAGCGACAAGGATCATCATGGTAAAACTGTTCGCCAGGATCTTCCGCGCCCCTTTCTCATCCCCCGCTCCAAGGCGGACAGAAAAAAGGACGGAACCACCCACTCCGAACAATGTGCCGAAAGACGACAGGAGAGTGACTATGGGAGCGCACACTCCCACGCCCGCAAGGGCGTCCGCCCCCGTCACCGGGATATTACCCACATAGATCCGGTCCACGATGCTGTACAGGACATTTACAAACTGAGCAAACATGAACGGAACAGATACTTTTAATACAAGCAGGGGGATAGAATCCCTGCCGAAATCATTTGTCTTTTTCATCCTTCGTACCCCTCTCTTTTCTCATACCGCAGAACATTATAGCAGAAATATGAAAAGATGGAATACCTGACGCGAAAAACAGCGGGATCCGCTTTCATAAAAAGGCTGGATCCGTTAAGATAAAAACAACTTTATGGCAGAACAAAGAGTTCCGCTTGCGGAACTCTCGCGCCGAGCGCGGTCGCTCTAGCGACAAATTTCCACTTCGCGCGAGTGCGCATCCCGCGGAGCGTTTTGTTTAATAGGAAACGAAGTTTCCTATTAAACAAAAAAGATCCGATGCCACCGGCACCGGACCTTTTTCCTGTCTCTGTTCTCTTCCAATTATCCCTCGATCGCGATATGTTTCTTCGTCTCAACAACCTGCGGATCCTTCTTCGGGATACTCAGTTTCAGGATCCCATCCTCAAATCTTGCCTTGATGTCTTCATGGGTGATATCCTCGCCCACGTAGAAGCTTCTCTGCATCGCTCCTGCATAACGCTCTCTGCGGATATATTTGCCTTCCTTATTCTTCTCGTCTTTGTCCAGCCCCTTTGTCGCAGAGATCGTCAGGTAACCGTTTTCAAGTTCTACATTTATCTCATCTTTCTTAAATCCCGGAAGGTCGATGTCAAGCTCATATCCCGCGTCATGCTCACGGATATCTGTCTTCATCATGTTCTTTGCACTCTTACCGTACACCGGGTTCTTCTTTCCCCAGAACTCTCTGTCGAATCTGTCAAACGGGAAATCCATCCAGTCATCATCAAATAAGTTTTCTCCAAAAATACTAGGCATTAACATAAGTCATTTCTCCTTCCATAAATTAAATTCTCTGAATTGATCTATGGGCTGCTCACACAGCCTTATCAGCATCCTCGACTCTGTCTCGGATGTTGGTTTCAGGGAACTGCAGGATCCAGAACTTTATCAGAACAGCTTTCGTATTAGAATCCGTTGGTTCTGGTTTTTTTATTCCTTTTCCTTTGTTCTAGCTGTACTATAGCACATATTGTTAGCACTGTAAAGAGGTGAGTGCTAATTTTTTTAAGATTTTTTTAGAAAGTCCGAAAAAACCTTGATTTTACGGGCTTTCTGAGCATTTACAGCTTTTTAATTTGTTTCAAAAATGACTTACTACACCATTTTTACACCATTTCCGCGAAAACTACGAGCCATGCAGGGACGAAATTGAGTTGATTTTCGGGAGCGCGCTCACGGAAAATCATGCTCGGTTTTGGACCTATACGGCGACAGCCGCGACTGAGCGAGCCTGCTCGCGAGGTCCATGGCGAAGTCCCCTTTTGGGAGCTTGCTCACATAAAGGCACGCTCGGTTTTGGACCTATACGGCGACAGCCGCGACTGAGCGAGCTTGCTCGCGAGGTCCATGGCGAGGTCCCCTTGCATGACCTGAACTTCATCCAGTTTAGCAATCTCCCGAACGATTCTTTCCTGATCTGTAACGTGATTGTAAACATCCATTGTCACACTGATGTTGGCGTGTCCCATCACATACTGGACCACCTTGATATCCAGATCTGTCTCCGCCATACGGGTACATGCGGTATGTCTCAGGATATGAGCGGAAATATGAGGCATCTCCTCGGGTTTTCTTTTTTCCCGTTTTGCCCGCTCCCGTTCTTCCTGATTGTATGTCTTTACAATATCCCGCAGGATGAAATTGACGGAGCTTGGCATCATGGGACGTCCGCTTCTGCTCATGAAGATAAAATCTGAAAGGCCGTCAATCTCAACATCCCGAGGGATTCCAAGTTGGAAATTCAGCCGGCGCTGGGTCTCAAAGGCTTTTCCGACCATTTTGCTCATAGGGATCACCCGAATCCCGGCCTGTGTCTTCGGCAGAGTCTTATGGAAGTTACAGCCATCCCCATAATTTTTATAGGTCAACTGATGATCCACGGAAACCGTCCTCTTTTTCATATCCACGTCTTTCCATGTCAGCCCGATCAGTTCTCCGCATCTGAGACCGGTGCCGATCATAATCTGCAGCATCGGCAGATGAACTACAAAGTTCTCATGATCTCTGACAAAGGCAAGGAGCTTTCTCTGCTGATCCAGTGTCAGCGCCGTCCGTTTCTTCACCAGCTCTCCATAATCTCCCAGCGCCCTTTTTGCCGGATTCTTGCGAATAATGTCATCCATCACGGCAATCTCAAAGCTTGGATGGATCATATTGTGAATGTATTTGATCGTATTATGGGCATACTTCTGTTTGCTCAACTTCGAGTAAAACAGACGGACGTGCGACGGCCTTACCTGAACCGCTTTCATCTGCCCCAGATCATCTTTCACAAGGCTGTTCCACATCCGGCAGTAATTCTTCTTTGTGCTCTCCGCCAGCTTGATGGTATCCAGATGGATCTGAAACAGATCATTAAGGGTCATATTCCTGAACTCGGTATCCGTCAGCAGTCCTTCATCCAGATCTTTGTCGATCTCCTTTTCCTTTCTCCGAAGCTCCGCCAGATTCGGGGAATAGACAGCCAGACGCCTTCCGGTCCTTTCATCCTTGTACCGGTACATATAGAGTCCGTCTTTTCGCTGAGACTCCCCGGTCTTCAGATTTCTTCCTCTATTATCTTTTCTAGCCACAAAACCATCCCTTTCTGTACGTTTGCTTCCACCTCCGTCTGTTTCCGAGAATGGTCTTGTCCTGTCTATCAAAAGTATATCATAAAACCACTCTCACGCACACAATCTCCACTTATTCCGCGATCGCTTCCAGATACTTTTCCACCTTCTGTACCGAATACAGCACCCTGCGTCCGATGACGATCCTTGCCCCTGCGTCTTCACCGATCTTTCTTGCTGTCATCTGACCGCAGGACAGCAAGGCAGCCAGACCGTCAATATCCACTGCCAGCCGGAGATTACTCTCTCTTTCTTTTGTCTGTCTCAATTCACATCACCTCCCCCTTCATCTGTTCTTTCAGCCGGTTCAGTTTTTCCTGCACAGTCACACGTCTCCGGCTCTCCCCGGAAAAATTTACCGGAACACACATTTCCTTCAGCCGGTCATAAATTCGCGCGTGAGCCGTATCCCGAGGATTGTTCAGCTCATTCAGTGTCAGATTGGTAGTCACGATCAGCGGTTTGCCGCTCCGATACCTGCCGTCGATCACTGCATAGATCTGTTCCAAGCCATATTCCGTGCCCCGTTCCATTCCAAAATCATCCAGAATGAGAAGCGGGAATCTGCACAGAGATTTTATGTATTCATTCTTTTCCGAAAAATTAGAGGACAGATCGTTTAAGACTTCTGCAAAATTTGTCATGCGGACCGGAATTTCCTGTTCCAGCAGTGCATTGGCAATGCATCCGGCCAGAAAGCTTTTCCCTGTCCCTACCGCTCCCCAAA
>HHCFC02800__coassemble_1853_pt1 | contig 14369 bp, 12 predicted proteins | sample HHCFC02800__metabat2_high_PE_058 | metagenome-assembled genome bin HHCFC02800 | reverse complement strand
GTGAACGGAGTGATGTATTTTAAACTGAAGAAGATCAACATGGTAGAATCTCTGAAGAGTGTAGAATAGAAGAAAATAATAGAAATAGAGATATACGGGGACCATACAGACAGGATAGCTTTCCGGAAACGGAAGGAGATACGGCTGCAGGGTCCTTTTTTCTGTTTGTAAACTGCAACTTTTAAAATGGAAAGATCTGCCTGACAGAAAATAATGCTTGCAATATACCCCTTGAGGGTATATAATGTCACTGTAAAGAAAAATACCCCTATGGGGTTTGCGGGATATAAGAGAGGTGTATTTATGGAAGAGAAGAAAGCCTGTCCCGGATGTTCCAATAAGACAAAGGAACGTTCGGAAAAAGAATATAAAGATCTGATCAACCGCTTGAGCCGGATCGAGGGCCAGGTACGGGGAATCCGGAGGATGGTGGAGGAGAATGCCTACTGTCCGGATATCCTGATACAGGTCTCGGCGGTGAATGCGGCGCTGAACAGCTTCAACAAGGTACTGCTGGCGAATCACATCCGGACCTGTGTGGCGGATGACATCCGTGACGGGAAGGAAGAGACGATCGATGAGCTGGTCATGACCCTGCAGAAGCTGATGAAGTAGACTGGAGGGAGAGAAATGAAACAATATAATGTGACCGGGATGAGCTGCGCGGCGTGCAGTGCCCGGGTGGAAAAGGCAGTGTCAAAGGTGCCGGGCGTTAGCTCCTGTTCAGTGAGCCTGCTGACAAATTCCATGGGAGTAGAGGGAACAGCATCCCCCTCGGATATTATCATGGCCGTAGAGAATGCAGGCTATGGCGCGTCGGAAAAGGGGGCGCAGAAAAGCGGGGCTGCGCCGGCAGCTTCTGCCTCGGCTGCGGAAGATTCCCTGAAAGATACGGAGACCCCGAAGATGAAGAAGAGGCTGACCGCTTCTCTGTGTTTCCTGATCCCGTTGATGTATTTCTCTATGGGACATATGATGTGGGGATGGCCTGTCCCGTCTTTTCTGGAAGGGAACCACGTAGCGATGGGGCTGATCCAGCTCCTGCTTACGACGGCTGTCATGGTCATTAACCAGAAGTTTTTTATCAGCGGTTTTAAGGGACTGATCCACGGAGCACCCAATATGGATACTCTCGTTGCGCTGGGCGCCGGGGCGTCCTACGGATACAGCACATATGCGCTGTTTGCCATGACGGATGCCCAGATGCGTGGTGACACAGCGGCGGTGATGTCCTACATGCATGAGTTTTATTTTGAGTCTGCGGCAATGATCCTGACACTGATCACGGTGGGAAAGATGCTGGAGGCGCGTTCTAAAGGGAAGACGACGGATGCGCTCAAGAGCCTGATGAAACTGGCTCCGAAGACTGCTGTTATCATAAAGAACGGTGTGGAGACAGAAGTATCTGTCGATCAGGTGCGAAAAGGCGATGTATTCGTTGTCAGACCGGGTGAGAATATACCCGTGGACGGTATCGTCCTGGAGGGGAGCAGCGCGGTCAATGAATCTGCCCTTACGGGAGAAAGTATCCCCGTGGATAAAAAGCCGGGCGATGCGGTGTCGGCGGCAACAGTGAACCATTCCGGATTTATCCGCTGTGAGGCAACAAGAGTGGGGGAGGACACAACGCTCTCCCAGATCATCCAGATGGTGAGCGATGCAGCTGCGACCAAGGCGCCGATCGCCAAGATCGCGGACCGGGTATCGGGCGTGTTTGTGCCGGCGGTCATCGTGATCGCGGCTGTCACGACAGTGGTCTGGCTGCTGGCGGGACAGACCATCGGATTTGCCCTGGCGAGAGGGATCTCGGTGCTTGTGATCAGCTGCCCCTGTGCCCTTGGCCTTGCAACGCCGGTGGCGATCATGGTCGGGAATGGAATGGGCGCGAAACACGGGATCATGTTCAAGACAGCGGTCTCCCTTGAGGAGGCCGGAAAGACCCGGATCGTTGCCCTTGACAAGACAGGGACTATCACCAGCGGCGAGCCTCGAGTCACGGATATGATCCCGGCAGCAGGGGTGACAGAGGAGGAACTCCTCCTCAATGCCTATGCTCTGGAAAAGAAGAGCGAGCATCCGCTGGCACATGCGATCCTCGTAAAGGCAGAGGAGAGCGGGATCGATCCGTCTGTGGAGACGGAGGGATTCCATGCCGTTCCCGGAAACGGACTTTCAGGACGTCTGGGAACAGATGAACTCGCCGGAGGCAATCTGAAGTTTATCAGCGGCAGTGCAGAGATCTCTGACGATATAAGAAAGAGGGCGGAAGAACTTGCGGAAGAAGGAAAGACACCGCTGTTCTTCAGCAGGAACGGAAAGCTGATCGGTATCATCGCTGTGGCGGATGTGATCAAGGAAGACAGTCCGCAGGCAGTGAGGGAACTCCAAAACATGGGAATCCATGTGGTCATGCTGACCGGAGATAATGAGCGGACGGCGAAAGCCATCGGCGCACAGGCGGGAGTGGATGAAGTCATTGCAGGAGTCCTGCCTGACGGAAAAGAAAATGTGATCCGGTCTCTGAAGAAAAAAGGAAAAGTTGCCATGGTGGGCGACGGCATTAACGATGCGCCTGCACTGACAAGGGCGGATATCGGGATCGCCATCGGAGCGGGAACTGATATCGCCATTGATGCAGCGGATGTTGTCCTGATGAAGAGCCGGCTGAGCGATGTGCCCGCGGCGATCCGTATGAGCCGTGCCACGCTGCGCAACATTCACGAAAACCTGTTCTGGGCGTTCTTCTACAACGTGATCGGGATCCCGCTGGCGGCAGGGGTGTGGATCCCGCTGTTCGGCTGGCAGTTAAACCCCATGTTCGGGGCTGCGGCAATGAGTCTTTCCAGCTTCTGCGTGGTGACCAACGCGCTGCGTCTTAATTGGTTCAACATGTATGATGCGAGAAAAGATAAAAAGATCAAAAATCATAAAAAACAGGAGGAAACAACAATGCAGAAAACAATGAAGATCGAAGGAATGATGTGCGGACACTGTGAGGCAAGAGTGAAGAAAGTGCTGGAGGCGCTCCCACAGGTAGACGAGGCAGAAGTGAGCCATACTGCGGGCACTGCAGTGGTAACGCTGAATGCAGAACTTGATGATGAGACTCTGAAAAAGACAGTGGAAGATCAGGATTACAAAGTAGTTGGGATCGAGTAAACAGATAAGATACAAGATCCGGAAAAATGGGAAGGAGCTGCGGCATATCACATGGAATTTGATGTGGCAGCTCCTTCTGTGTTTTTGTGAGGACTCCGTTCAGGCAGAGTGAAAGAACTTTACAGGTGTCTGGGGGATCGCTCTTATCTGATACGGATTCAGTCACGGTAGATGACATCTCCCCCGCAGATCGTATATTTTACTTTGCCATACAGCTTCCAGCCGGTGAAAGGAGAATTGGAAGACATGGAGAGGTATTCGGTCGGCGTCCAGCACTCCTCGGGATCGAAGAGGACCAGATCCGCTGCCTTTCCGATCTCTATCCGGCCGCTCGGCAGATGGTAAAGATCCGCCGGGTTGACTGTCATCTTCTCCAGCAGCTGCATCAGGGTCAGATGTCCGGGGCGCACCAGGGAGGTGATGCCGAGAGCCAGGGCGGTCTCCAGCCCGATGATGCCGCTGGGGGCGCCGGTGATGGAACGTCCTTTCTCCTCAGGGCTGTGAGGTGCATGGTCTGTAGCGATGATGTCGATCGTGCCGTCGGCAAGTCCTGTGATGATCGCCTGACGGTCTGCCTCTGTACGGAGGGGCGGGTTCATCTTTGCCAGAGTACCGTATTTTAAGACTGCATCTTCTGTAAGTGTAAAGTGATGGGGCGTTGCCTCTGCGTGGAGTTTTGCTCCCAGGGCTTTGTACATCCGCACGATCTCTACGGAACGCCCGGAGCTGATGTGCTGGATCACCACATGGGCTCCGGAGCGGAGCGCAAGAAGGCAGTCCCTTGCCACCAGGGACTCTTCCGCGATGGAAGGGGAACCGTAGATTCCAAGCTGTTCGGAGACGGGACCGTGATTGATGCCGTTGTTCTTGATAAAGGACGGATCTTCCTCGTGAAGGCTGATCGGGAGTCCGATCTCTGCAGCTTTCTCCATTGCATCATAGAGGAATGCGGCATTCTTCAGCGGGATCCCGTCATCGGTGAAGCCGCAGGCTCCGGCAGCGGCTAAAGCTTTCATGTCTGTCGGCTCCTCGCCTTTGAGTCCGAGGGAAACGGATGCTGCCTGGAAAATACGGATCTTTTCCTCTCTGCTCCTGGTCAGGATATCAGAAAGCGTCTGTTCATTGTCCACGACAGGAGAGGTGTTCGCCATACAGATAACGGCTGTGAATCCTCCCTTTGCTGCCGCGAGAGAACCGGTATGGAGATTTTCTTTGCGGGTGAATCCCGGGTCCCGGAAATGTACGTGCGTATCGATGAGTCCTGGAGCTGCCACAAGCCCTTCCGCAGAGATCGCATCTTCTGAAGGAGCGGGAGAGAGGTCTTCCCCGATCTCAGAGATGAGACCACCGGTGATACGGATGTCACATTTTCGTGACGTATGTGTGGAAGGATCTGTTAAAAGAGCGTTTTTGATTATCATAGTTACCTCCTGAATCTCTGTCATTCTGATCTGTTTTCTGCAATAAGTATAACGTCTCGAGCCCGTTGGTTCAAGATGCCAAATATTGTACCTGAGATAAAGCGTCAGTCCGGCCTGCCCTTATGTCTGCAGAGACCGGTCTGCAGTTTAGCCCGGAGAATAGTGGGGGTGTCATAAAAAACGGGAGAGTCCTTTCGGCGCTGTGCCTTGGACTCTCCCGGTACAAATCCAGAGGATGCTCAGGTGCCTCCTACAGCTGACGATAAAGATGACGCGGTATTCCGTCAACCATTACAGGAGATACATCGCCCTGGATCAGCGGGCGTACATAGCTGACAAACTCATCTGTTACATAAGAGCCGTCTTCATTTACCCATTCACGGGGAACGAGTTTTTCATCGTTGGCGATCTTGTGGACATCCTTTACTTCCGTTCCGCTCTGGTACGGGTCATCGGACAGTCTCTGGAGAACGACCATCTTCCCGGAATCGCCTTCGTCCGCTGCTTTGACTGCAGCGCCGCCCACCTGATAAGCTTCCAGGATATCCACACGGGATGCGCAGTGAGAAGCAGAGCGCTGCAGAGAACTCAGTTCGATAGAACGGGTCTTGCATCCGATCTCACCTGCGATATAACTTGCCAGATAGTTTGCAGTTCCTGAGAGCTGTTTGTGACCGAACGCGTCCACAAAGTCGATGCTCTGTCCAAGTTCGCACACATAGCGGCCGTCCGCAAGGCGGATCCCTTCGGAAACGGCAACGACAACGGATGATTTTTTCGTTAAAAGTTCTTTGACTTTGGAGCCGAAGGCTTCGATATCAAAAGGAAGCTCCGGGAGATAGATCAGGTCCGGTCCGGAGCAGTCCTCGCCTCTTGCAAGAGCAGCAGCGCCTGTCAGCCATCCGGCATTTCTTCCCATGATCTCTACGATGGATACAAGACCTTTTTCGTATTCCAGGCAGAAGCTGTCCCGGATGATCTCCTTGACAGAAGTTCCGATATATTTTGCCGCGCTTCCGTAACCGGGAGTGTGGTCTGTGAGAGCAAGGTCGTTGTCGATCGTCTTCGGGCATCCGATAAAGCGGGTCGGGTGTCCTGTGATGATCGCATAATCTGAAAGTTTTTTGATCGTATCCATGGAATCGTTTCCGCCGATATAGATAAACGCTTCGATGTTCAGTTTGTTCAGGATGCCGAAGATCTTTTCATATACATCTTTGTCCTCGTGGATCTCCGGAAGTTTATACCTGCAGGAACCCAGAAACGCAGCGGGTGTCCTCTTTAAAAGCTCGGCGTCCAGTTCGTTCGTGATATATTCGGACAGGTCGATATACCTTTCCTGAAGAAGCCCCTGAATCCCGTGCAGCATTCCATAAACCTTTGCAGCCCCGCGGTCTTTTGCTGTGCGGTAAACGCCGGCAAGGCTGGAATTGATGGCAGCGGTGGGGCCGCCTGACTGTCCTACTATAACATTACCTTTCATGATCTCTTACCTCCGTGATATAGATATATTTCAAAGTGCCTTTCGGACCGAAAGCCTCCGCCCGTAAACGGCATGCGGGAAATTCCCGCCGTTATTACCAGTTTAGTGCATAATGACCAATTTGTAAATGAAAAAATGTAATTTATACACAAAAATAACGAAATAGAGCGACTTTTTGGCGAAAAGAATTAAAAGATGGTATGATAGAGAAAATCAGGTGCAGTATGAAAAATAAGAAATGCACTGTGAAAAGAGAGGTATGATATGAAAAAATATGACTATCTGATCGTTGGAGCCGGACTCTATGGAGCGGTGATGGCGCATGAACTTGGAAAAAAAGGAAAGAAATGTCTTGTGATCGACCGCAGGGATCACATTGCCGGGAACATTTACTGCGAGGATGTGGAGGGAATCCATGTACACAAATACGGCGCGCATATTTTCCACACTTCCGATAAGAAGATCTGGGACTATATCAACCAGTTTGCGGAGTTTAACAACTATATCAATTCCCCTGTGGCGGTGTATAAGGACGAACTTTATAACCTTCCGTTCAATATGAACACCTTCAGCAAGATGTGGGGGATAAAGACACCTCAGGAGGCGAAGGAGATCATAGAGAAACAGCGCCGGGAAGCGGGCATCACAGAGCCGAAGAACCTGGAAGAACAGGCGCTGTTCCTTGGCGGACGAGATATCTATGAGAAGCTGATCAAAGGGTATACGGAGAAACAGTGGGGAAGAAAATGTACGGAACTTCCGACATTTATCATCAAGCGTCTCCCCTTCCGCTTTATCTATGACAATAACTATTTTAATGACAGGTACCAGGGAATCCCGATCGGAGGCTATACGGCGATCGTGGAAAAGATGCTCGAGGGAACGGAAGTGCGTACCGGTACAGATTTCTTCGAATTCAGAAAAGAAAATCCGGATATCGCGGAGAAGATCATCTTCACAGGTATGATCGACGAGTATTTTGATTATAAGCTGGGCGCGCTGGAGTACCGGTCTGTCCGCTTTGAGACTGAGGTCCTGGACTGTGAGAACTATCAGGGAAATGCGGTCGTTAACTATACGGACCGTGAAGTCCCATATACTCGTGTGATCGAACACAAGCACTTCGAGTTCGGAAAACAGGAGAAGACGGTCATCTCCAGAGAATATTCTTCCGAGTGGAGCGTGGGGATGGAACCGTACTATCCGGTCAACGATGAGAAGAACAACGCCCTCTTTGCAGAGTATAAGAAGCTGGCTGAGAAGGAAGAAAATGTGATCTTCGGCGGAAGGCTGGGAGATTACAAGTATTATGACATGGATAAGGTAGTGGCAGCAGCTCTTGCACGCCTGGAAGAGCTGGGATAAGAAAGACAGCAGAATGTGGGTGCCGCCGGGTCATTTTCAGAGAGATCTGTGAATGGTCCGGCGGCATTTTTCTGTTCCTGGGGACAGCGTATGCAGTGACCGTTTTGTATAAAAATTTCTTGCATTTCTTATCTGCTTCAAGTATGATATACATATCCTGACCGGTCTGGTCAGAAAGAAAGTTCAAAGATCAGTATCAATTCAGTATCAGTTCTGATGAGATTCACATGGATTGGAAGTGCAGACGTGTACGGCGGTATGAGGGACCGCGGGACGATCGGCAGCAGAAAAAAGAATATGGCAGAGATGTATGAAGTTTTTCGGTTTATCGATCAGGGAATGCGCTGCAGGCAGAGTCTTGACTGCGTGGAAGGGACCCTTCTCGCCTATTATCTGAGAGAGAACCCGGAGATGGAGAAGGCGGTGATCTTCGAGTGGTTCAGACAGATAGGCAGAAATCTGGAACAGTATCGAAGATGCAGGAACGGAAAAGGATATCGTTATCTTAATCCTTACAGCATCATAGTGACAGAGGAAGAGCGGATCTGCCTGCTGAACCCGGACGCCCCGGAAAATGAGCCCGCCATGAAGAAGATGCAGCAGAGAGCTGTAAGAGAACACTTCGTCAAGCCGGTCCTGGGGAAGAACACGGGCGGAACATATACGGCAGATCTGTTCGGGTACGGAAAGACAATGCAGTTCATGCTCGCATATACGACGGTGATCCCCCGGCTGACCAGGACAGAAGAGATGAGAATGGCACGGGTCATAGGTCGTTGTATCGGAGAAAGGAAAAGGCAGTATGAGGACCTGCGTCAGATCCTGAAGGACCTTCCGGAGATACGTGAAATGACTGTGCACGGCAAAAGAAGATCACGGCTGTTCCTGCTGTTCCTGACAGCGAGCGTCCCCGCCGGGATCCTGCTGTATACGGGAGCAGGACCCGGAAGTACGGAAACGGCGGAGATTCGCCTGGCAGAAGAAAGCGGGGAGGATGACGGCTCTGCTCCGGATGAGATGCAGTCAAATGAGCGGAAGGAGGATGAAGGGAAAACAGAAGAGAACACAGAAGAGAACACGGATCAGGAGGGCGCCGGGACATTGCCGGAAGAGCGGGTTACGGCGGAGGAATATGTATCTGCCGTGGCGGAAGAACTGGAGGAGAAACTGCTTGAGAATACAGCGGAAGGAAATGCGGAGGTCCTCTCTATCGGGGAGGAGCTGGAGAGAAATACGCTGCGGGCTCTCGCAGCGGCATATGAGCGGGAGGAGATGATGGAGGAGGCGGTCAGCGCGTATGGGCGCCTTATCGAGATCGAAGAGAGGCAGGAGCTGATCGAGAGTGCATGTATCAGAAAAATGAATCTGGAAGCCGGTCAAAGGCGGTATGCGGCTGCTCTGCTGACAGGAGAAAAGGCACTGGAGAAATTGGGAGGATCAGACCCGGTCAAAGAGGCGATGGAAGGATACAGGGCAGAAATGGAAAAGGAGGAGCAGGATGAAGAACAAAAGGACCAGGAAAAATAGAAAAATGCGGGTGATAATGTTTTTGAACGCTGGGGTGCTCCTGATGTTCCTATGCATGACCGTTTCGGTTTTGGGAGCCTCATCCGGTTTTGCAGAGAAAACAGAAGAATACAGCAAGCCGGAGATAGTGTGTCCGGAAACAGGACCGGGATCAGAGTGGTATCAGAATGCACCGGAAGTGACGATCATCCATACAGAACCGAATGCAGTGTGCAGATATCTGATCACGGCGCCGTCGGGGAAAAAGACAGAAGGAGAACTGCGGATCGAACAGACAGAAGAGACGGAGCAGCCGATGGAGACGGGGCCAGTCGGGGAAGGGAAGACAGAGCGACCGGATGAGGATGGAACGTCAGAGAGTGGAGATGAGGATGAGCCGGGGGATGAATCCGAATCCGGGGCTGATGACGGGACTGGACAGGAAGAAGGAATGCGAAGCGGTGGACAGGGTGAGCAGGAGGGAGATCATGAGGAAAAACAGGAGCCTGCGGTGGCAGTCATTGGGCCGGAAACATGGGAGGAGGGAGAGAACCTCCTTACGGTCTGGCTGGAGACGGAGCCGGAAGGCAGGCAGATGCACCGGCAGGAAAGGATGATCCGGGTGGATGAGAGCGGACCCGGGAAAGTGACGTTCTCCTATCGGGATACAGAGGGAGGCTGTTTTTCCTCTTCGTTCAAGGTGGCAGTCGCGGCATCGGATACTGTTTCCGGAGTAAAAGAGATCGTGTGCGGCGTGGGCGGAGGAAAGAAAGAGCTGATAGAAGGAAGTCAGGGGATACTGGAGATCACACCGGGTTTTGAGGGGAAGATCACAGCTTATGCAGTGGACCGGTCCGGAAGAGCAGGAGTAAAGAGCGAGTCATCCCGGATCTGCTGTGAAGATGAAGCCCCGATGATCAGTCTTGAGACAGGGACGGGAGAGAATGTCTGGCAGCAGAAAACGGCTGCAGTCCGTATCCGGGTGGATGAGAGCGGAGAAAAATATGGATTTGCTTCCGGATTAAAAAGTATAACATACTATATCGGGGGACAGGCTGCAGGCAGAAGAGAGTATTCTTCTTTAGAAAAAGCAGTATTTACAGATACCCTGGAATTTGAGGCTGACAGACCGTCACAGAACGGGGAAGGCGTGCCGGTCATGGTCCATGTCCTGGACCGGGCGGGGAATACATCTGTAAAGATCAAGGAACTGTTTGTTGACAGCGAGCCTCCGGTGATCGAAATAAAGGGGATAGAAGATTCTGTGATCACGGGAGAAGATGTGGAGATGGAAATAAAGGTCTCGGAAGAAAATATACTTTCGGAGTGCATGATCTGCATCTGTCATACTGCTCCGGAAGAAGAAACGAAAGAGATCATAAGTCTGACTCTGGAAGTTACAGTATGTATCTGGACCGGGAACCTTATTTTTCGGGGGAGATGGTGACAGAGGAGGGGGAGAGGCTCCTCGAGGTGCGGGCAGAAGACGCCGCCGGGAATGTGTCATTCGCAAAAGCAGTGTTTACGATCGACCATACGCCTCCGGTCATGTACTGGGGTGAGTTGAAAGACGGTGAGACATATGATGACAGTGTTGTCCTCAGTCTGTGGGTCGACGGAGCAGGGGAGTGGATCCGGGATATCGATATCAATGGCGAACCGCAGAAACTCAGCGCAGACAGCAGGATCTTTGAGTATAAGATCACAGAGGAGGGAACGTATACTGTTAAGGGAGAGGCGGAGGATCTGGCAGGGAACCGAAAAGAAGAAGAGATATATTTTGAAGTCAGAGAGAGCGGTGATCTCGCAGGAAAAGTGATCGGACCGGTGAAAAGGATCTTTTCCGGGAATGCGGAAGGTGGAAGCGGAAGAAGTACAGACATGGAGAGCGTATCAAACGGATCCGGGATGCGGGCGGTGACAGTACTTGCTGCTGCCGGGTGCTGCGCGGTCGCATGTGTTTTTGCGGCAAAACGGCTGAAAAAGAAAAAATCCCCCTGAACAGGGAGGATGCCGGGTGACCGATCGGCTCGGTCCCCGGCATGTATTATGAAAAAGTTTATTCAATTAACTTCTTGGCGTCTTGTTTATCTTTTCGATGGTTATAGTATAGGTGAGAGAAATGAAGAAACAATGATAAGAAAGTGAAAGATTTTTAAAGGATAAATGAACAATTTATGAACGATATAAAGTAAAAGACCGATGGGGGAGCCATCGGTCTTTTGAGGGGAGTATAAATAATTAATAAGGGGTTGTAGAAAGTAACCTTTCTACAATAGACAGTATAATATATGGAATTGGAAAAAGCAAGCAAAAAATGAAAAAAGTGTTCGAAACATGTATAAAAACTACAGCGCCAAGAGACAATAAGGGTGTATCAAATAAACAGGAGGGATACTTCATGGCAAAGAATTATAACAACATGAACAACAATTCAAACAAAAATTCAGGGAAAAACTCTTATTCATCTTATGCGGATGAGCAGAGAAACAAAAATGCAGGCAAAAACAGTTCCACTTCCAACGCGTCTGATCCGCGCAGCAAGAACAGCGGGAAGAACATGGAGTCTGACGACATGACAGACCGCTATTAAGCAGCAGAAAAAACAGAAAAAAAGCGGATCTTCAGATCGGATCCTGTGAAGATCTGGAATCCGAAATGGGCAGAGGCAGGGTAAAGTTAACCTTTACTCTGCCTTTGATTTATAGTAAGATGGATACAAACCAAAAAGAGGACGGAAGGATTTCATGGAAAAAATGGAATGGATCGCGCCCTGTCACTTTGGATTGGAGTCCATACTTAAGAGAGAGATCCAGGACCTTGGATATGAGATCGTCCAGGTCGAGGATGGAAGAGTGACATTTCGTGGTGGTATTGACGCTGCCGGCAGGGCCAATATATTTCTGCGGACGGCAGAACGCATACTTCTAAAAGTGGGAAGTTTTAAAGCATATACTTTTGATGAACTGTTTGAAAAGACGAAAGCACTTCCATGGGAAAGATATATCCCGGAAGATGGGAAATTCTGGGTGACAAAAGCATCTTCGGTCAAGAGCAGGCTTTTCAGCCCGTCAGATATACAATCGATCATGAAGAAAGCTATGGTCGAGCGCCTGGGATCACATTATCATATCCAATGGTTTAAAGAGGAGGGTGCATCCTATCCGGTCAGAGTCTTCCTGATGAAAGATGTTGTGACGATAGGGATCGACACATCCGGGATGTCACTGCACAAGAGAGGCTACCGGCCTGCAGCTGGAAAAGCTCCGATAGCGGAGAACCTTGCGGCGGCCCTGATCATGCTTACTCCGTGGAAGAAAGACAGGATACTGGTGGACCCGTTCTGCGGGAGCGGGACGTTCCCGATCGAGGCGGCTATGATAGCAGCCAATATCGCTCCGGGCATGAACAGGTCTTTTACGGCGGAATCATGGACGAACCTGATAGACAGAAAATACTGGTATGAGGCGGTTGACGAGGCAAATGACCTGATAGATGACGGGATAGAGACGGACATACAGGGGTATGACATAGATTCGGATGTGCTCCGGACTGCCAGGCAGAATGCTGAAAATGCCGGGGTGTCCCACATGATCCATTTTCAGCAGAGGGCGGTAAAGGACCTGAGCCATCCGAAAAAGTACGGATTTATCATAACGAATCCGCCTTACGGGGAACGGATGGAGGAAAAAGAAAGCCTTCCCCGGCTCTACAGGGAATTCGGAGACAGCTTCAGAAGGCTGGACAGCTGGTCTGCATATATGATCACAAGTTACGAGGAAGCGGAAAGATATTTCGGAAGAAAGGCGGACAGGAACAGAAAAATATACAATGGAATGCTCCGTACATATTTTTATCAGTTTTCCGGACCGAAACCGCCGAGACAGAGGAGATAGAAGGAACTTAAGATGGAAAGAAGAATTGTATTTGCTACTGGTAATGAAAATAAAATGAAAGAGATCAGGATGATCCTCGCGGATCTGAATCTGGAGATCATTTCCATGAAGGAGGCGGGCGTTGACATTGAGATCGTCGAGGATGGGATGTCCTTTGAGGAAAATGCAGAGATCAAGGCAAGGGCGGTCTCACGAGTCCTGACAAACGACATTGTGCTCGCGGATGATTCGGGACTTGAGATCGATTATCTGGATAAAGCGCCGGGAATCTATTCTGCCCGGTTTGCGGGGGAGGATACATCTTACGATATCAAAAACCGTATTTTCCTTGACCGTCTGGAAGGGGTGCCGGATGAGGAGCGGACAGCGCGTTTTGTCTGTGCGGTCGCGGCGGTGTTTCCTGACGGGACATCAGAAACTGTGCGGGAGACGATCGAGGGAAGGATCGCCCACGAAATTGTCGGGAATAACGGGTTCGGATATGACCCGATATTTTATGTGCCGGAATACGGATGTACCACGGCTGAGATGACTCCGGAACAGAAGAACGAACTGAGCCACAGGGGAAAGGCTCTCCGTTCCATGAAAAAGATACTGGAAAAGAAGTTCAGAGAGGAAGATATATGAGGGTATTGATCGTCAGTGATACACACGGCAGACATGGTGCGTTTGACCGTGCACTGGAAGAGGCGGGGAAGTTCGACATGTTTATCCATTTGGGGGATATTGAAGGCGGGGAGGATTATATAGAAGCTGTTGTTGACTGTGAAAAACACATGGTGCGTGGGAATAACGACTTCTTTTCAGACCTGCCGAGAGAAGAAGAGTTCTATATAGGCTCTTATAAGGTTTTCATCACACATGGACACGCTTATTATGTGTCTCTTGATCCGGAATGCATTTTGGAAGAAGGAAGAGCCCGGAAGGCGGATATCGTCATGTTTGGACATACCCATAAGCCCTATTTCCATCAGGAAGACGATATTACAGTATTGAATCCGGGAAGTTTGTCTTTCCCGCGTCAGGAAGGGCGCAGGGGCAGCTATATGATCCTTGAGATCGGAGCGGATGGAAGACCGCATTTTGAGCAGCGGTATCTCTAGCAGTTCCTCCTTGAAAGGCTTTGAAATGTTGAAAGGAAAAGAATGTCCTGATATCAGCCGCTGAGCAGGCTGAAAAAGCGTTGAAAAAATAAATTAAAAAAATTGCAAAAACATGTTGACAATATGCGAAGCTTATAATATAATAATTTTCGCGCTACGGGTTAGACAGGAACCTAAAGCGGACACCGGGGTGTGGCTCAGCTTGGCTAGAGCGCCTGGTTTGGGACCAGGAGGTCGCAGGTTCGAATCCTGTCACCCCGATATGTGCGGGTGTAGTTCAATGGTAGAACACCAGCCTTCCAAGCTGGATACGTGAGTTCGATTCTCATCACCCGCTTTCTCACAGAGATGTGAGGGCATTGCAAAATGAGATTTGCATAAGAGTCTGTAGCTCAGCTGGATAGAGCAACGGCCTTCTAAGCCGTAGGTCGTGGGT
>HHCFC02800__coassemble_1842_pt1 | contig 14472 bp, 17 predicted proteins | sample HHCFC02800__metabat2_high_PE_058 | metagenome-assembled genome bin HHCFC02800 | reverse complement strand
CGAGATATCAGAAAAAAGAAATAAGTGAAGGCTAAATATTCTTATCTACAACAACTTTATGAAAGCCGGGATTTTATACGCTGATAAAATTAATACCGTTAGCCCAAGCTATGCCGGTGAAATCCAAACACCAGCATTTGGTTGCGGGTTAGATGGTGTATTGCGAATGGTAAATTGGAAGTTATCAGGGATTTTAAATGGGATTGATTATGAAACTAATAATCCTAAGACTGATCCTAACATTAAACACACCTTTACCAAGAATAATTTGAAGGGTAAGGCGGTGGATAAGGCTGAATTACAGCAAAAGTTTGGCTTGCCGGTTAGAAAAGACGTTCCCCTAATTGGAATTGTCAGTCGGCTAACTTACCAAAAAGGCTTCCAGTTAGTAGTAAGCGAAATGGAAAACTTGCTTCAATTTGATGTTCAAGTAGTAGTGCTTGGTACAGGCTACCCTGATTTAGAACATGACTTTTGGTACTTTGGTGATAAGTATCCAGATAAGTGTGGGGTCAAGATTGATTTTGATGTTAACCTGGCTCAAGAAATCTACGCAGGTTGTGATATGTTCTTGATGCCATCTGCCTTTGAACCATGTGGCTTATCCCAGATGATTTCGATGCGTTATGGGACCCTACCAATCGTTCACCAAATTGGGGGCTTAAAGGATAGTGTTGAAGCGTATAATCCAATCGAACATACCGGGACCGGCTTTGGGTTTGAAGAATACAATTCATTTTATATGATGGAAACAATTAAACAGGCATTAGGGGTTTATACTAATGAACCAAAAGTTTGGAAGAAATTGGTAACTAATGCGATGAAGAGAGACTCTAGTTGGCAGACAGCTAGTCAAAGCTATGAAGCGCTTTATGAAGAAATTATCCGTAATTAATGTTGCTAAAGGTTAAGTCTTTTGTCCAGCTAACGTGTTAATAAAAATAAGGAGCTGGGGATTGGTATTATTCCTGGCTCCTTTTTTAAAAAAGGGAGAGGAATTATGGAACTTACTAAAGAGAACTTTGTGGAAAAATTTGAAGAACGGTTAGAAACAAAATATGCTCTAGATGTAAAAGATGCGACCGCTTATGAACTATATGATACCTTATGTTCGTTAGTGAAGTCTGCTTACACTAGAAAGTGGCGTCAAACTTGGAAAGAGTACGTCAACAAAGATGAAAAACAAATTTATTATTTTTCAATTGAATTTTTGCCAGGTAAGATGCTAAAGAGCAACCTTTTAAACATGGGGTGGTTAGAAACAGTTCAAGCAGGGTTAGCAGAATTAGGAATCGACCTAGAAGATTTAGTGAAGGTTGAACCTGATATGGCCTTAGGAAACGGTGGGCTAGGTCGCTTAGCGGCTGCCTTCATGGATTCCTTAGCTTCGGATGGTTTTCCTGGAAATGGTAATGGGATTCGCTATAAGTATGGTCTATTTAAACAAAAGTTTGTTAATGGTTACCAGGTTGAATTACCTAGTGTTTGGTTGAAATCTGGGGTAGGTAATGCTTGGGAAGTAAGGCGTGCTAGTAAGGCCGTTATGGTCAGAATGGGTGGTCACGTTCACCTAGAACAAAAGGGGGACTACCTTGAACCAGTTTATGAAGATGGGATGATCATCCGGGCGGTTCCTTATGATACGGGGATGGTTGGTTATCATAATCAACACGTTAATACTTTGAGACTATGGGAAGCGGAAATTCCTGAATGGATACGGTATGGAAGTACGAAGCCTCTGAAGATACGGAAGTCACATTCACATGGAAGCTGAACGTTTCATCCGGAAAAGCAAAGTTTGTGCTGATAGACCCGGACGGGAATCTTTCTACTCTGGCTGAATGTAAAGCAGAGTCGGGCGGGGAACAGGACGGAACAGAAACTTTCGAGATGAAAAAAGGGGAAAACCGGGTCAAACTGGTCGGGGCGGAGAAAACGTCTCTGGAGTATGAGTTCACCGCAGATGAAGGCAATGTGCAGACACTTGGATAATGTGGAGTAGAGAGGATGATCGGAGGATACTGTCATGGGAAAAGGATTGATCGTTTACCAGTCGAAATACGGGGCAGCAAAGAAATATGCCATGTGGCTGGCAGAAGCCACAGGATTTGATGTGGTCGAGACGCCGAAAGCAGACAGCCGGGCGCTGAAAGAGTATGACAGGATCGTACTGTGCGGAAGCATCTATGCGTCGGGGATAGCAGGGATCTCTTTTCTGAGGAAGAACAGACAGGCGATCAAGGGAAAGAAGACAGCGGTCTTCTGCGTAGGGGCTTCCCCCTATGATGAGAAAGCGCTTGAAGAAGTAAAGGAACATAATCTGAAAGAAGACTTAAAGGAGATTCCAATGTTTTATGGAAGAGGAGCCTGGGATGAATCATCCATGTCTTTCAAGGACCGGACATTATGTAAAATGCTCCAGAAAGCAGTCGCAAAGAAAGATCCGTCAACCTATGAGCCATGGATGACCGCACTGATGTGCGCGGTGGGACAGAAATGTGACTGGACGGATAAGAAGTATCTGGAACCGGTCATACAGTATATGAATGAATAAGGCGGGAGAAATGTATGATACTCAGGAAATACCGTTCTTCTGACTGTGAAAAGATGGCGCAGCTTTTCTATGAGACCGTCCATTCGGTGAATGCGGCGGACTATACAGAGGAACAGCTTGATGCATGGGCGGACGGAAGCATTGATATGGGAGCCTGGGACAGGTCATTCCGGGAGCATCACACCGTTGTGGCAGTGGAAAGCAGGGGAGATACAGAACGGATCATTGGCTTTGGCGATATGGACAGATCGGGTTACCTGGACAGACTCTATGTTCATAAGGACCATCAGAGGCAGGGAATCGCTTCTTTGATCTGCGATGAACTGGAGCGGACGGCAGAGGCAGAACGATTTACCACGCACGCTTCGATCACGGCGAAGCCGTTCTTTCTGAAAAGAGGTTACAGAGTTGTAAAGGAACAGAAGGTTGAGCGGGCAGGTGTATTTCTGACAAATTATGTGATGGAGAAATACTCTTCCGGCGGTGCGGAGCATTCGGGAAACAGGGCGCTCGGGCTGTAGTCGAAGCGGCGGAAAACCGGATCCACACAGGGGATGTGACCTATCTGACGGAACAGAATGAGATCCACCGGAAAGTTTTCGGATAGAACACGTGTGAGGAGAGAACGAGATGGAGAATGAGAAAGTATATAAGATGGAGTTTTCAAAGATCTATCCTCTTCTTGTGAACAAGGCTGTCAGAAAGGGCAGGACAAAAGAGGAAGTGGATGAGATCATCCGGTGGCTTACCGGCTACAGTCAGAAAGAACTGGAAGAACTGACCGCAACGACGGTCGGGTACGGAGAATTTTTCCGGAACGCCCCGTCACTGAATGAAAACCGGAAGCTGATCAAAGGCGTGGTCTGCGGTGTGCGGGTAGAGGAGATCCAGGAGCCTTTGATGCAGGAGATACGTTATCTGGATAAGCTGGTGGATGAACTGGCAAAAGGGAAAAGTATGGACAAGATCCTGAGAAAGTGAGTTAAAGGATAGAATGAAAGAAAAAACTGAAAGAGCTGGCGGGAGCACTGCTGGGATATTCTGTTGTGGCAATAGTTATCCTTGCTGTGATCGCCGTGATCGCGGTCGTGGGCGGCTCGATCATGAGTTTTTTTGGATTTGAATATGAATCTCTGGGAAGCATTATCCTGTTCTTTATCATCGTCATGATCGTGGGGTTCCCTCTTGAGATCCTGTCGTCGGCACTTCCGGCGGTGTTTGCAGAGCTTGGAAGATGCACAGAAAAGCAGGCTGTCGTACTATATGTATTGATGGATACCCTGTTCACTGCTGTTTCGATGGCGGCAGCGGACTATTTTATGGACAGTGTGTCTGCGAGTGATCTTTCTATTCTGGTGATCTCATTTCTTTTTTCCCTGACATCGATAAAAGACTTCAGGGAAAAGCTTGGAAAGGACAGGTGAGAGTATGGATGCGAGATTTGTCATTACACTGATCATGGGGATACTGCTGCTGATATGGGTGATCTTCTGCGGCATCCAGTTTTTTCGAAGCTGTGCAGAGATGACCATAAGATCCGGGCTGACGGGACATGTGAAATGTGAGAAGTGCGGAACAGAATATGACGTCACTGCCGCCGAGTTTACAAAAAGCCATATGTCAAGATCGCGGAGTATGACCAGGACACAGGCTGACGGAGCCGCGTTTGTAAATCGGAGAACTTATACATATTATGCAAAAAAGTTTTTCTGCCCCTGCTGCGGCAGAAAAAGATATGCTCAGGTCCTCAACATCAATGAACTCAGCACTCAGATGGAAAAGCCGGGGATAAGGGCGGGAATACGCTGGCTGATCTTTATGATCGCCGGCGGTGTGATCATCATGTCAGTGATGAGTATACCGATGCATTTTGCAAACCGGGCTGCCGAGCAGCGCACCGAGGAGATGCGCCAGGAAATGTATGAAGAGATGAAGGACCGTTATGGGCTGTAGTGCTGGGAAACTGCGAACGTATTGAAACAGAGAGGCTTTAGTGGAAACAGGTGCGCTCAGCAGGAGGTGAGCAGGATGCAGATCACAGATCTTTGGATCCGGAATTTTAAATCGATCAGGGAGATGCACATCGGCGGGATAGAGAACGCCCTGATCCTTGTGGGAAAGAATGATACGGGAAAGACTGCTGTGCTGGATGCCGTGCGCGCGGTGGGCGGCGATTACACGGTACGTGAGGAGGACTTCCAGGAAAACTTTCCCAATATTGAGATCATGGTCACACTGCAGATCACGGATGCAGACCTGCAGCGGTTCCACAGGTACGGGATCGTCAGTTCTTACCGGAGATATGAAGCGTGGTACAGAGATTTCTGCAAGAAACTTCCATCTTACGAGAATGGAAAACTGACCTTTGAATATTCTTTAAACCGGGAGGGAAGGGTCCGTTACAGTGACAGTGCAAGAAAGAACAACAGATATATTCCGGAGATATTTCCCCATATTTACTACATGGATACGGAACGGAATCTGAAGAAATTTCAGGACGATCTGCTCATGCTCCAGGAGGACGATCTGTTAAAGCAGATGCGGGCAGGCTCCTGCATGTTTGACATCGCGAAGGAATGCAACCACTGTTTTTCCTGTATCGGGCTGATCAGCAGGAAAACGCCGGAGGAGTTAAACGCCCTGGAGGCGGCAAAACTGCTGGAATATAAACTGTACAATCTGAACCTGGATACATTTTCCAGGAGGGTGAACGAGAATTTCCGCAGAAACGGCGGCCGGGATGAGATCCTTTACTCCATGAACCTGGATGTGGAGAAGACCCTTGCCGTTAAGACTGAGATCAGGAAATCAGGGCAGAGAGAAAAGTATCCGGTGGGAAGTATGGGAAAAGGGATGCGCAGCATCTACATGCTGTCTCTGCTGGAGACGTATGAGGAGGAAGGCAGAAAGAATGCGGACCTGATCCTTGTGGAGGATCCGGAGATCTTTCTCCATCCGAAACTCCAGAAAGTTTCCGGTGATATCCTATACCGCCTGTCTAAGAAAAACCAGGTGATCTTCTCCACCCATTCACCGAATCTGCTGTCCAACTTTAACAGCAGGCAGATCCGGCAGGTATTTTTGAACCGGGAAGGCTTTTCCGAGGTGAGGGAGAGGACGGATATCAGTGCGGTGCTGGATGATCTGGGATATTCGGCGAATGATCTGATGAATGTGAATTTCGTGTTCATCGTGGAAGGAAAGCAGGATAAGAGCAGGCTGCCGCTGCTGATCCGAAAATACTATTCGGAGACGTATGACAGCGAGGGCAATCTGTCACGGATCGCGATCATCACGACTAACAGCTGTACGAATATCAAGACATACGCAAACCTGAAATATATGAACCAGGTTTACATAAAGGACAATTTCCTCATGATCCGTGACGGCGACGGCAAGGACCGGGAGGAATTGAAAAAACAGCTCTGCAGCTACTATGCCCTCAGGAATGAGGAGGACGTGGACCGCCTTCCGAGAGTGACGGAGAAGAACGTGCTCATCCTGAAGTATTATTCATTTGAGAATTATTTCCTGGATCCACGGGTAATGGCGCAGATCGGGATCCTGGAGTCGGAAGAACAGTTCTATGAGATCTTTCTGGAAAAATGGAAAGAGTATCTGCACCGTCTGAAAAGCGGACAGCGGCTCGTGGAAGTGATCGGGCGGGATCTTGAGACCACGGATGATGTGAAGCGGTATATGGAGGAGATCAAGATCCATATGCGGGGACACAACCTGTATGACATTTATTACGGGAGATACAAAGAAAACGAGAGGGAGATCCTGAGCAGATATATCGACGCCGCGCCGAGAGAGGATTTCGCGGATATACTGGATTCCATCGACCGCTTTATCTATTTTGAGAGCAGGAAGAGATCAGAGAGCGGAGAATAGACAGAAACAGAGTCACCGTGGAGCGGCAGAGGAGAAGAGAACTGAATGGGGAAAGGGGGAGCAGCATGGAACAGAGAAAAAACAGGAAAAAGAAGATGAAAAAAGCGGGGACTGCCCTTTTACTTGCAGCAGGCTGGGCAGGGCTGTGTCTGGCGGCACCCCTTGAGGCATCTGCCAATTCCGCCCAGAGCGACTGGGAGGGAACCCGGGCGAACGGTGCGGTCGTGAAAGAGGGAGAATGCCCCCTGATCGTGGAACAGGAACTCCTGACATTTGACATACCGGAATTTCCTGAGACACATTACCAGAGCAGAGAGGAATTCCTTGCCTATAACGGAAATGTATCCGCAGAGTATACGTTTTATAATCCGGAGGATTATTCCGTGACGGCGACACTGGTATTTCCCTTTGGAAAGGTGCCGGAATATGGTTTTCAGTATGATACTGCGACGCTGCAGCCTGTATATGGCGCGGATACAGAGAAGTACGGCGTCACGGTCAATGGAGAAGAAGTTGAGAAGAGACTCCGGCATACCTATGCGGCGGATGATTTTGAGACAGAGCGTGATATGGCGAAACTGCAGGACGGGTATGTGGAGGACCCGTTTTATACGCCTGAACTGCCTGTGACAAAATATACATATGAGGCAGGCGGGATCGATGAGTCCAGATATGACGCCGCGAGCGCAGGGTTTAGGCTCTCTGGCGGTGGAGGGAAAACAAAAGTTTACATGGAAACGAGTTCAGGATATAATCGAGTAGGAAAGGAACTGGAACTCTCATCCTGGGTCAGCAACGGGACTCTTCTGGAAGTCTATATGATCGGAGAAGAGCCGGAGGAACTCCCGCAGTGGTATATCTGTGAGAACGGTGCCATGGAAGAGCGGATCGATGGAGAGATCACTTTGATAGACAGGTCAGAGATGACATTCGGCGAGTTTGTAAAGATGTCCTATGATCCGGAACTGCCGATCAGCGAGACAGACTGGTACAATGCAGTAGTCTATGAGATGAATCTGTACGAGAGGGATTTCGGATTTATCGATAGTTTCTTTGACAGGCTGGATGTATCCGACACGCTGATGCGCTGGTACGAATATGAGATCACTGTCGGTCCGGGAGAACGGATCACCAACGAGGTTACGGCTCCGCTCTATCCGGCGGTCCACGGAGAGGCAGCCCCGACTTATGATTACACATACCTGCTCTCTCCGGCGCAGACCTGGAAGGAGTTCCATGACCTGGAGATCGTGATCCATACTCCTTTTGTGATGCGGGAGTGCAGTCTGGAGGGGATGGAAAAGAGCGAAACGGAAGAGACCTACACTCTGAAACTGGATTCACTTCCGGCAGGAGAGCTGGAGTTTACTCTTTCAGAGAGCGAGGAGGAACGTCTGCTGACGGGAACGGAAAACAGGACGGAGATTTCGTGGATATGGATCGCTGTGGCGGCAGTGCTGATCCTGGCTGCCGGGGCAGCGGCAGGGTATATCATTTCCAGAAAAAGAAGGAGATAACGGGAGGCACGAGATGAATATAGAAACGGAAAGAGACCGAGAGTATTTGAGTGAAGGAGAACTGATCCGGGAGAAACGGATCGCAGTCGTCGGGATCGGCGGAGCGGGCGGTTCCAACGAAAGAACTGGGAGAGCAGGACTTCATTTTCGTCTGTGTGAAGAACTATTCTCTGGAGGAAGTCTGCGGGGAACTTCGCGGTGCAGTGACAGATGATACGGTCCTGATCCCCGTCATGAACGGGGCAGATCCGGGAGAGCGGCTCAGGAAACTGATGGGAAAAGGTACCGTGGTTGATTCCCTGATCTATATCGTCGCATTTGCCAACAAGGATCATTCGATAACGCAGCAGGGAGACTTTGCGGATCTCAGGATCGGGATAAAAGATGCGGATGAGGATGAAAAGAAAAAGGTAAAAGAGGTTTCCGCGATCCTGTCCGCTGCAGGGATCGACTATCAGGCGACGGAGGATATTGAACAGGAGATCTGGAAGAAATACATCCTGAACTGTGCTTACAACGTGGCGAGCGCTTATTATGACAATAACATCGGGCAGCTGCGCAGCGATCCGGTGAAGGCGAAAGAGTATGAGGAACTGGTCCGGGAGGCTTACGCGGTCGCCAGGGCAAAGGGCGTGAACGTGGGGCAGAAGGATGTGGACGCGATCATATACCGGTTTTACCATGAACTGGCGGAGGATGCCACCAGCTCCCTGCAGAGGGATATCCGGGACAGAAAGAGAGCGGAGACGGATACGTTCAGCGGATATATCGTCCGGGAAGGAAAACGGCTGGGGATCTCTATGCCCGTGTCAGAAAAAATGTATGAAGGACTGATGAAATATGAGCAAAAAAGATGAAAAGACCAATGTCATGCGCATACTGGATCAGAAGAAGATCGAGTATAAAAGCTATAACTATCTCCAGACCGGCGCAGTGAACGGGATGGAAGTCGCAGAAGCGCTGAACGAGGATCCCGGGATGGTGTTCAAGACCCTTGTCACAGCAGGGAAAACAAAAGCGAATTATGTGTTTGTGATCCCGGTCAACAGGGAACTGAACCTGAAAAAGGCGGCGCGAAGTGTGGGCGAGAAGAGTATTGAGATGATAAAACAGAAGGAACTCCTCCCACTGACCGGATATATCCACGGCGGCTGTTCGCCCATCGGGATGAAGAAGCAGTTTGTCACCACAATCGACCAGAGTGCAAAAGCTTATGAAAGGATCATCTTCAGTGCCGGAAAGATCGGGTATCAGGTGGAGGTGAGCCTGGAAGATCTGAAAAAAGTGATCCGGTATGAACTGGATGATATTGCGGAATAGGAGTAACCTGTAAATGCTGATCTCACTTGCAGCCTGTGTGACAGGCTTTTTGTTTGACTTTTTATTTGGCGATCCGGTCTGGCTGTATCATCCGGTCCGGGTGATCGGGAATCTTATTTCCTTTGGAGAAAAGATCTTAAGAAAATGGACCGGGAAAAGCAGCCCGGGGAAGGAACTGGCGGCAGGGACCATTCTTTGGTTCCTGGTGACAGGGGTTTCTTTTGCTATTCCCTTTACGGTATTGTGGGCAGCGCATCGGATCCATCCTGCACTGCGGTTCGTGATCGAGAGTTTCTGGTGTTATCAGATCCTTGCGGCGAGATGTCTGGTGAAGGAGAGCGGAAAAGTTTACGACAGACTGAAGGAAAACGACCTGCCGGGTGCCAGAAAAGCGGTCTCCATGATCGTCGGGCGGGATACGGAGAACCTGACCTATGAGGGCGTGACAAAGGCCGCGGTGGAGACCGTGGCAGAGAATACGTCCGACGGGGTCACGGCCCCCCTTTTGTTCCTGATCCTGGGAGGCGCTCCTCTTGGTTTTTTATATAAGGCAGTCAATACGATGGATTCCATGCTGGGATACAAGAATGAGAAATATCTGTATTTTGGCCGGTTCCCGGCAAAGATGGATGATGTGTTCAATTATATCCCCGCCCGCCTCACGGCGCTCTTTATGACCGGGGCGGCATTTCTCACAGGGATGGACGGAAAAAATGCCTGGAAGATCTGGCGGAGGGACCGGAGGAAACACGCAAGCCCCAATTCCGCCCAGACAGAGTCGGTCTGTGCAGGGGCTCTGAGAGTGCGCCTGGCTGGGGATGCAGTCTATTTTGGGAAACTGCATAAGAAAGAATATCTGGGAGATGCTCTCCGCCCCATCGAGGCAGAGGACATCCGGCGCGCCGGAAAGCTGATGTATGTGACGGCGTTTCTTATGCTGCTGGTATTTGGGGTGGTAAAGCTGGCGGTGATACTGGTGTGATGAAAGAGACAGAAAACAGGAGGAGCAGAATGGAATACGGACACGGAGGAGACATTTATACCTATAAAGACATGCTTGATTTTTCCGTGAATGTGAATCCGCTGGGACCGTCAGAAAGGGTCATCGAGGCGGCGAAAAGAGGAGTGGAGCGGGCGGCTGTCTATCCGGACAGTCGGTGCAGAGAACTGCGAAAGGCACTGTCAGAGAAAAAGGGGATCCCGGCGGAGCAGTTTTTCATCGGAAACGGCGCGGCGGATCTGTTCTTTTCCCTTGCCCTAGCGGAGAAACCGAAGCGGGCGGTCATTCCGGTCCCGGCGTTCTCAGAGTATGAGCAGGCGCTGAAGACAGTGGGATGCAGCATACACGAATATACTCTCAGACAGGAGGAACAGTTCCGCTTGAAGGAGGATTTCCTGGACTGTCTTACAAAGGAGACGGATATGGTATTCCTCTGCAGTCCTTCCAACCCGGCGGGACAGACCATCGAAAGAGGACTTCTGTGCCGGATCGCAGACCGGTGTGAGGAGAAAAGGATCCGTCTGGTCGTGGATGAATGTTTTGTGGACTTCCTGGAGGACCCTTCAGGGCATACCATGGAGAAGCTGACAGATTGTTATCCCTGTCTGTTCGTAGTCCAGGCTTTTACAAAGATCCATGCCATTCCGGGGCTTCGGCTGGGATACGGGATCACATCGGATACGGAACTTCTGGAGAGGATGTTCAAAGTCCGGCAACCCTGGAGCGTGTCTGCTCCTGCACAGGAGGCGGGAATCGCGGCGCTTGAGGACGGGGACAGAGTCTGTGCCGCGAGGGAACTGGTCTGCCGGGAGAGACCCCGGATGGAAAAGGCGCTGCAGGATATGGGGATTGAAGTGATCCCTTCGGAGGCAAATTTTATCCTCATGTACAGTATCCGGGATCTTTTTTCCAGGCTGAAGGACAGGGGGATCCTGATCCGGGATTGCTCGAATTACAGCGGGCTGGGAACGGGATGGTACCGGATCGCGGTGCGCAGGAAAGAGGAAAATGACCGGATCCTGGAAGAACTACGGAAGATCTGCAGGATGGAGATATGCGATCCGGGAGATGAAGAGAGAGCTGTTGATATAAAAGAAGAAACAGCGGACAAAGAAGAGTGGAAGGAGGAGACACAGTGGCAAAGCCGATCATGATACAGGGGACCATGTCCAACGCGGGAAAGAGTATCCTTGCCGGCGGGCTCTGCCGTGTGCTGAAGCAGGACGGCTTCCGCGTGTCACCCTTTAAATCTCAGAATATGGCGCTCAATTCTTTCATCACCAGAGACGGGCTGGAGATGGGCCGGGCACAGGTGATGCAGGCGGAAGCGGCAGGCATGGAGCCGGATGTGTGCATGAACCCCATCCTGTTAAAACCGACCAACGATACGGGATCTCAGGTGATCGTAAATGGAGAGCCTGTGGGGACCATGTCCGCGGTGGAATATTACAGGCATAAGAAAGAATATATCCCGGCGATCCTGGAGGCGTATCATAAACTGGAAGAATCCTGTGACGTGATCGTCATCGAGGGGGCCGGCAGTCCGGCGGAGATCAACTTAAAGCAGGACGATATCGTCAACATGGGACTGGCAGAGCTGGTGGACGCGCCGGTGCTTCTTGCCGGGGATATCGACCGTGGAGGCGTGTTCGCACAGCTTGTGGGAACGGTCATGCTGCTGGAAGAAAAGGAAAGACAGAGGATCAAAGGTACGATCATCAACAAGTTCCGCGGTGATGTGTCGATCCTCAGACCGGGGCTTTCCATGCTGGAAGAAAAGACCGGGATACCGGTACTCGGCGTAGTGCCCTACTTCTATCTGGACATCGACGACGAGGACAGTCTGACAGAGAGGTTCCAGAAAAAGGGCGGTACAGGGATCGTTGACCTTGTGGTGATCCGCCTGCCCAGGATCTCTAATTTCACAGATTTTGCGCCTCTTGAGGCGATGGAAGAGGTGAACGTCAGATATGTTTCCTCTCCGGCAGATTTTGGAGAGCCGGACGGGGTTCTGCTTCCGGGAACCAAGAACACCATACAGGACCTCCTGTGGATGAGGCAGAACGGGCTGGAGGCGAAGATCCTTCAGCACGCCGGGCGGGGAGGTCTGGTATTCGGGATCTGCGGCGGATATCAGATACTGGGAAAAGAGATCTCCGATCCGGAGGGGGCGGAACAGAAAGGGATTGTGCCGGGAATGGGGCTCCTGCCTGTGCGCACTGTATTCCGCAAGGAGAAGAGAAGAACGAGAGTGCAGGGACATTTCCTGGATATGGCGGGAATGCTGAAAGATATGAGCGGGACAGGGATCGAAGGGTATGAGATCCATATGGGAGAGAGTTACCCTGTTGAGGAGGAACCTGTACATGCTCTGGTGGAGTTTTCGGAAGAATCCGGCAGAGGAAGAGAGCTTCGCGCTGACGGCGCCCAGTGGAAAAATGTCTATGGATGTTATGTCCACGGCATCTTTGACGCGCCGGGAGCGGCGAAGGGATTTCTGGCTGCGATCCTTAAGAAGAAGGGATATGACCCGGGACAGATCCGGGTGAAGGACTGGAAAGCACATAAGGAAGAGCAGTATGACAGGCTTGCCGACATTATCCGGAGCAGTCTGGATATGGAAGCGGTCTATAAGATCATTGAGAAAGGAAATGATGCACCATGCATTCTGTGATACGTATCGGGAGCAGGGAGAGCGCGCTGGCAGTGCGCCAGGCAGAGATCATCAGGGATCTGATCCTTGAAAATACCCCGGAAACAGAAGTTCAGATCATCACTATGAAGACGACCGGGGATAAGATCCTGGACAAGAGTCTGGAAAAGATCGGAGGCAAAGGGCTTTTCGTCAAGGAGCTGGACCGGGCTCTCCTGGAAGGAAGGATCGATCTTGCGGTACACAGCCTGAAAGATATGCCCATGGAGGAGAACGAGAAACTTCCGATCCTGGCATACGGAAAACGGGAAGACCCGAGGGATGTCCTGATCTATCGGAAGGGACTCGACAGACTGCCGGAGCATCCTGTGATCGGCACGTCAAGCAGGCGTCGGGCACTTCAGATGGAAAAGCTTTATCCGGGCTGCACCTTTCGGGGAATCCGGGGAAATGTACAGACCCGGATGAGGAAACTGGAAGAAGAAGGATATGACGGGACCCTTCTGGCGGCAGCAGGGTTAAAACGTCTCGGCATGGAGCACGCGGTGGGACGGTATTTCTCGGTGGAGGAGATGATCCCGGCGGCAGGGCAGGGAATCCTGGCTGTGCAGGGAAGGAAAGGAGCAGAGTTCGGATGGATCGGAACGATAGATGATCCTGCAAGCCGCGCGGCTGCTCTTGCGGAGCGGCAGTTCATCCGTGTCCTGGGAGGGGGCTGCACCTCACCGTCGGCGGCTCATGCACAGGTGAAGGGGAAGGAACTGAAACTGACAGGGCTGTACTGGAATGAGAGAACCGGTCAGTATCAAACAGGGATATTATGCGCGGATGTCAGCCGGGCACAGCAGACGGGGGAAGAACTCGCAGGGAAGCTGATGCGGGAGATGCAATAGCAGGACGGATTCCGGGTGCCGGTTCTGCGATCTGGAATGAGAGCCGGAATTTCAGGAGGAATGAGGATGGAGATCAGGCTGGAAAAGGTAAAGGCGGAGGAAAAAGAGATCCTGTATCGTCTTTTGCAGTATTCTCTCTATGAGGAGAGCGGAACGGATCAAAATGAGATGGGAGCGGATGGACTCTTTGAGTACCAATGGTTTGACTGTTATTTTGAACAGCAGGATAAAATGCAGAGGGATGCTTATTTTATCCGGGAAAAGGAGACCGGGAAACTGCTTGGCTTTGTCATGGTGAACGAATATCTGCAGAAGTTCAGTGAGGGACACAGTATCGCGGAATTCATGGTCCTTCCCAAATATCGCAGATGCGGGATCGGAAAGAAGGCGGCGGTCTGGTGTTTTGAAGCGTACCCGGGAAACTGGGAGGTACAGCCTTCTTATGGGAGCGAGAAAGCGTATCAGTTCTGGATGAGCGTGATCGAGGAGTATACGGACGGGGAATGCAGGTTTGAGGATGGGATTTTCTTGTTTCAGACAAACTTTTTTGTGAGGCGTTAGGCGTTTCCCGGAAGAGAGTCATTTCTCTCCGGGAAACACGTAATGATCAGAATTTAACATATCTTTGATTCCTGCTGTTG
>HHCFC02800__coassemble_1808_pt1 | contig 14874 bp, 12 predicted proteins | sample HHCFC02800__metabat2_high_PE_058 | metagenome-assembled genome bin HHCFC02800 | reverse complement strand
CAGACAGGGATCAGATATAGAGAAACATCATAATGACGAGAAAGTTATGAGAGAAGTAAAATCTATATCAGAGGAAAGGTCATCGAGGACCAAAGTCCAGAGGAAATCTAAGAACAGGAGGTACGGACCGCCGGGAACATAAGTTAGATCTATCAGAAAAAGATAGAAAGAGGTAAAAAAGAATGATAGAAATATCAAGATGAAGATGGATGTTGATCAGACAGAATTGATTGGCATCCATCTTCTATTGTTAAAAATACATGTGATTCATATAGGGCATGACCGGATATAAATTATAAGCATGTTCTGCGCTCTTGTAATGTAGAAAGAAAATTGATAAAATGATTCCAGATAAAAAATAACTGAAGGGGAGGCGAAAAGTGACATCGGGATCTGATCATGGATTAGGATGAGAGTTACAGAAGAGAAGACGGGGAAGAACGTAAATAAGAGATAAGGTGGAATAATTATATGAGTATGAATGGAATCTTAGAACAGATACAGACATTTAATATCAATGATGCAATGTCCGCGCTGGAAGAGACCGGACATATACTTACCCAGACGGAGACAGCCGTGCTCGCAGTCCTGTGTGCAGCAGGAGTGCTGTTCTGTCTGTTCGGGCTTAAGACCGTCCGGTTCTGGGCCGGACTGTTTGGGCTCCTGCTGGGGTTCATGGGCGGGACAGCGGCGGCATATTATCTGGGGATGAATGAATCCTATATCTGGATCCCGGGCGCGGTCCTTGGCGTTATCCTGGCAGTGCTGGGCGTATGGAGATATCGTTTTGGCGTGTTCCTGACTGTGTGGACTGTCGTGAGCCTTGCCTGTGTATATCTGATGCGGCCGGCAGACTGGATCTGGGGTGCGGTATGCATGGCGGCCGGACTTGTCCTGGGGCTGCTTGCCAGCAGGTTTGTAGCTTTTCTGACCATGCTTTCCACAGCAGCCTGCGGAGCGATACTGGGCGGGAGCGCGGCCTGTTATCTCCTGTCCATGCAGAGTATGGTGGTCCACGCGATCATCTGTGTGGTGCTGGGGATCATTGGTTTTCTCGTTCAGCTTTTGCTCGAATCAAGGAAAAGAAAGAAGCAGAACCTCAAAAAGGCAGCAGAGATCAGGGAGCATCATTCTACCGCGAATGAGGTGGAGAAAGCGCGAGCCCTGGTGGATGAACTGGAGCAGGGAGAAGAGAAAGGGGCAGAAGAGTCGGAAGAACTGGAATTCATACAGTTTGATGACGAAGATGAAGAAACGGAAGATATAGAGGAATCCGCACCTCTGGATGAGGACGAAGAGCCGGATCATCTGGATAAGGACGAAGAATTGGATTATCTGGATGACGAAGAAATTGATTACCTGGATGATGAGGAAGATGAGGAAATAGAAGAGAAGAAAGAAAAATAATTTCGAAAAAGAAAAGTGAGTCCATTTTATGACACACCTTCTCTGTTAAGATCATTTTAAAAGAAATCTTGACAGAGAAAGGTGTGTTTTATCATGTATATCAAAAAATCAATTCTTGAGGCAGCTGTTTTTATCATAGGGGCGGTCGTTCTGTGTATACTTGCGGTGCTTTACTGTTTTACAGAGGCTGATATCCCTTCCGCAGTCTATCTCGTTTCCTGGGTAGGATGTCTCTATGCCATGCTGACGGGGACAGAAAGGATCGCCCGGAGCTAGAACACCGTTTCGAAAACAGATGCACCAAACCGCTTACCTAAGGCTATTTCCCGAAGTAATGAGCGGTGATATTCCGTACTTTTTCGGTGACATAGCTGCTTCCGCCTTTATCTTTTACATCTTCAACCATACCCACGACCGCGATCGGTGTATCCGTATCATCATCAGTCTCACAGATGAACCATCCGCGCTCTACGCCGTCGGTATCAGTCTGGCTGTCTTTTATCTCAGCCGTGCCGGTCTTTCCGAGCAGAGATATTCCCTCGATACGGGCGGATGCGCCTGTGCCGGAAGGATTTTCGATCACCTGGATCAGGTCATTTTTTACGGTTTCCGCCGCATCTGCGGAAAAGACATTTTCTTTCCATATCTTTCCGGTATAACCGTCCTGATAAAGCAGAGTCGGCTGGATCATGCTCCCATCGTTGACAAACAGAGAGTACATGGAAAGCATGTGGACCGGATTCACAAGGAGTTGTCCCTGACCGTAACCGGTATCGGCGATCTGGATATCGGAATCCATGCTGCCGTCATCGTCATAGGTGGAGGAGGTGAGGCTCAGCTCGAAGGGAATCTCCTCCTCGAAGCCCATCGCCTTAAAGTCCTCGATCAAAGTATCTGCACCGATATTCAGAGCGGCTTTGGCAAAGTAAATATTGTCCGAGTAGACGAGGGCGTTTTCCAGGGTTGCCTGGTCACCGTAGTCTGTGAGCGTGGTCACGTGATAGTCTCCCCAGCTTTTATCTTTCTGCCAGTTCAGTCCCTCATAGCCCAGGTTTTCAGCCGGGTCGATCTTACCGCTGTCAACTCCGATGACTGCAGTGAGTGCCTTGAATGTAGAGCCGGGAACCCAGGAGGCGGAGAAACGGTTGGTGAGAGGTCTTGCCGGGGCATTGCTCAACTCATCCCAGCGGGTATCTGACATCCCCATGATAAATTCGTTGGGGTCATAGCCGGGAGCACTGACCAGCGCCAGGACTTCCCCTGTCTTCGGGTTCATGGCGGCGGCGGTCCCCGTGTCAGAAGCGAACTGGTCGTAAGCGGCCTGCTGCAGCGAAGCGTCGATCGTCACATAGATGTCCTCACCGTTTTTGGCTTCCTGGGAAGCGATGGTCTCGATCACGTTCCCGTCGCTGTCCACGATATTGACAGAGGAGCCATCGACCGCCCGGAGGGTATCCTCAAAGGCGCGCTCCAGCCCGGACTTGCCGATGATGCTTCCGGAGTGGTATCCCTGTACCTGTTTTTCTTCCAGTTCTTCGGCAGTTACAGCCTGGACATAACCGGTCAGATGCCCAGCCGCCGCTCCCAGCGGATAGACGCGCTCGGTGGCGTCGTTGATCAGGATACCGGCGATCTCAAGAAGCTTTGCCTCGGTGTCAGTATCATCTTTGGAGATCTGTTTCAGCGGGACAAAGGTGTCATCCTGTACATAGGAAGCGCTGAGGCGGCTGGTGATATCCTCTGCATCCATATCCAGCAGTTCTGCGATCTTCTGGATATCCGCATCCCGGTCCGAATTCATCTTGCCGGGGACGAGCCCGACTTCTGAGACCGTTCCCTGAGTGGCGAGAGCAGTCCCGTTCCGGTCATAGATGCTGCCCCTCTGTGCAGTTTCTGAGGAAACTCTCACTTTGCAGTCATCCTGCAGGGCGGGGAAGATCAAAGTGGAATCCCAGGCGATCCGGTATTCTCCGTCACTGTTTTTCTCCAGTGTTGCCTGATTGTCGAAGGAAACAGTGCCTGCACAGGTGTCCATGGAAGTGGAATATGTGACAGCTGCTGCGTCCTTGGACTGGGAAGCTTCGGAGGGGAAAGTGATCTCGATATTTGCTGCCTCGATCCCCTCGTAGATATTCTGATTCCTGGAAGTGAAATCTTCCTCGTTTATGGACTCCTTTGCACTGTCAGTCAGCAGTCCGTACATTCCGGAGTAATCCCCGACGTTCAGCATGGAAAAATAGCTGCGGAGCGTGTCCTCGGGAACAGGACGGCTGCGCAGAAAATTCCATATAAGGAAGCCTGCTCCTGCGCAGAGGAGAAGGATCAGCAGGATGATGAGCGGGATCAGCCATCTGCGCCGCCGCGGCGGGCGCCGTTTTCTCTTTTTTTTCAGATATTGTTTTCTCGTACTCATAAGGGAGACCTCCAAGTCTTCTTTTTTTCAATATTACAATTGTAGGATAAAATTGTCAACTGAATATAGAAAGAAGCTGCGGCAGTCTGTAAACGAGAGATAAATAATATGAAGAAAATGAAAAGTCAGTGTCATCAGGTTGTCACAGGTTGTCCAAGGAGGTATAATAAAACAAAAACAGTTCCTGATGGAGCATGAAGATGGGACTGGAAAAGGAGGCTGGCGTATGAAGATTGATATGCACTGCCATGTAAAAGAAGGCTCTATTGACAGCAAGGTGGGGCTGGAAGAATATATCACGATCTTAAAAAAGCACGGTTTCCAGGGCATGGTCATCACGGACCACGACACCTATAACGGATACCGATACTGGAAGAATAATATAAAGGGGAAAAAGCACACGGATTTTGTCGTGCTCAAGGGAATCGAATATGATACGAGGGATGCGGGCCATATCCTTGTCATCATGCCGGAAGGAGTAAAAATGCGCCTTCTCGAGATGCGGGGGATGCCTCTGGCGCTCCTGATCGACCTGGTACACCGAAACGGGGGCGTGCTGGGACCGGCGCATCCGTGTGGAGAGAAGTATATGAGTTTCACAAATGCCAGGAGATATTATCTGTCTCCGGAGATCGTGAAACGGTTTGATTTTGTAGAAGCGTTTAACAGCTGCGAGTCTGTTGAGTCAAATGAGGGAGCGGCGAGGCTGGCGAAGAAATACGGAAAGGTGACGACCGGTGGAAGTGATTCCCATAAACCGGACTGTGTGGGGCGCGGATATACGATCCTGCCGGAACCGGTGACATGCGAGACTGAGCTGATCTCCCTGATCCACAAAAAGACTCCTTTGAAGGCAGGAGGGACGTTATACGAGAAGACAACAAAGGAAAAGATCGGAAAGGTGAACAAGCTTCTGGTTTATTCTTTCTGGGTATACAATAAAAGCGGTGAGCTGATAAAGCGGAGGGGAAGGAACAAAAAGATGGAGGAAGAGCATCCATTTGATCCTATCGATCCTATCGAGTTATATTATCATTCCTGAGACTTCCTTAGGAAAAAGAACAAAAAACAGCACCGGGTGAAACGGGCAGAACGTTTCATCCCGGTGCTGATATATTTTATTGAAAGGTATTATTTCCTTCCCCCGTATTTCTTCGCAATGCTGATCACGATCCCGCTCAGCGCCCAGAGGGCAAGTGCATTGGGGATGACCATCAGTCCATTGAAGAAATCGGAGAGAGACCATACAAAATCAACCTTAAGTGTAGAACCGATTACAACGAAGACGATAACAAAAAAGGAATAAAACTTCGTAGCTTTTGTTCCGAAAAGGTATTCCACATTTACCTTGCCGAAGAAATGCCAGCCCAGGATCGTGGAAAATGCAAAGAAGAACAGACAGATCGCCACAAAGATGTCGCCGAATCCTCCGAAACTGGAAGAAAATGCGAACTGTGTGAGCGCGGTCCCTGTCTTTCCGCTGTCCAGGACACCTGTCGTCAGGATAGAGAAAACAGTCAGGTTCAGTACGACGAAGGTGTCGATGAAGACGCTGATCATCGCTGCCAGACCCTGGCGGTGCGGATTCTCTACATTTGCGCGGGCGTGTGCGTGAGGCGTGGAACCCATACCGGCTTCATTGGAAAACAGTCCTCTGGCAACACCATAGCGGATCGCCTCACGGACTGCGATACCGGCGCCTGCGCCCAGCACTGCCTCCGGATCAAACGCGCCTACAAAGATCATGCGGAACGCGTTGGGGAGAGCATCGATATGCATGATGATAAGGATCAGACTCCCCACGATATAGATCCCTGCCATGAGCGGGACCAGTTTTTCAACGACCGATGCAAGGCGGCTGACTCCGCCGATAAAGATAAATGCCGTGATCGCCGCAAGGATCAGTCCGAAAACGATCTGAGGGATCTTGATCCCCCTTGCGTTGAATACTTCATAGAACGCGCTCCCGATGGAATTGGACTGTACCATATTCCCGGTAAAACCGAGCGCGATGATGATCAGTACGGCAAAGATCCCGGCAAGGACCTTGCCGAAAGTGCCCTTAAATGCAGCGCGGATATAGTATACCGGACCTCCGGTCACCTCTCCATCCTTTGTGGTCTTATACTGCTGAGCCAGAGTTGCCTCGGCGTAGATGGTCGACATCCCGAAGAAAGCGCTCATCCACATCCAGAAGATCGCTCCCGGACCTCCTCCGATCAGCGCAGTCGCCGCACCGGCGAGATTGCCGGTCCCGACCTGAGCGGCGATCGCTGTCGCAACAGACTGGAAAGAGGTCATCTCTCCGGCATTCCCTTTCTTTCCTTTCAGGGAAAAGTTTCCGAAGACCTGGTGCCAGCCTTCGCGGAACTTTCTCACCTGAATAAACTTAAGCCGGATCGTATAGTAGATACCAGTACCACATAAAATGATGATAAGCACTACGTTCCATAAAAAATCACTTGCCTGAGTTACAATCTGCGTTAAAGCATCCATAAAAAATCCTCCTCAATTCTTCCTATGTAACTTTTCGCATCGTCCTTTTTCGCCCCATATTTTTCTATGGAAAAAGAAAAAGACCGGTACCAGATGGTCCAGTCTCTAAAAGTGAACATATACGTGTTATTTTATGGATGCTGAATCGGCATCCTGTCTGCCGTGTAACCGATATGCCCTGTCCTTTTGCCTGAGAGATCAGACAGCAGCTGCTGCCCTTACACCTTCGGCGCCCTTTTTTCAGAGACTCTCCAGAGTTTCGTCCCTTATACAGCGGACGAACGAATATATAGTATCATATCGACATGTCATTTGCAAGATAATAATAAAATGAAAAAAACAGTTGAAATTTAGCCGGAAAAGATATATAATAACAAAGGTTCGTCTGAAAGAGACGAGTCAGATGCCGGAATAGCTCAGTCGGTAGAGCACTTCACTCGTAATGAAGGGGTCGTCAGTTCAAGTCTGATTTCCGGCTTCTTTTTTGTTTTCTGGTATGCTTTGGCGTATCATGGCGGATGAAAGCCGCACGATACAGGGGAGTTCTTCTTGCGAGGGACTCTCCTTTTTACATTTGTACAGGAGGAAAAAAGATGAAACCTTCAGAAGAAACAGTAAAGCTTTTTGAAAAGGACAGATTTGCGACGGACAACGGAGCTGTCATTGAAGAAGTGGACGACCACTATGCAAAATGCAGCCTGAAAGTGGAAGGACGGCACAGAAATGCCATGGGGGCGGTCATGGGAGGAGCTTATTTTACGCTGGCTGATTTTGCTTTTGCGGTTGCTGCGAACTGGCAGGAGATCGGAACAGTATCCCTGAATTCCGAGATCGCATATCTTGGCTCCGCGAAAGGGGACAGACTGACTGCGGAAGCATTCTGCATAAAAAACGGGAGAACAACAAGCTATTACCGCATTGAAGTCAGGGATGAGTTTGATAACCTGGCGGCGATCGTGAATACGACGGGATATAAAAAGGCATAAAAATCCGAAATGTTCTATTAATAGATGTAATGTTGAATTTCTGTCGAAAAAGTATTATAGTAATAACGACCGTTTGAAATCACAGCGGTACTTCATGCTTGATCATGTTTTCGGGAGGAAATGAGAAATGCAGAAGAAGACGGACCGGAGGGTCAGAAAGACAAAAAGCCAGCTCCGTATGGGTCTGGCGCGCCTGATGAAAGAGAAGAGCATCGGGGAGATCACGGTGAGGGAGCTTGTGGATGAAGTTGATATCAACAGATCTACATTTTATCTGCACTATTCTGATATCCCCAGCCTTCTCCGGGAGATCGAGGACGGGATGATGGATGAGATGAAGCGGGCGATCCGGGAACATCCTATTGATATCCGGGAAAATAAAATGCTGTATTTTATCCAGGACATTTTTCAGGTACTGGCTGCGAACCGGGAGATCGGATGCGCGCTTGTGGGACCACACGGGGATATCGGGTTTATCCGTCAGATCGAGCAGCTGTTGGAGGAAAACAGCAGGGATATGCTTGCTGAAATGTTCCCGGAAAAGCTGGAGGAAATGAAATATTTCTATTCATTCTGCCTGAACGGATGTCTCGGATTTGTCAAGACGTGGCTGGAAGACGGAGCAGATAAAAGTCCGGAATATGCGGCGAGACTGACGTTTCAGATGGTCGTGAGTTCGATGAAGGCATTCTATGAGACAGCGGAGGAACCTTCGGAGAACCGCTGATAATATGATTTTTATAAGGAAGAGAGGAAAAATTGATGAAGAGAGAAAGTTTCGCTTCCCGTCTGGGATTCATTCTGATCTCGGCGGGATGTGCGATCGGACTGGGGAACGTATGGAGATTTCCATACATCACAGGACAGTACGGCGGAGCGGCATTTGTGCTCATCTATCTGTGCTGTCTGGTGCTGCTGGGGCTTCCGATCATGGTGATGGAGTTCTCCATCGGGCGCGGCTCGGGATGCAGTATCGCGATGGCTTTTGATAAGCTGGAGCCGTTGGGAACAAAATGGCACTGGTATAAATGGTTTGGTATTGCGGGAAATTATCTGTTGATGATGTTCTATACAACGATCGGCGGATGGCTCCTGATCTATCTGTTCAAGATGGCGGCAGGAAGTTTTGAGGGAATGGATGCGGCGCAGATCGAGGGAGAGTTCGGCGAACTGATGGGACAGCCGTTCCTTATGACAGTGTGTATGGCGGTTGTCGTGGTACTGTGCTTCGGGATCGTGAGGCTGGGGCTTCAGAAAGGTGTCGAGGGGATCACAAAGATCATGATGGTCCTTCTGCTCTTCCTGCTGATCGTTCTCGCGGTCCGTTCCATCATGCTGCCGGGTGCGGGAGAAGGACTGAAGTTTTACCTTCTGCCGGATTTTGGCAAAATGAAAGAGGCAGGGATCCTGGAAGTGATCTCCGCGGCGATGAACCAGTCATTCTTCACGCTGAGCCTCGGGATCGGAGCTATGGCGATCTTCGGAAGCTATATAGATAAGAAAAGAAGGCTTGCGGGAGAGGCGGTAGCGATCACTGTCCTGGATACAAGTGTTGCATTGATCTCGGGTCTGATTATTTTCCCGGCAAGTTTTGCGTTCGGGGTCAATCCGGACAGTGGTCCGAATCTGATCTTTATCACCTTGCCGAACATCTTTAATTCCATGGCAGGTGGAAGGCTTTGGGGAGCAATCTTCTTCCTGTGCATGTTCTTCGCATCAGCGTCCACGATCATCGCCGTGTTCGAGAATATCATTGCCTTCGCCATGGACCTGACCGGATGTTCCAGAGGAAAGGCAGTGGCGGTCAACCTGGTGGCGATCCTTCTGCTCTCCATGCCGTGCGTGCTCGGGTATAACGTGCTGAGCGGGTTCCAGCCGTTCGGTGAGGGGTCCGCGATCCTGGATTTGGAAGACTTTATCGTCAGCAATAACCTTCTGCCTCTGGGCAGTCTGCTGTACGTGCTGTTCTGCACCACCCGCTACGGCTGGGGATGGGATAACTTCCTGAAAGAAGCCAACTCCGGAGAAGGTCCCAAATTCCCCAAATGGGTAAGACCCTACGTAACCTACATCATCCCACTGATCGTAATATTCCTGTTCATCCAGGGTTATTGGAGTAAATTTGCAGGCTAGGCTCAAGCCATGCGCAAAGGAAAAGGAGTGCACACTCATCATGCTCGCATGAATGAGGGTGCGCTTCTTTTTCTTTGCATAGGGCGCAGCCCGTGAGCGAGATGGAGCGAAGCGGAATCGAGCTGCATGGCATGAGCCGGACGGAGCCGGGGTCATTTTTACCCGGGATAAAAAATTTAAAGAGAAATGCTTGACTGTATACCGGTTATATACTTTAACATGGGCATATGGAGAAAACAAAATCGCGGTTTTCAGAACAGAAGGTCATAAAAGTCATGCGGGAGGTGTGGGATTGAATACAAAGCAGGTAGAAGAACTGACAGGGATGTCCCGGCAGAATATCCGGTATTATGAGCGGCAGGGGCTGCTTGAACCGGCAAGGGAAGACGGTAATGCATACCGGGATTATTCCGAGGAGGATGTCCGCAGGCTGAAGCTGATCAAAATGCTCCGGATGCTGGATATGCCCCTGAAAGAGATCGAGGATGTGATAAACGGGAATGTTTCCATACAGGAAGCGGCGGCGCGGCAGCAGGAAGAACTTGAGCGGCATCAGCGCCAGCTCCAGGCGGCGATCGCGGTCTGCGGCAGCATCCATAAAGAGAAGGATGGAAATGTGGATGTGGACGGCTATCTGGAAAAGATGGAGAGCATGTCTGTGAACGGAGGAGGGTTTGCCCGTTTCATCGACGATTATAAGCAGGTAGTCCAGGAGGAGCGGGAGAGGATGTTTTCCTTCTATGCGGACGGCCCGGTCAATACAGCCGGCATGTTTGAACGGGAACTGATACGATATGCATCAGAACAGGGGCTGAGATTCCGCATGATCAAAAAAGGAAGATATCCCCAGTTCCTCATGGGGACAGATACCTATACGGCGGTGCGGGTGGTGGAGAAAAATGTAGAAAATGAGGGCGGTCCGCACGTAAAGATCATCTGTGAACGGAAAGATCCCGGAGAAAGCCCGGGGAAGATACCGGAACGGCGAAGGCGCGCCATGAAAGGCATCCATATCGTGGCAGTCAATATCCGCCGGCACAGACGAAAAAGCATCCTGAATCTGGTGCTGAGCCTCCTCAGTGTGACGGTGCTGGCTTTTTATCTTGGAAATATCGGAAGTACCAGGAACATGATCGCGGAACTTCCGGAGGAGTTTACGATAACAGGCGAGATATGGAACATGTGCGGTGAACTGAACCATGGGCTTTTTATCTCTCATCAGGTACTGGAGGACCTGTATGCGTCGTCCCTGATCAGTGAGATCGCAGAGAGCGCGGAACTTATGGGGGAGATGGAGAACAGCGGGAGTGTGGAAGAAGAGGAAGGTGTCCCGGACGATGTGACGCTCGTCGGAGTCAAGCGGATGGAATGCATCGAGGGGATGACAAAAGAGGATATCGCCTGGGAGAGCGGGATGGACTGGGAGAAGTTCCAGGAGAGCAGCGATGCCTGCCTGGTGAGTGAGTCTTTTGCCCGGGAATCAGGCATTACGGTGGGAGAGGACATGCAGTTCGATCTTGAGAGGTATTCCCAGGGACTTGCCGGTGTGACGCTGACCCGGGAAGAACTGACGCCGGAAGTATTTCATGTCGCGGGGACATATAAAGAGATCCAGGGGAGAGATGGAGGCAATCCGGACGTGCTGCTTCCCCTGGATGTGGTGAAAAGCATCTACGAAAGAAATGATATCGTGTATTTTGCGTCTGCCCTGTCTTTCAAGGCAGCAGACCCGATGAGGCTGGATGAGTTGAAGCGGGAGCTGGAAGACGCCGGGCTGAAAGAGATCATTTACGGATCTCCAAATTCTTATGTCGGCATCAGCGTGAAGCTGACGGACTCGGTCTTTATCCGTTCTATGGAGAGTGCGGACAGGAGCAGGGTGCTGCTGGAGAGTTTTCTCCCGTTTATCTTCCTTATCGTGGCAGCGGCGGGATATATCATCCCAAGCCTTCTCTTCCAGGACCGGAGGGAAGAATATGCGGTCATGCGGGCGCTGGGAACGGGGAGATATTTCGGTGGGAGCCTGTTCTTTGCGGAACATATCCTGCCGGCTCTTGCGGGCGCCCTGGCCGGAGCCGCTCTGGCGGCGGCAGCGGGAGCGGTGGACCCTGGAGGCATGCTGCTGGTGTGGGGAACATATATGGCAGTTTACATGCTGGGAGCCGCGGCTGCCATGTGGAAATTCGGAAGATTCAGTATTGCGGCTGTGCTCGCGCACAGAGATTGAGAGGGATATATGGAACGGATCAGAGTAGAATCAGTGAGTTATTCGTATCAGAACAAATATCAGACCGTGGAGGCGGTGAAGGATGTTTCCTGCACTTTTGAGACGGGGACGCTGTACGCGGTCACCGGAGAGTCGGGGAGCGGAAAAAGCACCTTTCTTTCTCTGCTCGCAGGGCTGGACTGCCCGGATGAAGGGCGAATCCTGGTAGACGGGGAAGACCTGAGTACCATCGACCGGGATGCGTACCGCAGAGAGAAGGTGGCAGTCATTTACCAAGCGTTCCACCTTTTCCCCCTGCTCACTGCGTTGGAGAATGTGAGATATCCTCTGGAGATACAGGGGATGTCACGGAAAGAGGCGGGGGAACAGGCGAAGGGATATTTAAATGCTGTGGGGATCGGCGAAGAAAAGTTCGGGAAATATCCGCGTATGATGAGCGGGGGAGAACAGCAGAGGACAGCCATCGCCCGGGCGATGGCGTCCGGAGGAAAGATCGTGCTCGCCGATGAGCCCACGGGGAACCTGGATACAGAGAACGAGGAGAACGTAGTGGAACTTCTCGGGTCTCTTGCCCATGACCGGGATTTTACAGTCATCCTGGTGACGCACAATCGGGAGATCGCAGAGCGCGCGGATGTACAGATGGTCATGAAGGACGGCAGGCTGACCGTGAAGCGCGGACTGTGAGGTGGTGAGGATGACATTTTATTACAGTATAAAACAGATGAGGAGAAGCCCGCTCAAAAGCGCCCTATTTTTCCTGCTCATCGCAGTGTGTGCCTTTTTCCTGGCACTGGGAGGTGCGTTTGCGTATATGGGAAGCGATGAACTCCAGGGGTTTGATGAGAAGTTTACGACCATTGGCACTGTGGAGCAGAAATATGAAGGGACAGAGACGGGCTCGAGCTGGGATCCCGAGAAACAGGCATACGAATACTACAGTTCAGGATATTTCGGAGAATGGATCGATGACGACGTGCTGGCGGATCTTGACGTAGCTGATTATATCCTGGAGCCGAAACAGCGCCCGTATTTCGGGGCGTATATCGAGGATCTTTACGACGGGATCGGAAGCCCGAACTGGGGGACTGTGGTCGCTGCTCCGGTGGAGACCGGAGCTATGTATCCGTCACTGCTCATGCGCGTCGTCCGTACGATCGACGGGACGATGGAGGAGGGAGAACTGTTTTACCTCTGCGACCATCAGAGCCGGACTCCGGATGTACTGGAGGCAGGGAAGGAGTATGTGATGCAGATCTATATGGCGAACTTCGCCCATGGCCCGGCGGTCAGCGAGGGGGAAGAGGTGATGGAATACTGGCTCGCCTATGGGATCCATTCCAGCCAGTATACGATGGAAAAGGAACAGGTCTATGATCCGGTGAATGAAGAGGAACGCTATTATGACGAAGTGACAGACGGCTTCTTTGAGACAGAGCGGGGAAAACGTTGGCTTAAGATGGAGCATTATCAGGACCTCGCCATGCATACGATCCCGGTGCAGCCCACGGACGGGACCTGTATTCTCATGCATTTCTATAACAATGAAGCGCAGATCACGGAAGGGCGGGACATCACGGAAAAAGAGTATAAAGAAGGCGCGAAGGTATGCCTTATCCCCGAGAACCTTGCCATGCGCCTTGGAAAGGAACTGGGGGATACTCTGACACTTCCTCTTTACTATGCTGATTATTCCCGCTCGGTAGGGGATGCATCCATGCTGGGCGCAGGCGGCTGTCAACTGAGCAATATACTGAATGCAGATGGAGAACTCTATGAAGTGTTCAATGAACAGGAATATAAGATCGTGGGGATCTACACGGCGGAGGACAAAGGATCCGGCAGTTACAGCGCCGGGGAAAATGAGGTGGTGATACCCTGGAACGCAGTGCCGGAGGAGTCCTGGGAGGACAACATCGTAGGCTGGTATCCGATGAGTGGTGCGACCACATCCTTCCAGATTCCAAACGGGACCATCGAAGAGTTCCAGGAGAAATGGGATGCTCTGGGGATCGATGAACTGGAGATCCGCTTCTATGATATGGGATACACTCAGCTTCAGGAGAATCTGGAGAACCGGAAGCTCATGTCCGTGGTGTTCCTGATAAGCGGATGTGTGATGGCGGTCATGATCCTGTGTTTCTTTTCCAGCCTGTTTATCACAGGACAGAGGGAGAGGATCGCTGTGGAACGCCTTATGGGGCGGACGAAGAGGCAGTGCGCAGCGTCCATCCTGACGGGGATGCTCATTTTGAGTGCCGCTGGATGTGCCGTCGGGAGCGCTGCCGGGTGGCTGGCGTCCGGGAAGGCGGCCCAGAGCGCGGGAGATACGATCGAGTTTGACCGGATGTACAGTGACAATGTGATCTCAGACGGGGAACCCGAAACGGAAGCAAAACAGGCGGGACCTCTCCTGCCCTGTGCGACCGGAACAGTCCTGCTGGCGGCGTCGGCAGCAGTCTCTGCCGGATATATGGGAAAGGTGCTGAGGAAAGAACCGCTCAGGATTCTGGGGGAGATCGAGGAGTGAGATAGAAACAGGAGATAAGATGATATTCGGATAAACGTGCAGTCAGAGTACCGGCTTTCGGGGAGGGAAGCCGGTATTTTGACGTGAAGTGGCTTTATTTTCAGGCTTTTCTTTGCCCGAAAAGAGAGGAACGGCTGCCAAAATCCTTTGCAAAGCTGCTTGGACGGAAAAGGTGTTTCATGCAAAAAATAGATATATTTCCTGCTGTGAAATTGCGTTATAATTATAGCAAATTTACTGGCAGCTGAATTGTAGTAGAAAGGAGGAGATAAAACCATGAACGGAATTATACAAAATATTATGGATACTGTAAATAAAAAAAGGGATTCAAAGCAACTGCAGAAAAATCCTAAAAAATGTAGTATGAAATCTGCGAAAGATACAGGTCTGATTACTGAATTGGCAATTGCATATAGGGAAGCAGGTAAATATCCTGTATCGGATGATGAATTAGAAATGATCATAAAAGAACTGAAAGATTTATTATTGAAAGAAAAATAAACTATGAATAAAAATGTTTATATGCAGATGAAGAAGAATGAAGAGTATATTATCTGGAATCCGGAAAATATAGCTTTTAGCAGTGCTAATTATACGGAAATAATAGAAGACGAGGATTTAAGATTTGTAATAAATTGTGACGATATGACATTGGAGATAATTTTTTCTGGAATTATACTTA